>Ga0114966_10001250_pt1 | contig 23631 bp, 19 predicted proteins | sample M_130207_XF_Meta_FD_87029 | JGI IMG/M metagenome (GOLD analysis project Ga0114966, IMG submission 87029) | Freshwater microbial communities from Lake Montjoie, Canada to study carbon cycling - M_130207_XF_MetaG | ecosystem: Environmental > Aquatic > Freshwater > Lake | place: Lake Montjoie... | reverse complement strand
TACCGCCGCAATCTGACCTGGTTGAGCTTTACCGCAGTTAAATGCTCCACCTAAGACATAGGTAGATGGACCACCTACAGTTTTCATTGAACCCCAGAAATCTGTGGTTGTTGCTTGGTAGGCAACATCTTTTAACTGGCCAACAATCTTTCCATTCTTGACGCGATGAAATTGCTGTCCAGTAAATTGGAAGTTATATCGCTGCATATCAATTGACCAAGACTTATCGCCTTTGATGATGATTCCATCTTCCATCGAAGCAACCATTTCATCATAGGTAGGACCGGTCGGATTTGCCTGTAGGGAAACATTTGGCATACGTTGAATTGGTACGTGGGCGGGGGAGTCGGCAAAGGCGCAACCATTGCTTCGATCGCGATTAACACGAGCAGCGATTCGGCGATCTAACTGATAGCCAACCAAAATGCCATCTTTAATGATGTCCCAGCGCTGGGCAGCAACACCTTCATCATCAAAGCCCACAGTGCTTAAACCATGAGCAGTATTTCGATCACCAGTGACGTTCATTAACGGTGAACCGTATTTCAAAGTATTTAACTTATCTGGCGTAGCAAAAGATGTTCCGGCGTAGTTAGCTTCGTAACCGATTGCACGGTCAAGCTCGGTTGCATGTCCAATCGACTCGTGGATAGTTAGCCACAAATTTGATGGATGAATCAAAACATCGTAACGACCAGGTTCAACCGATGGTGCAGCTACTTTTTCTGCGAGCAAAGTTGGAAGCTCTGCAATTTCTGCATCCCAATTCCAATGTGAATTTCCCATCCATTCCCAACCAAAACCGGCAGGTTGGGCCAAAGTGCGCATGGATTCAAAACCATGTTCGCCGATTGAAATCGCTTCTATCTGGGTTTGAATTCGAACACGTTGTTGGGTGGTGCTAGTGCCATAGGAATCGGCGTAATGTTTTTGTTCCTTCACATACATCGTGTGTGCAGACGTGTGATTAACCGATGCGCTAGCAAGTAGACGGTTGCTCAAATCGGCTAAACGATCTTTTTTATCTGAGTCTGAAACTGTAAAGGGATCGATTTCATAATCTGAAACCCAGGTTTGATTTGCGTAAACAGGTTCGGTGACAAGTGAAACTAGCTCGGTAGATAGCGGCTTAGATGTTTTTGCCATTGCAACAGCAGTGTGTGCAAGTTTTTTCGCAACATCAACTGAAATTTCAGGTGATGAAGCAAAACCCCATGCACCGTTGACGATCACACGAACACCTAGGCCAGCGTTTGTTTCATCGCTTTGAGTTTCAGGACGCGCATCACGAAGTGATAACAAGCCATTACGAGTGCGTTCGATGCGTACATCGACATGCGAGGCACCGGCATCTTTGGCAGTACTTATTGCTGCATCGCTAACTGCAGCTAATGGAAGGGCGAGAAAATCTGCATCTACGTTTTTATTCACGCCTGAACCTTATGTCAAATTTCGCGCTAGGGCTAGCACTCTCGGATAAAAGTCACATTTTAAGTGTGACTTAGCGGATAAAGGTGGCACTCAAAGTGAGCCAATAGATAGTTCAGCAAGGGCTAACCCTCAGTAAAAACCTTTATTAAAAAAATCACGGTGAAAAGATTCTCCTGTAAGCAAAAGTAATTATTCAGGGAGAGATGAGATAAAAATGAAACTACGTACAACAAAAATTATGCAGATATTGGTTGTTTTTTCTGCCTTAACTTTAATTGCTGGAAATGCAACAGTTGCGAATGCGGCAGCTAAGAAAACTATTACTTGTTACAAAGGAACTACAGTTAAAAAAGTAACTGCAACTAATCCAAAGTGCCCTGCAGGATATTCAATAAAAAAGCCAGTTGTTAAATCAACTGCAAAGCCAACAGCATCTACAAAGGCTGGATCAGTTGCATTCCAAGGAACTTATAAAGGAAAAATCTCAATAGTTTTTGGTGATAACAATTTAATTCAAGTCACCAAGGTTGACGGAACCGGGACAGGCAACGTCAGCGGGTTATCAGATATGTCAGGAACAGCTTCAGCTGCGCCAGCAAATCTCTGCGACAACTTCAGTGGTAAAGGCGTCATAAGCGGTGGTGGAAATACTTTAAGCCTAGCTTTTGACTCTTCATCTCAAGGTTGCGCAGATTCTGATTCAGCACCTGCAACAGTCACAATCAAAGGCAGCGCAAAGATAACTGGCGGTACTGGCAAATATGCAGGTGCAACCGGAACTTTGACTGTTAAAGGGACCTTTGACATCAACAGTAAAGGAATCGTTGGATCAACAGAGGCAACTACGTTCTCAATGGATCTTTCAGGAAACATCGCAACTAAATAGCTTTACCTACGCACAACAATAAGGGAGTAAGAAATGAAGAAAGTAATCGCAGGAATTGTCATCGTAGCCATGGCTACGCTTGGCGGAGTTGGAACAGCTCAAGCTGCACCAGCGGAGTCAACACTTGCACTATCTGGTGGAAGTGGTGTTTATCAGCTTGATCCAATCGTAATTAATGCAACGGCAAACAATGCCGGAACTGTGGCTTTCAAGCTTGCTGGCAAGGTAATCGTTGGTTGCGAAGCTGTAGTTACAACTACTGCAGCTCCATTTGTGGCTAAGTGCTCCTGGGTGCCAGCAGCGGCCGGTGCAGCTGCACTATCTGGAAGCTTTTCTCCAACCGACGCAGCAGGTTTTGCACCAGTTGACTCAGCAGTTCTTAACGTAAAAGTTGGTCTACCAACACAAGGTGTTGTTTCACCAATTCACATCTACGTTGACACTGTTTTAGCCAGCGGAACTTCTGGAGCTCTAGGACCTCGCTTTGGAGTTAGCTGCGCAATCACTAACGAATACATCGTTGGTCAAGGAATCGTCTTTCGTGTCTATGCAAATAACTCAGACCAGGGTGGCGCAGTAATGGATTCAAAAAACACCGCAAAGGCTTACATTGAAATTGCTGGTGTAAAAGATCCACTTCCTCTTTCTTACGGAAACCACAGCGGAATCGCTTTCTGGACTGCAGTTCTTCGTACAGGTACAGCTGTCGGCCAGTACAACACACTCGGTGTAATCAATTACAAAGTAACAATGATTGCTAAGGACTCTTCAACTATGAAGGTGCTTTCAACCAAACTTGTTGCCCGCCTTGTCGATGGTAAGCGCGTTATTGGCGAAGATGGTCGCACAGTTTATGACCGTGTCAGCTACTACCGCACGGTTCAAGTAAACCCAGTACTTAAGGGCGCTACAGGAACATTTACACCAAACTGGACAGTCGCATCCCTATTGACTCTTTTTGCACTACCAAAGGCATAAAAAGTAAATAGATAACCAGACCTACTAATAGTTTTAAAAATGGAGAGATCATGAAAACTAGATCGAAAGCTTTAAAGGCAGCATTTGCTGCCATGCTTGCCCTGGCAGTAGTTTCACCAGCACAAGCCGCAGATACAGCAACGACGCTGATTAACTTGACCCCTCCAGCAGATCTTGCTGGAGTTCCAGCGTTGCCATTTACAGGTGCTACTGCTGATCCATTTACTTTGCCAGAACCAAGTGCAAATCTTGCCATCAGTCCACAGCAGGGCTATATCGGTGATGCATTTGAAATCAGTGGCAAAGCTTTGGCTGCAAGCACTGAGTTAACGCTGATTTGGGGAACAAACAATGCAACGTGGGTTGCAGATGTTTTACCGAACTCCGTTAACTACATGGGCGTTAAATTCACCAAAGTCAATATTGTGATGGCAAAGGTAACAACTGATGCATCAGGAAATTTCACATACAAGGTTAAGGTCCCATCAGATTTTGGTGGCGTTCATGATATTTATGCTGTAGCTAATGGTGCATCACTTGCACATGGTGGATACCAAATTAGCCGCAAGGTTTCGATCTCTCCAAAATCCGGTCCGGTTGGAACTCCAATAACAGTTACTTACTCCGGATTAGGCGCAAGCCTGTATACCGCTGGTGGTTCAGTTCTTTGGGATAACAACTTCACTGGTGAAATGCAAGCTCTCTGGACACGTGGAACAGCAACTGCTGTTGTACGTGCATCAGGAGCTGTTGGAAACCACGTGTTACAGGTTCAAGATGGAATTGGCATTACATACCTCAACATCATCCAATCACCTGTTCCATTTGCAAATGGTGGATACGCATACTTTAAAATCACAAAAGATGCGGGAGCACCGGCTGCTTACATAACATTTCCAAAGAAAGTTACTCCAACGGTTTCACTTCGCACAACACTTACAAGTATCGGCTTAGATCCTGCATCAAAGGCCGTTGCAACACTTTCAAAGACCGAAGGACCTGTTGGAACAAAAACGACTATCAACGTCAAGGGAATGGTTTCAACTGGTGTTCATACGCTCAGCTGGTCAACCGTTGTTGGTAGTCGTGTTAACTGTCCAACTAGTACATGTTGGATTTATAACGGCATTCCTCTAGGAACTGTGGATGTAACAGCTGCAGATTTTTCTAAGGAAGTAGAAATTCCAGACAACCTAGGCGGATGGCACGTTATCCAGGTTAAGAAAGGCGATGTTGTAGAGGCCCAAGTTCCGTTCTATGTACAAGAGAGTATTTTCAACTACACAGACAAGAAGGGCAAAGTTCTTAGCGCAGGTATTGCTAAGGCAGATCCAAATCCAATCCCTGAAGCACGCAATGGCTCTGGAGTACCAACTAATAAATTTAAAGTTGGCGAAGAGTTCACAATTGCAATGAAGGGTGTTGGCTGGACTCAGCTTGATAACACTTTGGCTGTTACTTACGACAATAGCTATATCGGATACGGATGCGGATTTAATTCAAATGGTTATATGGTGATTCACTTGAGAGCAACAGGTGCTCCAGGTACACACATCATTGACTTGCATCCATTGATGTACACAAACCAGCCATCATTTGCTGGAACTCCTTATGGAATGTTGCCAATCTTGACCGCCGACCGCGATTTCGCAGGTTTAGCACTTGGATATCAACTTCCATCAGTTCACTTCGCAATAACAATTACGAAGTAGTTCGTACGTAGGCTAAAGCCTCGCTTCTGGTTGATCCAGGGGCGAGGCTTTAGTACGTATTAAAGCTGCAATGGGTTTTGGTAGCCACCAGTTCCATCGCCCAATGAGCACCATTGAGCTTGGTAATAAAAGACCACGAATGATTGTGGCATCGATAATAATTCCAATGGCCAGTCCAATTCCAAGTTCTTGCAAACCGGCAAAGTGTCCAAATACAAAGCCACTTAAAGCGCCAACCAAAATTACAGCGGCCCCAGTTACAACCCCACTTGTATTAGCAATTCCCGAAATTATTGCCTCAGTATTACTAGCGCCAGAATCTTTAGCTTCGCGCATTCTAGATACCAGGAATAGTTCATAATCCATTGACAGGCCAAATAGAACGGCAAACATAAAAATTAGAACCCACGCCTCGACTTGATCAAGGCGATAAGTTCCAAGAAGAGTAGAACCAATTCCAAATTTGAAAACAACAACTAGAACAGCAAAAGCAATTGAGATTGAAATCAAATCCATAATTATTGCCTTAAATGGTAAGAGAATCGATCTAAATGCTCGGGCCAGTAATAGGAATGCAATCAGTAAAACAATAATAATTATGCGAGGTAGCGATTTGAATATCGCATCAATTAAATCAACACCTTGTGCAGGAGAACCTCCCAAGTAGATACGCGTACCCTCTGGAAAACCCTTTGCTTGGGCAATAGTTTCGCGCAATTGCTGCACAAGTGTTCTAGTTTGCTTATCGCCAATTGCTTTCTTGCCAATGACATACATACGAATGAATTGCCCTGTTGAATCTACATATGTCGAATCCGTACCTGACGCAACCATAAATACCTGTGGCAACTGCGAAACTTTACTAGCCAAAGCAAAACGTGCATTTTCAACTATTGCTGGCTTGCCTAGATCAATCACAATTTCATGAGGCGTAATTACTCCGGGGCCGATTTTATCTGTTATCTGACTTATAGCCCTACCTGATTCAAGGTTTTCTGGGATCGACGTAAGCGAACTTGGGGTAACTTCTAATTTAAAAACTAGCGATGCAGCCAAAAGCAGTGCAATTAAGGAGAAGGAAAACACAGCTTTTGCACGGGGGATAACCCATTTAGTCAGGCGTGCCCAAACTCCCTGCAATGGATCGGTTTTTCCCATTATTCCCATAAATCCATCACTGAAAACTCGGTGTCCCAAGAAATACAGTAGGACAGGTTGCAAAGTCAGTGCAGCAAGAACACTCACCAATGGCACGAGAACTCCGGCAATACCTAAAGATCTAACAAATGGAACTGGCACAAGCAAAAGCGCAGATAGTGCGATGCAAACAGTTATTCCTGAAATAACAACAGTTTTACCGGCAGTTTTCATTGTCACCAATAAGGCAACATCCACATCATCGGATTGTGTGAGCTCTCGCCTAAATCGGTGGAGTATAAGTAACGAATAGTCAATTGCAAGGCCAAGGCCAATCAGTTCTACGATATTTGGAATGTATAGAACCATAAGAAATTTGTGCGCGATTAAGTAGATAACTCCCATAGTCAATGAAATAGATGCAAAAGCAAAAACTAGCGGGAGAAATATGGCCCATGTTGTACCAAGCATGAGCATCAGAAGGAGTAATGCAATGACAACTGCTACAACTTGGCCACGACGTAAATCATTAGCCAAAACGGGCGTGACATCATGCTCGATTGCCGGTGGGCCTGTCACGACTGCGCCATTTAATCCATTTTCAATTAATGAAGCGCGCAAACTTGGCGTATAGGGCGCAGCATCTACTAGAGAGAATGATGTAGTGATATTTGTATATATCGTCCCGGCTAAAGCCTTTTGCGCCCCAACGCGGGCAGAGGGAATTTCCTTAATCGCTTCTTTGATTGAAGCTTTAAAACCAGCTAACTCTTGCTCGCTCGCATTGGTGTACTTATATATGACTGTAAATGAGCCCTCAGTATTTTCACCAAAACGTTGGGCTATGAGTGAGTTGGCGTATTGAGATTGACTATCTGGAACTTCAAGTGATGTTGTTAGGAATTGATTGAGATTTGCACCAGCGAATAGACCAATAACTGCCACCATAAACCAGACGGCCAGTATGGATCTTCGGTGCGCGATTACACCTTCAACCCAATTACTTGGCATCTAACTATTCTATTGATTTGCGGGGCTGTGCTTCAGCCTTTAAGATTTGAAATGTTTAAGGGGAGTACCTCACTACAGCTACCTCGTCAATACGGTGTAAAAGCCCGGGGCGCTGGCCGGTAATTCGGTTAGGGAGACCTTGACCATGTTCTACTCATGGCTATCAAGGGAGCAAAATGCAGGTCTCATTACTTATCTGGTCAATCACAATTGCTTTAATTTTAGGTTTAATCCTTTTAGATCTAGTTACTGCCAGTCGCAAACCACACGATGTTAAATTCAAAGAAGCAATTGCTTGGACTAGTTTCTACGTAGGTCTTTCAATTGCCTTTGGAATTTGGGTGTGGAGTTATTTTGGCGCTACGAGTGGTACCGAGTTTTTTGCGGCGTACCTGGTCGAATACTCGCTTTCGATAGATAACCTCTTTATTTTTGTAATTATCCTTGCGCAATTTGCAGTCCCAAGTACATACCACCAAAAAGTATTACTCATCGGCGTATTGCTGGCACTAGTTTTCAGAGCCGTATTTATTGCAATTGGTGCTGCGGCTCTGGCGTCATTCTCATTTACCTTCGTAATCTTTGGCGCAATCTTAATCTGGACTGGAATTGGTTTATTCAAGCACTGGGATGAAGATCCTGAACCAAATGATAATTTACTAGTCCGCACAATACGTTCCCGTGTAGCGTTAGTAGATGAGTTTCACGGAACTAAGCTTTTCATTAAGTTAAATGGCAAGCGCTTTGCAACACCAATGTTCTTGGTTATTGTTGCAATTGCCTCAACAGATTTACTATTTGCGCTAGATTCAATTCCGGCAACGTTTGGTGTTACATCTGAAACATTTTTGGTCTTTACCGCTAATGCTTTTGCTTTACTTGGTTTACGAGCCCTGTATTTCTTGCTCAAAGGCCTACTAGATAAACTGATCTACCTCTCTCTTGGTTTGTCATTTATTTTGATGTTTATTGGAGCGAAGTTAGTTGTTACATACCTTCACGAGGTTTACGCAGAAGTACCTAAGATCCCAACCGTGGTTAGCCTTGCCGTGATTGCAAGTATTTTGGTGGTGTCTACCGTGGCGAGTTTGCTCAAGAGCAAAAAAGATCCAACCGCCAAGGCCCATGCCGGACGTATTACTGGGGATAAAGAAGAAAATCAATGAAGAAAAGTTGGTTATTGATTCCTAAACGATTACGGCAGGTAATCGCATTTACAATTGGAAGTACTTTGGTGTTAGCCGGCCTTGCCCTGATTATTCTGCCGGGACCATTTACGATGCCACTTGTCATTGCCGGCTTGATTGTGCTTGCCCTTGAATTCGCTTGGGCCGAATCTCTTTTAATCAAAGCCAAACACCATGCTAAGAAAATGATTCCTAAGAAAAAACCTTAGGGCATAATTGCGCAATGCTTAGCGCGGTAAAAACCTTTGAACTACATCCAGATGAATGGCCTCGTCTGCGAGATATTCGGTTGAAAGCTTTACTAGACAGCGCTCATGCTTTTGGTGGTACTTATGAAGCCGAGAGCCTGTTCGATGAAGAAAAATGGCGAAGCGAGTTTGCAAAGCAGGCATTCTTAGTAGCGTCAGTAAGTGGTCATGATGCAGCAATGATGTATGTGGAAAATCTTGAAGGTGATTTTGGCGCTACATGTTGGATTGGTGGTTGTTGGAGCGATCCTAACTTTCGTGGCGTGGGCTTAATGCGGGCGATGTTTGATTACGTTGATGCAGAGTCAAAAAATCGTGGTTGGCACGTTCAGGGACTTGGCGTGTGGCAAGATAACTTCTCAGCTATAGCTGCCTATGAAAAACTAGGCTTTAGTTCAATGGGCGATCCACAACCAAGTTCGCGCCAACCTGGAAAGTTTTACCAACGAATGATTCGAAAAACAGAATCGAATTAAATTTCAGATACTTGATATTTAGCTTTGCTTAACCATTCGGGATTAATTTCAACTCCCCATCCTGGTCCTTGTGGTATTTGAATTTCCCCAGCTTGGATTGCAAAGGGATCGCCAAGAAATAGATCTTTTTGTAGTGGATAGTAATCAAAACCTTCGATTGAAAATTCAAGATATTTTCCGGGGTTAGGAATCGCGCCAAGCAAGTGCATTGTGCAGATTGTTACTAGAGAAAGATTAGCGCTGTGGGGGGTAACTGGCATACCGGCTTTATTCGCCATCTCAACAACTTTTAATGTTCGCCAAATTCCACCCATATACATAACATCTGGCTGCAAAACATCTACAGCATGCATATCAATCATGCGCTTCCAGGTATCAAGATTCCAATCTTGTTCGCCACCAGTTACATCAATTTTTAGCGCATCTGTTACTTGTTTAGTTTCTTCGAGTTCCCAGTACTTACAAGGTTCTTCGAAGTGGCTAATTCCTTCGGTTTCAAGTAACTGTCCAACTTCAATTGCACGCTTTGGCGAAAACCCGCTGTTGCCATCAACTAACTTTGAAATCCCATCACCTAAAGCGCGGGAAACTACCGGCACGACTTCTTCGGTTCGGCCAGGCCATTCATCGATATCGTTGCCGCACTCTGCGCCAACGCGCCATTTGAAGGCGTCAAAACCAAAATCATCCCGCAGTTTTACTAGACGCGCAGCTTCCTCCTGCGGAGTGATGTCACGGCGCATTGATGAGGCATAAGTTCGAAGTCTCTTAGCTGTGCCACCTAAAAGTTCAACGACCGGCTTACCTTCAACTCGGCCGCGTAGATCCCACAGCGCAGTATCTAACCCAGCATTTGCCCGACACCGATAGCTACCAGGGAATTTATGTTCGCGGGCTTCAACTAAAGTAACAAGTGCGCCGATGTCAGATGCATCTTTCCCAAGGACCCACGGGGCAACTTGTCGGTGAAAGACTTGGGCAGTGATATCTGAATGATAGTTAGAAACCTGGCCCCATCCAATGTGACCATCAGACGTTGTTACTTTTACAAATCCAACAAACTCGTTACAAAAAGTTTCTAACTTTGTAATTGAGCCAAAGATCATCCTGCAGCCTTGACGAATACAGGCATATCAAGAAGTGACACTGAGACAGTTGCCCCCGCACCTATTCCAGCGGCGTCTGAGCTTGGAAGTTGGGCGGTGACTTTAGTTCCATCATTTATAGTGATGTTTAAACGACATGAAGCTCCAAGAAAGCTAGCAGCAGTCACTTGCGCGTTACCAGAGTTGTTTGCAACGACATCGATGCTTTCTGGACGGATTAGCGCGATACCGGTTCCAGAAGATACAGAGCCAGGAAGTGTTTTAACAACGCTTCCTAGAATTTCAATGGAACCACCGGAAACTTTGCCCGCGATTGGATTAGTTAAACCAACGAATTCTGCAACAAACGATGTCTTTGGACGATCATAAAGTTCTGCAGGCGCAGCGATTTGTTCTAACTGACCGTTGCGCATAACACCTACGCGGTCGGCGATACTGAGAGCTTCTTCTTGATCATGAGTAACGAACAAAGTCGTTGTACCTAGCTCAATTTGAATTCGTCGGATTTCTTCACGTAGCTGCGTGCGAACTTTGGCATCGAGTGCTGATAGTGGCTCATCAAGAAGTAAAACCTTTGGTGAAATTGCAAGTGCACGGGCTAAAGCAATTCGCTGTTGCTGTCCACCGGATAATTGATGTGGGTAATGGTTTGCATGCGTTGATAATCCAACCAAATCCAATAGTTCGGCCGAGCGAACCTTGCGACTTTGGCTAGAAGTCTTGTGTACGCGTAACTTTAAACCATATTCAACATTTTCACGCGCAGTCATATGTGGGAACAATGAATAGGCCTGAAAAACCATTCCCATTCCGCGCTTACTCGCACTTTGAAAAGTTACATCTTTTCCATCAACGATAAGTTGACCACGATCTAACTCCTGCAAACCAGCCAAGGCCCGAAGCGCCGTTGTCTTGCCACAACCAGATGGACCTAATAGCGCAACAAGCTCGCCCTCTGCGATATCTAGGGTCAAGCCATCTAGGGCCTTGACTTTGCCAAAGTGCTTCGCAAGGTCAACTAACTGGACATATGCTGATGCGCTCAACGTATGGCTCCTTATCTATTAGGCGATGTCAACATCAAGAATTGCTCCGTGACGTTTCTTATTTGGGATCAGTAATAGCAGTACTAGAACGAATAGCAAAGAGGCTAGTGAGACCGCGACGGCCACTTGTCCATTGGTGCGTCCGATTTGGGCGATAACAACTTGGAAAGTCTTGAAATTTAAAATGTTTGAAATCGTGAATTCGCCAAGCACGAGGGCGATTGCAATGAAGGAGCCATTAATGATTCCTGTTTTTATCGTCGGCATAATAATTCCAAATATCACCCGAGAGATTCCAGCGCCTAAGGTAGTTGCAGCTTCCGCCAAAGTATGAATATCAACAGAATCAAGAGACGCAGATAGCGAGCGATATGTATAAGGCAAAATCAACATGGAATACACACCAGCTAAGGTGATCGGAGATTCACTCAAATTTATAGAGATCCAACGATATAAAGGTGCAATACCCACAACGATGACGATGGCTGGAATAGCAAGCGGTATGAGACAGAGCAGTTCAAATGGCCGGCGAAGAAGCGGAAGCTTTAGCTGCACCCATATCGCAGTTGGGACAACGAGAAAGAGAATTAGGGCCATGACTATTGCGGCGGTAATAAGAGAGCGTGTAACGGCCTCTAAGAGGTCATCCTGTTTACCTATCGTTGCCCAGGCGCTTAAGGTGCGACCTGAATCGGCAAATCCAAAAGGTTTAGTTGAAAAATCGAGCATTGCATACAAGGGAACCAAAAGATAAAAGGCAACAACACTGATGATTGACCAGCGCCAAATTTTTACACCTAATGTCTGCTTCATCGTCGCTCCTCCCACTTGCTGACATTACGTCGCACGAGTGCATACAAAGTCATTGCAATGACAACAACGATGACCATGAAAAACGATAAAACTTTGGCTTCTGCAGGATTTGAGCCACCAGTCTCACTCGTCAATGCCGTTGCTATCTGAAGAGGAGTTAAGAAGTCAGAGAGGTTAATCAAGATACTGGCAGTTGCGTAAGCTGAAAAAGAGTTAACAAAGAGAAGAAGCGCTGCTCCCGCAAAAGAGGGGGTCAAAATTGGAATCCCTACGCGAAGCCAGTACTCGTAAAACTTGCCGCCAAGTGCATCAGATGCTTCTCGCCACTGGGGTTTTAAGTTTTCCAAAGTAGGTAGAAAGACCAGAACCATCAAAGGGATTTGAAAAAAGGTATAGAGAACGGCGAGCCCATTCATACTGTAGAGCCAACTTGGATCGGAAAGAAAAGTTGAAGGGAAATACCGTGTAGCAAAAGTTAAAACTAAGCCGTTAAAACCGAAAGTAGCTAAAAAAGCAAAGACAAGCATGACGCCACCGAACTGAGCCAGCACGCTACTAAGTGCAACTGAAATCTTATAGAACATCCCACCTTGTTTTCCTGCGGAAATTGCCCAGGCAAAAAGGCCTCCAAGAATAGCTCCGACTATGGCCGTTTTAATTGAGAGCTCAAGAGAGTTACTGAAAGCGCCTCTAGAAATGGGTGAATTAAAGACGCTCTTTATCTCGGCAGTACTTGTAACTCCATAATTATCTTTGAATGCACCCGAAATAACATTCCATGTGGGATATAGAAGAAATATTCCGGAAAAAACTAAAAAAGGGAGAACGCCCAAATATGCACTCTTGCTGCGCCAATACCGAGAACCGGTTCTGCCAGAGGCAGAACCGGTTCCCTTGTATTGAATCTGAGTCAATTTAATTGACTACTTAGTTAGTTCCAACAGCTGCAGGCCATGCTGTCTTTAGGTAAACACGAGCAGCAGCTGATTGAGCAGGTGTTGCTGCCTCAGCACTAACTTTGCTTTTACCGATTGATGCTACGCCAGCTGCAGATGCGCGTCCGGTCTTTACAAGGTGAATCCAATAAGTTGGAGTTGCTCCACCTTGTGCCCATATATCAGCACCGACTTCACTAAGTGTGTATTCCATCCAGAGACGAGCACATGCTGGGTTTGGTGCCCAAGCTGAGATTGCGCTGTTGTATGTAGAGCCTACTGAAGCAGGGGTGTACAGCTTCCAGACTTTTCCAATCTTCGCAAACTGCTTCACAACGCCTGCTTGTAGGTAACCGTTATCGATTACAACTGGTGTTTGACCAGATGCGATTGTTGCTTCAGTTGGGTTTACGTTAATAAAGTTTCCGGCATCCTTTAACTTCTTGAAGAACGCAACACCTTTTGAAACATCATCAAATGTTCCGCCAAGTGCCTTATTAATCATGAAAATACCGTTCAACGCAGCAGATGAACCTTGAGGATCTCCGTTAAGAGCAATCTTGCCCTTGAATTTTGGATCCAGTAAATCGTTAAGGCTTGTGATTGTTCCAAGCGCTCCGCTGTAACCGATAGTCATTGTTCCTGTGTAGTTAGGTGTGATCTGTCCTGTTGGATCAGTTGTGCTAGCACCTAGAAGATTTTTCCATGTTCTAACCTTGTATGGAGCATAAGTTCCTGTGTTGAGATACTTAACAGCAACTGCTAGACCAAGATCGAAAACATCCGGTGAGCGCTTTGTGCCCTTGTTTGTAACAGCGGCATCAATTTCTTCCTGAGATGAACCTTCTGGGTTAGCCTCATCGATTTTGACTCCATACTTCTTTTTGAAGCCATCAATCATGTCGCCATAATTTGCCCAGTAAAGAGGCAAAGCGATTACGTTGAGCTGTCCTTCTTTTTTACATGCAGCTTCAAGTCCAGCAATTCCGCCGGCCTGAGAGGCACTTGTTACCTTTGAGAAGTCACGAGCCGCGTTGGCCGGTGAACTTTGAATTGCTGGGATCGCGAGAGCAACAATAACTGCTGCAGCTACTGATCCACTAGTGAGCTTTGAAAACTTCACTACGTTCCTCCTATTTGTAAGTGGTATGTGTTTTGTCATACATCCCTACCCCTTGCAATACACGTGTTGATTGCAAGCGATCTGGAATTTTGTACTTACGAAAAACGCGTCTAGTCAAAGACCAGTACGTTTCGCGCTCCCTCCCCAGCCCTTAAGCGATCAAAGGCTGAATTAAGTCCTTCTAAACCTATCCGCTCGGATATGAGTTCGTCTAGGAAAAGTTCGCCATTTAGATAACTTTTTACTAACGCCGGAACATCCTTGCGTAGGTTGGCCGAGCCAAAGTAGCAGCCCTTAATTGACTGTTCGTTAACAAAAGGTCCGGCATCAAGGGTAATTGTTGCGCCATTCTTCATTAGGCCTACCAAAATCAGCGTTCCATCTACTCCTACGGTGCCCCACGCCTGTTGGATTGTGCTTTCACGGCCCAAAGCTTCAAATGCATAATCCACACCCCCGCAAATTGCTTTAACTTCTGCAATTGGGTCGGAAGTTGAGGCGTTAATTGTATGAGTAGCTCCAACTTTCTTGGCAAGCTCAAGTTTTTCATCCGTTACATCAACAGCGATGATTGTCGTGGCTCCAGCCATGCGTGCACCCTGGACAATATTTAATCCAACTCCGCCGCAACCAAAGATGGCCACGGTTGATCCTGGCTTTACTTTTGCAGTATTTACAACGGCGCCGTAACCAGTAAGAACTGCGCAACTAATAAGTGCAGCGCGATCTAACGGCATCTCTTTTGGAATTACAACTGCGCCAGATGCAGGAACAACAACATATTCTGCAAAAGATGCAACAGTTAAAAAGTGATTAATTTTCTCGCCATTGTGACTAAGGCGAGAAGTTCCATCAAATAATCCGCCAACTGACATTGCATTGCCGGCGGTTGCACAGTAGTTAGGCCGACCACTCTTGCAGTAATCACATGTTCCGCAGCTTGGAACGATAGACATAATGACATGATCACCAACTGCAACTCCAGTTACATCAGGGCCAACTTCAGCAACTACTCCGGCAGCTTCGTGACCAATGACAGCTGGAAATGGAACTAGCTTGCGCTTTCCATCCACTGCATTTAAATCACTCGCGCACAATCCACTCGCTGCAACTTTTACAAGTAGCTCTCCAGATTTAGGTTTATCAAGTTCTACTTCACGAACTTCAAACTTTGATCCAACACCATCTAGAACTGCTGCCTTCATTTTCACTTAAAACCCCTTAGGTAGAATCGTTTTGAGGCGATTGGCTAAACAGTAACCCTAGCCCTATGACTGCGCTAGCGATTGTGCTAACCCATTTCTTATTGTTCACTTAAAAGTCAGAAACGGTTCACTTGGCGCTCTATTTTTGCCTATCTCAGGCCATCGCCTCATAAGCTGGAATAGTAAGAAAATCTAGATATTTATCATCAACTGATGTTTGCACAAACATAGCCTTTGCTGCGGAGTAATCGACCGAACCTGTCAGTTTTGCAGTCTCTTCGTTGGCATATTCTTTTACTAATTCTGCACTTACCGTTTTGCCATTATCTAGTTGGATTCCGTTGTGTATCCATTGCCATATTTGTGAGCGTGAAATCTCCGCAGTGGCCGCATCTTCCATTAAGTTAAAAATGGCCACGGCGCCGCTTCCGGCAAGCCAACGTTCTAGATATTGGATGGCAACACTTATGTTATTTCGAAGGCCAGCTTCAGTTACAGAACCTGGTGTGGCTTTAATGTTGAGTAAGTCTTCGGCTTTTATAGTTATCTGAGATTTTGTTACCTCTTTTTGATGTGGGCGGTCACCCAAAACTTTTGTAAATTGTTCACGACAAAGTTCAACCATTCCAGGGTGAGCAACCCATGAACCATCAAAACCATCGGTTGCCTCACGCGTCTTATCTGCAGCAACTTTTTCAAATGCTGTGGCATTAACTGTGGGATCAGAACTTGGGATAAAAGCTGCCATGCCTCCGATTGCATGTGCTCCACGTGAATGGCACGTCTTGACAAGAAGCTCGGTGTAAGCGCGCATAAAAGGCGCAGTCATTGCAACATTATTTCTATCAGGTAACACAAAATTAATACCGCGCATTTTATAGTTCTTAATAACACTAAAGAGATAGTCCCAACGTCCAGCGTTTAAACCTGCTGCATGCTCTTTGAGCTCAAAGAGGATTTCTTCCATTTCAAAAGCTGCTGGAAAAGTCTCGATCAAAATCGTCGCACGAACGGTGCCTCTTGGAATTTCTAGATAATCCTGAGCTAAATTAAAAGCGTCGTTCCATAATCGAGCTTCTAGGTGTGATTCCAATTTGGCAAGATAAAAGTAAGGACCAAGCCCACGTGCAATTTGCAACTTGGCGCAATTGACCATGTAGAGCGCAAAATCCACAAATGAACCAGAGGTAATTTCACCGTCAACTAAAATGTGTTTTTCCGGCAAGTGGAACCCTCGGGGACGGACAACGATTGTTGCCAATTCGCTATCCGGGAGTAGGGCATATTTCTTTCCAGACTCATTTGTAAAATCAATGGTTCGATTAATCGCATCAAGTAAGTTGATTTGACCATTTATTACGTTTTCCCACATGGGAGTATTTGAATCTTCTAAATCTGCCAGCCAAACTTTTGCCCCTGAGTTCAAGGCATTAATAGTCATTTTCCGCTCAGTGGGCCCAGTTATTTCAACCCGACGGTCGTTTAATCCGGGGGCAGCTGGTGCAACTTTCCAGCTTTTATCCTCTCGAATTGATTGTGTAGCATCAAGAAAATCAAAATCATCACCCGCTTCAATTTGTGCCATTCGTAGTTTGCGCGCAGCAAGAAGTTCGAGTCGACGGGGATTTAACTGATCGTGTAGTAGGTCAATAAGTTTAAGCGCTCTAGGTGTCAGAATCTCTTCTGATCTTGCAACTTGATTACCCGTAATTGCTATTACGGACATTAATTAAGATCTACCCACGTTGTTTTCAGTGCGCTATAGGCATCAATTGCGTGAAGTGATTTATCTCGGCCGCTACCCGAAGCACCAAAACCTCCAAATGGAGTAATGACATCGAGCATGTCAAAAGTATTAATCCACACCGTACCGGCCCGAAGTTTTCGGGCAAACTTGTGCGCACGCGCAATGTTGTTGGTCCATACCGATGCGGCTAATCCGTACTCGGTGCCATTTGCAAGATGTAACGCTTCTTCTTCATCCTTTGCATCGATAGCAACTAGAACTGGCCCGAAGATTTCTTCTTGAGCAAGTCGTGAACCTGGCTTAACGTTATCAATAAGCGTTGGCTTGATTAATAAATCACTTCCAGAAGTTTTTTGACCACCGAAAATAATTTTCTCACCATCTTGCCCAATTAAGTCAAGGTAGGAGTTCACGCGATCACGTTGGATGTGTGAAACCAAACCTGCCATTTGAGTGGCTGGATCAAATTGATTGCCAACGACAAAGCTTTCGAGGAATTTATGCAAATGCGCAAATAACTCTTCCTTTACGCCCTTTTCAACAATAATTCGTGAGCCAGCATTACAGGTTTGTCCAGCGTTGTAATAAATTGCCCAGCCAATTGCAGATGCTGCAGCTTCAAGATCAACACAATCATTTAGTACAACCTGTGGGCTCTTGCCACCAAGTTCGAGTGACACCTGTTTCATATTTGATTCAGCGGCATACTGCATCATTTTGCGACCAGTTGGCCCGCTTCCAGTAAATGCAATCTTTGCAACATCCATATGTCTAGCAAGTGCTTGACCCGCTTCTGCGCCTAACCCTGGAACAACGTTAAATACGCCTTTAGGAAGACCTGCAGCAACTGCTAACTCCGCCATCTTTAATGCACTTGAAGATGAATTTTCAGCAGGCTTCACCACGATGCTATTACCCATCGCAAGCGCAGGACCTAATTTCCAACTTGTAATCATCATTGGGTAATTCCATGGAACAACTGCGCCAACAACACCAAGTGGTTCGCGAGTAATCATGGCCAATGCATTTCGTGGCGCTGGTGCGATTTCGTCATAATTCTTATCAATAGTTTCGGCATACCACTGAATTACTCTGGCTGAATTTGGCGCATCAACGCTTAAGGCATCTCCTATTGGTCTACCAGTGTCTATGGCTTCAAGCAGAGCTAACTCTTCGCGGTGTTCACCTAACAATGCAGCCCATCGCAACATGATCGCTTTCTTATCGCGCGGATTCATATCACTCCAAATTCCAGAGTCATATGCTTTTTTGGCTGAAGCAACTGCGCGATTAATATCTTCAGTATCACCTGATGCCACATTAGAAATTAAATGACCATCACTTGGTGAAAAATTCTCAAAAGTTTTTCCCGAAGCTGCATCGACATATTCACCATCGATAAACAATTGGGATGCAGGCTTTAAATCAAGTGCGCGTTGTTGCCAATTTATAGAGTTAGACATAGTGCAGATGTTATCGGCAAGGAGTCCAAAATTCACAAGTCCTTTGTGGGTACAAAGTGCAACAGAAGGTTAATTTTTAATGACGCGGTAGGTATTTAGCGATGAATCTGTGGCATATGCGATGCGAACCCCAGCAGCCTTTGTGGTGGCTAGGCCTTCCAGAATCTGTTTAGTCAAAACCTCACCCGGAGCAACGACAGCAACTCCTGGAGGATACGGAGCGATTAAGTCGGCAGAGATTTTTCCAACTGCATCAATAGCGCTGACCATTTCAGTTTGTGAAAAATATGCATCGCGCATAGAGATACCAACTGTAGGTATAACAGACCAACTGAGCGAAGTTGCCGTAGGTCTGGCAGGTTTTTGAGCATCTTTTAAAATTGGAATAAGCACGTCTGCCACATGATCAAACTCTTCGATTGAATCGGCCAATGTGGCAAGAAAAACAAGGGTGTCTTGGTCGGCCATCTCAACCCGAATCATTGAACCCTGCAAAGCTTTTTCAATATCGATTCCCGATGCACCTAACTGATTGACGCGTAAGACAATTTTGGCTGGATCAAAACGACCCTCGGCGAAATCGCTTGGATTAAGAAAAATTGGTAGATCAAAATTGGATTGAACTTTACTTTTAAAGTTTGCAACGTTTTCCACTAGGGCAGAAATTAATTCTGATCCGCGAGTTTGCAATAGCGCTCGGCACCCATCGATAGATGCCAAGGGAGCACCTGCCGGTGAAGTCGTATGTGTAGTTTCAAAACTTTGTTCAATGCGATCAAGGTTTAAGAATCGACCTTGTGCCAACAAAAGCGCCGAAGCGCTGTAGCCCGGAAGTGTTTTATGCACACTTGTGATGAGTGCATCCGCGCCGAGTGCAAGGCAGTGCTTGGGAGTTGAATCCGAAAATCCAAAATGTCCACCCCAAGCTGCATCAACAATTACAGGTATTGAATGTGAATGCGCTTTATTTATTAGCGCCTCTAAATCCGAAAGCGTTCCGAGATAGCCAGGCTCGGTCAGCAAAAGCGCGATTGGTTTTTCCCGGATTATCTTTTCAAACTCGTTTACGCTAATTCCTGTTGGCACACCTGTTGCCGAATCAATTTCAGGTGTTAACCAAATTGGTTCTAATCCAGCTAGTACAAGTGCGCTAAGAATTGAACGATGCGCAGTGCGCGACAAAGCGACTTTGTCCCCAGGTTTTCCAAGAGCTAAGACCATTGCTTGATTGGCATGGGTTGATCCACCAGTTGAAAACCGAGCAAAGTCTGCGCCCCATAATGTGGCCGCCAAACTCTCGGCCTTCTTTAGCGTTTGATTAGTTAATTTAATTTCATCTAAGCCGCCGTATAGAGGTGTATCACCATCGACAATGGCTCCAAGATCTGGGTCCAAGAGTGATGCGCGTTGCTTATGTCCTGGAATCGTGAAAGGGGTTCGCGCTACTTCAAAGTAGGAAAGATAAGCATCTAATAACGGTGCCGAATCTCTCAGGGAACTCATAGCGCCAAGGGTAACTTCTTGGCCCCTGGTACCAAAATGAGGGCTTAGACTTTTCCCATGACCACACTTACTAATCTGACACAGGAACGTCGCTTGGTTACTGCTATTCCAGGACCAAAATCTACTGAAGCGCTTAAGCGCCGCACGGATGCTACTTCTGCCGGATTGGGAATGGCGATTCCCGTTGTAATCGAACGCGCAAGCGATGCGATCTTGCTCGATATTGATGGCAACCAAATAATTGATTTAGGTTCAGGTATTGGCGTAACCAACGTGGGCAATTCGGCTCAACGCGTGGTTGACCGAGTAATCGAGCAAGTTCAAGCATTTACACATACTTGTTTCACGGTTGCCCCATACATGGGCTACATCGAAGTATGCGAAAAACTAAATGCAATGACACCGGGGGATCACAAGAAGAAATCACTTCTACTTAACTCAGGTGCAGAAGCTGTAGAAAATGCGGTAAAGATTGCCCGCCATTACACAAAGCGTCCAGCAATTGTAGTTTTTGAACACAGCTATCACGGCCGCACAAATTTGACGATGGCATTGACGGCAAAGAACATGCCGTACAAAGAAGGCTTTGGCCCATTTGCACCAGAAATTTATCGCGTACCAATGCCTTATTCATTCCACTGGGTAGGCGATCAAGCAACTATTTCTGAAGATGCGATCGAAATGGTTACACATAAGATTGACAAAGAAATCGGCGCACACAATGTTGCTGCAATTTTAATTGAACCAATTCAGGGTGAAGGTGGATTTATTGTGCCACCTAAAGGTTTCCTACCTGCGCTCGCAAAGTATTCAAAAGATAATGGGATTATTTTTATTGCTGATGAAGTACAAACTGGTTTTGCACGTACTGGCAATATGTTTGCTGTCGAAGATGAAAACGTTGTTCCAGACATGGTGATCACGGCTAAGGGAATTGCTGGTGGATTGCCACTTGCCGGTGTTACGGGTCGGGCCGAAGTTATGGATTCAGTTCATGCATCAGGTTTGGGTGGAACTTATGGCGGAAATCCAATTGCCTGCGCCGCCGCCCTTGGTGCAATGGAAACAATGGAAGAAGAAAACCTTGTTGCCCGTGCACAACACATCGGTGAAATCTTAGGAACATCTTTGCGTGCGATTGCGGCTAAATATCCAGTAATCGGCGAAGTTCGAGGCCGCGGTGCAATGCAGGCGATTGAATTAGTAGAGCCTGGAACTAAAAACCCGAATACGGCTGCGATGAATGCAGTTGTTAAGTATTGCCAGAGCAAAGGAGTACTTGTACTAACTGCCGGTACATACTCAAATGTTGTTCGATTCTTGCCACCGCTAGTTATCACTGATGAATTATTAAAAGATGCCCTAGGTGTTCTTGAAGAGGCTTTTGCTTCGCTTTAATTCAGAATTGATTTATAACGAGCTAAATCCGTTTCACAGGCCTCTGGCCAATTTCTAGCTAAAGCTCGGACGCCGTGGGTTTTGAAAGCGTTGATTTTGATTCGCATTTTTGGATTTATTGATCGCAACCAAAATGCAGTGTCAATAAGTTCATTATCAGAGTCATTTTGGCCGGGCACGAGCAGAAGGCGAACTTCGTAGAGCTTGTCGATGGAGTTTAAATATTTAATGGACTCCAGGATCTGCTTATTTGAATTTCCTGTTAACTCAAGGTGTTTTTCATCATCCAGCGCTTTTAAATCCAGCATGACTCCATCGGTATAGGGGGCAAGTTGGTCCCAAATTTCCTGGGTCGCATTTCCATTGCTATCAATAAAAGTGGTTAATTCAGCAAACTCTTCGCGGCTTTTTAACTCTCTAAATAACTGCGCCACAAATTTATGCTGCACCGTTGCCTCACCGCCCGAGACGGTAACTCCGGATATGTAAGGCATCGAATGCCGAATCTGATTTAAAACTTCATCGATACTCATTGAAATGGCACGGAGAGTATGCAGTGGAATTGTTTGCGGGTTATGACATGCCAAGCAGTTGAGGTTACAACCCTGTAAGAAAAGCACGAACCGATTCCCTGGGCCATCGACCCAAGAAAATTTGATGACACTAGCTACTTGAGCTGGGAGAGCTTTCAGCACTCATCACTCGCTTCACTATTCGTTGATCTACATGCGAATCTTTAACTGAACCGGCACCTAGGTAAGTGCTTGCATGTCGCGCACTTGGCATCTTTACCAAGTCAGATTTACGGACTAAATATCCAGTGATGCGAATGAAATCATTGCTGTCTAAGTTGAAAGTAAAATCACGCATTCCACTCTTAAATGCTCCGCGAATTACATCGACTACCGCCTGCGGATTTTTAACGGCCGTTTCATCAAATGAAAGCACGTCACTAATTCCGGAAGCAAACAGATGGTGATGGCGCGAAACTGTACGCAAATGTTCAATCAGAGGCGGTTCGGTTCCAATTGGAATGCGAGTTCCAGCAGTTACACCAAGATCTAAATCAATTCCAGATTGTGAATGTAAAAAAGCACGATTGGTATTGCCCTTGCAATAGGGCATTTTGCGTTGCGAAACCCAGTTAGCAATAAAACTTGTAATTCGATAGCCCAGATCGTCGGCGGCAATGCTGTGCCCGTATGTACCGGCAGTACCTTGGCGCTCCATCAATGTATTAACGCACTCGGCCAGACCAAATAATCCAAACATGGCTGAAAATTTATCTAGATCAAGCAGACCTTCTTGAACTAACCAGTTACTGCTATAGAAATTGGATTCTTCGACCAAATAAAGAATTCGTGACTCCATTAACTCTGCAGTTAAATCTAAGTAGTAGGGAAGAGTTGTTTCAAAGAATTTGTCCACGCCGCCATCGCATTCATCAGCCGTGGCCTTCAAATTGATTCGAACTAAAGTATGTGATCCTCCACCAATCTTTAAGGAGTTATAGCAGCTAACTGCTGCATACTCTGGCCCTAAATCGGACTGCATCATGGCATCATTTATAAAGTGCGGCTTACCACAAGCAAAGACCGTATTAACTGCATCTAAAATATATTCATCACTTGTTAACAAAGGATCTACTTTAAGTGAAATATTAGGCACTACTTGTAGCAGTTCACGCTCCAATTTAAGAATCATTTTAGATACCCGATTATAAGTAGGGCTTAAATTAGTATGTGCAAAAGCATCAGGAAACATTCGATCGAGTGAAATCCAGAAACGCTTTAATTTGGCATACAGATCTTCTTCGCTAACTGCATCAACATAAGGTAAAAGCAGAGAATCTAAATCGCCGAAGTAAACGGGATAGCCAGTAATTGATGGTGTTGCAGAATACATAATCAGTAGGAATGCAAGTGCATCATCGAAATTCTTAGCTACAGGAAGCTCCAGAAAGGCTGAACCGTTATCTAAAACTTTCTTATAATCAGGAAGTAAATAACGTGGTCGATAAGGGGCATTGCCTTCAAACATGTCGCAGATAATTCGCTTTTCCAGCGCTTCTGCGCATTGTTTTCTGACCGGCGGTGCATCTAAAAGGTTCTCTGCCAAATTAGCTAGATTTGCAACGCGCTGGCGATATGTAAATCGTGGATCATTGACCACATCGCGAACATTTTCTAAAGAAACCATGCTTTCATAATAGATATATCGCGCTTA
>Ga0114966_10001249_pt1 | contig 23641 bp, 26 predicted proteins | sample M_130207_XF_Meta_FD_87029 | JGI IMG/M metagenome (GOLD analysis project Ga0114966, IMG submission 87029) | Freshwater microbial communities from Lake Montjoie, Canada to study carbon cycling - M_130207_XF_MetaG | ecosystem: Environmental > Aquatic > Freshwater > Lake | place: Lake Montjoie... | reverse complement strand
TTATTTCTACAGGTCGAATATCGATGCGTTCATGTTCGGTCTGCATATTGCGCCGTCTGCCAGATAACACAACGCGCACAAGTGTGCTGGTATCAATAATGCGATTACAGGCTTCTTCAAGCGCTAGGTCCAGTGATACAGGCATGGGCTATTTTGGCGAAATTACCGCTGTGCCTTTTTCGTGCTGATAAATCGTTAGTACGTGATTGGGTAATGCTTTTGCAAAGGCTTCGGCAAGTCGACGTTCGCCATCGCGATTAACATCATCGACAACAACAACTGCTTTGGCAGAAAGCTTTCCAACTAATTCCTCGCATGCAGGCATGCGCGCCTCTGGGTTATTCCAACCTGGTGGGCCATCAATAATGAGTAGGTCAATTTTATTAAGATTCTTAATTGCCGCAGTGTCATACCAGTCAGATCCGGAGCGGTGAGGTTTTAGTTCGGCAACGCGAATTTCGACTCCGCGAACGTTGTGTTCTTTCAACATTGCTTTTGTTATTTCTGCAAACTCAGCCGAGTTATCCAAACTAATGACCTTCTTAGCTCCAGCTTTTGCAACAACTAAAGTTGAAATTCCTGAACCGAGCTCTACGGTTAACTTGGGCTTATTGCTTCGGACAATGTGTGCCAACGTAAGAAGTAAATCCGGAGATGCAGCCCATTTGCGTGTGGGTGGAATTGGTGCGTTAAAGTTTAAAAGCGACAAAAGCTGTTGAAGCGCTTCGCTCTGGTGATATGACTGCCAAATTTGAGCCTTTAATTCTTTGGTTGTGGCAGCAATTTCACGGCTAGTTCGATCGGCTTTAGCTCCTACTTTTTTATGAAGTGCCCGCAAAGAGCGGATGCAATAAATCATCGCAAGAAAAATAAGTGCCAATAGGAATACAGATAATGTCTTCACTGCGTAAGTCTAAGCGCGTGGCAGTTGAACTTCAATTGCAAGGCCGCCGAGTTCGCTTTTTCTTAGAGTAAATACGCCATCATGTCTTTCAATGACTGCACTCATGATGCTCAAGCCAAGACCAGTTCCACCTGATTCGCGTGAACGTGAGCGATCAAAACGCTTAAGACCGCGGATTTTTTCACCATAAGAAGCATCAGGAAGACCGGCGCCACTATCTTCAATAATCAAGGTTATTTCTTTGCCAGTATTCAAAGTTATCAGTACCTGAGTGCCTTTTGGAGTATGTAACCTAATATTTGTTAAGGCGTTTTGAATAAACCTGGTCATGTATTTTTCTGATCCCAGCATTCGTGTGTTATCCGTAATTTGCTCCGTTAGCCGATAATCAGGTGCAATAGCTTTAAAATCGAAAATGTTGTCGTGAAGTAGTTTGCTTAAATCAAATTCATCGAAATCAATATTTCCTTCTTCGCCCAATTGAGCGAGCATGAGAAGATCTGAAATCAGGGAATCCATACGCAGTAACTCGCTGTTGAGGCGATCAAATGCGGCCAATTCACGTTCCGGTTCAAGTTGTTTATTCTTTAATAATTCTGCATATCCTTTTACAACGGTCATTGGAGTACGAAGCTCATGGGCAGCATCGCCCAAGAACTCCTGCATTTTTGCGCGCTGTGCACGCTCCTGCGCTAAGGCGCTTGATCTGGAGAGAAAAGATGAAAAAACTGTGGCAAGAAGATTGGCGATAATGATAAAAAAGAGAAGTTTCCAAAGGTTTGATTTTAAAGTCTTATTGATATCTACGATTGACGCAGCCACTATTAACTCTGCACCTTCAGAAATACTTATGTAACGAACTATTAAGTTTGAGCCCTCAATGGGAGTGTTTTCTGATTGACGTAAAATTGTTAATTCACCCGATGGCGGTGAATATGCCAATGTAAAATCGAAATTGTTTTGCTCAATACTCATCACTGCAACACTGACTGCATCCATTGGATTAATTCGAACGTCAGATTCGAGTTGGCTAAGTTCAGAATCTATTAAACCAATTTCACCTTGGTATGAACTCCATACAGCGAAGCCACCAATGAATATTGAAAGTACCGACGTAATAAGTCCCGTGGTAATTAACTGTCGTGTTCTAAGTTTCATTAAACTTACTTGGGCTCCTGAATTTGAAAGCCCACCCCACGAATTGTTTTGATGCCTTCAAATCCATCACGGTGGAGCTTTTTACGCAAATATGAAATATACGTATCAACTACTGTGCTTTCAGACTCAAAAGTAATTCCCCAGACTTCACTTAGTAATAGATTCTTACTAAGGACTCGACCCTTTTTCTCAATCAGAATTTGAAGTAATCGATATTCAGTCGGAGATAAATCCACTTCTTCGCCGTTAAAAGTTACTAGGTGCTGGTCATCATCGATAGATATCGGGCCGCAACTGAGCAAAGTTGGCATATCCAATGCCTTTGCTGAGCGACGCAGAATTGCTTTGATTCGCAAAATTAACTCTTCAATTCCAAATGGCTTAACCACATAGTCATCTGCACCGATTTTTAGACCCCGAGTTATATCGGACTTTTCTTCACGGGCAGTGAGCATTAGTACGGGGGTTAGATCATTGCTACTTCGAAGGCGTTCAACTAACTCAAAACCATCCATTAGCGGCATGTTGATATCGATTACTAGCAATGCCGGTTTATTCGTGCGCAATAAAGTTAAAGCATTCATACCGTCGGTAGCTTCGATAGTTTCAAACCCAGCGATCCGAAGGGTGTCAGTGAGTAATGCACGTACACCAGGTTCGTCATCCACAATCATTATGAGCTCGGCCATGGGTCCACTCTTGCATGATGAGGCTCAAAATCCAATAAATCCCAAGGCACTAATTGAGTTTCACAGAAAAATCACAATTGCTCGCGCCTTAATTGGCTATCTTTGGGCTATGAAGAAATTCAATCTATGGCTGGCAGAAAAAATCACAAGTGGCGTTGCAACAATGTGGTGTGCATATTTGTTTGCGGCTATCGCATTGATTTCACTTCCCAAGGCCATAAAAACTGGCGATACCGTTGTGATAATTTCTTGGATTGCACAAACATTTTTGCAACTGGTTCTTTTGTCAATAATCATGGTCGGGCAAAAAGTCCAATCCGCAAAACTTGAACAAACAATCAATGAAACCCATGGGGCATCACTTGCCGAGTTTGAACTAGCTAAAGAAGCCCGCGGAATAGCCAACTCTGAACTTGCAGAACTTCATCAACTTTCAAAAGATATGCATCGCCTCATGCGTGAGGTTGAGGCTAAATTAGGAAAATAAATTGTTATGAAAGCGAGACATTTACTCACACGCTTTCAGTAGTTTTGCATTGCTCTTGAGTGCGCTCTTAGCCTAAGTTTTCTATATGAATAAAGCACCGTGGTGGAAAGAAGCCACGATTTATCAGATTTACCCCCGATCATTTTTTGATAGCAATGGTGATGGCGAGGGTGATCTCCCTGGAATAACTTCTCACCTTGACTATGTTAAGCAGTTGGGTGTCGATGCGATTTGGTTAAGCCCTTTCTACACATCCTCAAATAAAGATGGTGGTTACGACGTTGCTGATCCACGCGATGTTGATCCTCGGTTTGGAAATTTAGATGATGCAAAACAACTTATTTCTACCGCTCACTCCTTAAGTTTACGTGTGATTGCAGACATTGTCCCTAACCATTTTTCAGATCAGCATCACTGGTTCCAAGAAGCGTTAAAGGCTGGGAAGGGTTCGCCAGAACGGGCGCGCTTTCATTTCTACGATGCAAACCCAGATGGAACTCCACCTAATAACTGGATCTCACTCTTTGGCGGGCCTTCATGGACTCAAGTAGAAGATGGGCAGTTTTATCTTCACCTGTTTGATTCATCGCAACCTGATTTGAATTGGGAAAATCCTGAAGTTAATGAAGATTTTGAAAAGACTTTGCGATTTTGGATTGATCTTGGTGTAGATGGTTTCAGAATCGATGTTGCCCATGGATTAGTTAAAGAGGATGTATTAAAAAATCATCCAGATCCACAAGGTTTAAGTAATGCATTACGCCTTGATGTTGAAATGGAACCGGAAACTAGAAATGCACTTCTACAGACCGTGCCTTACTTTGACCGACAAGGCGTGCATGAGATTTACCGTAAATGGCGCAAACTATTTGATTCTTATGGTGATCGTGAAATTATGGCAGTGGCCGAAGCTTGGGTTCATCCTCCAGTCAATGCAACCAGATACGTACGAGCAGATGAACTACACCAGGTCTTTAACTTTGACTTACTAACAGCAGAGTTTCAAACCGACGTTCTCTTTGATGTAATCGATCGTTCTATCAAGCTCAACGAAACGGTAAATGCACTTCCAACTTGGGCACTTAGTAATCATGACTCCCCTCGAGTCGCATCACGAATTGGCGCTGATGAAGCACGAGCTCTTGCGCTTTTTGTTTTCGGTCTACCAGGTTCGGCATATATTTTTGCGGGTCAAGAACTTGGTTTACCAGATGGAGTTTTAGCTGACTCAGATAGACAGGACCCATCATTTTTTAGAACAAATGGCGAAATTAAAGGACGCGATGGTGCTCGCGTACCGCTTCCCTGGAATGGCGATACTGCCCCATTTGGATTTACAACTGGAAAACCTTGGCTGCCCATTGCGCAAAGTTGGAAAGAATTTAGCGTTGAAAATGAAAAACTTGATCCAAAAAGTTCACTACACCTTTACAGAACGGCGCTGGAGCTTCGTGAACAACACATGCGGGGAACGGGCAAAATTGACTGGCTTGAATCACCTATGCACGGAGTTCAATCCAAATCACTTTTAGCTTATCGGCGCGGATCCGTCACGGTTGTTATGAATTTATCAATTGAGCCTCAAACGTACGAAGTAGAAGGAAAATTGCTAGTCGTAAGCAGCGGTGTTGTTGATGCCCATGATGGAAAAAAGGTAATACCTGCACGTTCTTGTACGTGGTTTATCGCCTAGATGGCACACTACGTCCATGGAATCGACTTCAGCATGGATCATCACAATTGCAGTACTTGCAGCAATAATTTTATTTGATTTAGGTTTAGCTGTAATCCGTCGCAATAAACAGACATCAATGCTTGAAGCATCCTTCTGGACGGTTTTCTATATTGGCACAGCGATAATTTTTGGCGCATTGCTTCCCCATTGGGCAAGTAATCAAGGTCAGAAAGAATTCTTTGCTGGTTGGCTGACTGAATACGCACTTTCTGTCGATAACATTTTTGTATTCATCATTATTTTAGCTAGCTTAAAAGTTCAAAAAGAAATGCAACAGCTTGTTTTGCTGCTTGGAATTATGTTAACAATCGCGATTCGAGGCCTGTTGATTCCGCTTGGCGCTGCGCTCATTTCACGTTTTGCAAGTGTTTTTTTCCTCTTTGGAATCTTCCTGATTTATACCGCGTGGCAATTAGCCAAGGAAAATGAAGATGAGGAATGGAAGGAAGGAAAAGTTGTAGCCATCCTGAAAAAACGCGGATTTAGCACATTTGCAATTGCTTTAGTTGCACTCGGCTTAACTAACCTGGTTTTCTCACTCGATTCAATCCCGGCAATTTTTGGCCTCACCAAGGATCCATATATTGTTACAACAGCAAATGTGTTTGCTCTCATGGGACTTCGTCAGTTGTACTTTTTGCTCGAAGGTTTACTAGCCCGCTTGGTATATCTGTCTAAAGGACTCTCCTTCATTCTAGGATTTATTGGAATAAAAATGATCATGGAAGCATTTCACGGGATAAGTATCGATGACATCGCAGGTGTGCAGATACCAGAAGTAAGTCTTGAAGTCAGCCTTGGCGTGATTATTGCCGCCTTGCTAATCACTACTGTTGCAAGTCTTACCGCAACACGAAAAGATGGAAGCGAAATAGTTTAAATCACTTCTTTGTTTCGTAGCGTCTCTCGATTGTGATCTTTACTCTTTTCGTGAATCTTACGGATCTGTAAAGCAAAAACTTTTATTGCTGCGTCAAAAGCGGCCAGGTTATTGAACTCGGCTCCTTCTGCGCGTAGTAATGGCCCAGTGCCATGTGAAGTTAAAACCACTCGATGTGAATGTTTACCTTGACGTGGATTTGTCTCGTGAAGAACCTCAACTTCAACGCGATCAATGACAACTCCAAAACGTTCCATTGAGTTGAGTTTCTCTTCAACTATTTCTCTGAAATCTTCGGCTAATTCTGAATTGCGTGTATGAATTTGTATCTTCATAACTAGAAGGGTAGTACTACAACCACCGCTGTCGCTATAGCTGCAAGTAAAAATGATTTCGTCAGAATTCTTAGAGCAGTGGCACGATCCGCGGCCTTGCTTACTGGATCGCTAACACGTGACAAATCTCCTAGCTTTCCAAAATTAAAAGTTCCAGCAAAGCCATAAGCCAAACAAAACTTACTTCGAGATTGCACAAAACCTACTGCGGCAATCATCAATGGCAAGAAAATTCCAACACGAACACTTCTGGTTGAATCTGTCGAGATAAATCCGATGAGTGAAATTAATGAAAGAATCGCACCAATTAAAGCTACGGACTGCCTTCGTCGGATTTCCTTTTCACCAATATTGCATGTTCCAGCGATATATGTTGAATCAGACATCTTCGAATTCGTCTTCATCAATCCAAGTGTCAGCTGCAGAATCCTCTTGGTGTTCTATCCAAGAAAGGAACGAGCCAACGGCGCGAAATGCCAAGACAGCAACTGTGATTGCTGCGATTACTCGGCGAAATGCTTTAACCATGAGATAAAAATACTCTCAATTGGCAGTTTGCGCTTTAGATAGCCGAAAGTGCTTGCTCGATGTCGTCCCAAATGTCATCAACATGCTCGCAACCAACTGATAAGCGAATCAACTGCTCTGGAACGGATGGGCTTTCAATTGGCCAACGCCTTCTGCGCTCCCATAGTGACTCAACTCCGCCCAAACTTGTTGCATGTGCAATCATTTTTGAAGAGTCACACACCTGTTGAGTTTGTTCGGCAGTGCCATCTACTTCAAAGGAGACAATGGCACCAAAGCCTGGATACCTGACGCGTGTGATTTTTGAATGTCCTTGCAGCCGAACCACGAGCTCTTTGGCATTTTCTTGTGACCTATTGAAGCGAAGTGGAAAAGTGCGTAATCCTCGTAGGGCTAACCAAGCTTCAAATGGGCCCGGGATTGAACCGTTAAAACTACGTGAATCATGTAAACGTTTTAAAAGCGCGGGATCATTTGTAGACAACGAACCCATAAGCACATCACTATGGCCAGATAAGAACTTAGTAACTGAGTGCATCACAATATCGGCGCCCATTGCTAAAGGGTTTTGAACAAGCGGAGTGGCAAATGTGTTATCTACCGCTACCCCAATTCCCAATTTTTTAGCAGCTGCAATAAGTGCTGGCAGATCTGCTACATCAAGACATGGATTAGTTGGAGACTCTAACCAAACAAGTGCAGCGCCTTTCATGGCAGCAATTACTTCATCAGTATTAACAACATCAACAAATCGAACTTCTAATCGTCCACTTGCATGGAAGGAATTCAAAAGACTCATCACACCGCTATATCCTTGATTGGAAGCAACAATTGGTGCACCAATAGGAAGAATTGAAAATACGGCGCTTATCGCGGCCATGCCAGATGAAAATGCAAGTGTTTGGCCACCTTCAAGTTCGCTAATTGCTTCTTCAAGTGCAGTCCACGTTTGATTTCCATATCGACCATATCCAATCGGCCCACCAGAGTGAAACGTCGACGTAAGCACTACTGATGGATTTAATGGAGCATCACCTTCGACGGGTGGGCGGCCAGCAGTAATTGCAGTTGTCTCAGGATGGTTCATGAATTAAGTCTATGCCGAAGCTTGTAACACTGCCATCGCAGCATTGTGACCAGGAATTCCGCTTACTCCGCCACCTCGGATTGCGCCAGCTCCACAAATAAAAATTCGAGGATCATCTGTTTCAACGCCCCAGCCTGGAGTTTGATTATCTTCCCTGAAAGGAAAACTTAGATCTTTGTGGAAAATATTTCCTCGAGGAAGTCCTACTTCGCCCTCAATATCTAAGGGTGATTTAACTTCGATTGCAGCAATCACGTTTTCGATAGGTTCAACAAGCAGTTCGTTAAGTGATGCCAATGCAGCCTTTAACGCTGCCGCCTTTGTAGCCTCATTGTCTGCATCAAATAGATCAGCAGGAGTGTGAAAACCAAAAATAGTCAAAGTTTGGTAGCCAGCATCTTGTAGTTCTTTGCTAAGAATTGATGGGTCCGTCAACGTGTGGCAATACATCTCAATGGGCAGCTTTTCGGGCAATTTTCCATTTTGTGCATCCTTATATGCCGCATCAAAAGTTGAGTAAAACTCATTAGCGTGAAAGGTTCCTGAAAATGCAAGTCGTGGATCGATGCCAGATTTAAGTGCGGGTAAAGCCTTCAGTAAAATATTGATCTTCATCTGTGCGCCAGGCAAACTTTTCGGTGCGCTGGTGCCACGTAACTTCGCAAGCGTTTGAGGAGCGGCGTTACTTAAAATGTATTCTGAATTAACTTCAGTGCCATCTTCTAATTTAACTGTTGCGCTGTTTTCGCTCGTCTTAATTGAACTTACTCTGGAATTAACTTTAATTTCAACGCCTGCTTGAACTGCAACACGTTTTAACTCTTTAACAATTGCGCCCATTCCTCCACGTGGAACTTTCCATTCACCGGTTCCGTTTCCAATCAGGTGGTACAAAAAGCAAATATTTGCCTGTAAATCTTGCGCAGATGCAAAAGTTCCAACTAAGGCATCAGTGAAAATGACTCCGCGCACTACATCATCTTTAAATCTCGCCTCGATAACTTCACCAATTGGGCGTTCCATGAGGTAATCCCAAACATCTGGCATCCCCATGAGTTCCTTTAACTCACTTCGTGTCTTAAGAGGCTGCAACATAGTTGGCGCTATTTTCTTAGCGAATACGGCAATTTCATTGTAAAAATCCTGCCAAGCCTGCCACTCTGCTCCGGTTGGATCTAAGAGCAAAAAGGAATCTTCAGTTTCTTTATCCCACTCCCGAGCAACGTAGAGTCCTAACGCCTTTTCATCGCGTGAATAGGGCGTATAGCTTGAAACTTTCCGCGAGAGAGTATGAAAATCTAAACCCAAATCTTGAACAATCTGATCAGGTAATAAAGATACGAGGTATGCATAACGAGATAGATGTGCATCAAATTCCGGAAATGCACGAACGCTAGCCGTTGCTCCCCCGACTTCGCTATTAGCTTCTAGTACTAATACTGATTTGCCAGCTTTAGCTAAATAAGTTGCTGCGACTAAACCATTGTGCCCGCCACCGACAATTGTTACGTCGTAATGAGGAGCCGACATTAAAGGCTTTTCACAATGCGATCAATTGCCTCTGTGATAATCGTTGGGCTAGTTGCAAAATTCATACGCACGAATTGGGAACTTTGTGCGCCGTAAATATGACCTGGATTAAATGCAACTTTTCCGCGCTCTATGAGAGTTTGTGCTGGATTTTCGCCCAAATTAAGTTCGCTCAAATCCAACCAAGCTACGTAACTGCTTTGGGGAAGGTCATATTTAACCGAAGGAAGTTTTGCCGACAACAAATCTTTAATCATGCGACGGTTTTGATCTAAATGCGCAATAACAGAATCCAGCCAAGTTTCACTCGCACTAAATGCTGCAGCCGATGCAAAAGCTCCCAAGATTGATGAACGAAAATGTACTGCCGGTGGCATTAACTTTAATTTTTCATTAATTGCTTCATCTTGAGAAATAATGATGGCGGATTTCAAGCCAGCGATATTCCAGCCCTTTGAGGCCGAAGTGACTGTGACTCCAACTTCTCGCGCATTGTCGCTGAGGGCGAGAAACGGAATAAAATCTTTGCTCTTGTATACAAGTGGTGAATGAATCTCGTCGCTAATTACTAAAACACCATATTTCTTAGCTAAATCTGCAAAGCAATTTAGCTCATCTTTTGAATAAACCCGTCCTAGTGGATTGTGTGGTGAACAGAGCAGATGAACTTTAATGCCAGTTGCATAGGCTTTTTCAATAGCGGTTAAATCTAAACTCCAGGCATTGTATTCATCACTTGTCGAGCCAACATAATCAAAAGGGACATCGATAGTTTCTAACCGAGTTTCCTTAATCCAACTGTAAAAATTTTGGTAGACCGGTGAATTAATGAGAATGCAATCGCCCGGATTAGTAAAGACACGCAATGTTTCGACAACGCCTACGCCAACATCTGCGGCAATTCTTAACTGTGACTTATCGATCTGCCAACCCCAACGGTTAGAACAAAACTGCGCAAAACCATCGGCCAGTTCAGGAACTGAGCCTAAATAACCTAAATCTGAATGTGAAACCATTTCAAGCAAGACATCTTTGATTGGCTGCGCGATTGGAAAGTCCATCTCCATTACTGGGAGAGGCAAGACATCTGCCGAGAAGTCACGCCATTTTTCAGAGTGGTGAGTTAGCAGTTCGCTAAGCGCGGGCGCAACAACATTGTTATCGGACATGGCGGCAAGGCTACCGTGAGCTCGGTGATTATTGAAAGAGGTTAAAACTAAGCCTCTTCTGCAGTTATTCGCCGGGTTGAATTTCTCACAACCAAAGTCGTTGGCAAAACAAGAGAAGGCGGCTCAATGGTGGGTTTTCGTAACCGTTCCATAATTGACCATGCTGCCATTTCACCCATTAATTGAACGGGCTGCTCGATAGTTGTTAGTTCGGAAAACTCTGCCATTTCATGGCCATCAAAACCTACGATTGAAATATCATCTGGTGCTTTTAAACCATGGCGGCGCAATGCTTGCATTGCCCCCAAAGCCATTTCATCAGATTCGCAAAAAATTGCAGTGGGGCGATTAGGTCTTGCTAACAAATCATCCATCGCTCGTGCCGCAGTGTGCATCGTGAAGTCACCATGCACTTCTCTCTGCGGTAGCCACTCCAAGGAATTTTCTGCAAGAACTTGCATGAATCCTTTACGTCTATCTTGCGGAACGCTGAAATTAAAGGGATCATCAGGGCGACCAGACATTAGCCCGATTTTCTTATGGCCCTGATTTACTAAATGTTGAGTTGCAGAACGTGCTCCAGCAATATCATCGATTTTAACTGAAGCACACTGTGGATGATCCATTCCAACCAGTGCAATCGGAATTCCAAGGCTAAGCATTGAATCAAACTCTTCAACTGTTGGTGGCAATGAAATAACAATGAGGGCATCGACGCGGCCCTTTAAAAGTTGGTGCTGGAAAAGTCTTTCGCGACCTTTCATCTGACTAAAGTTGTAGAGCAATAAATCTAAGCCGGCTTCACGTAAAGCTTGCTCGGCGCCGCTAATAACTTGTGAGAAATACCAACGTGAAATATATGGCGCAACAACACCAACGCTATTTGTGCGGCCAGTCTGTGAAATTTGGCGCAGTGGCGTTAATGGATAATCTAATTTCTCCGCAGCAGCGATGATTTTGGATCTAGTCCCTGGATTGACGTGATGAAGTCCACGTAAAGCGCGAGAAACAGTTGCAGTAGAGACTCCTGCTTCTTCAGCAACCTCTTTGATGCCCGCCACACAATCTCCGGTTTCTCTGTAAAACCTGCAAATATTCCTGCAAGAGACTGCAAAATACGGCATTGGCACCGCAATAAGCAATAGATAAGCGTAGTTAGGGGGTAAATTGGCGGCTATGAGCAATCAAATTGAAACCCAAATAGATGTATCACTGACCGAGCGAAACCGCATTACTGCGCTGTTTCGTATCATCCTTGTCGTGCCAATGGCGATCTTTGTCGCATCATTTGCGCCTGAACAGTTCGATACAACAAACACTTCTTGGGCAGCAGGATTTTTTATTCTCCCAGTAGCTTTAACTCTTGTTTTTCGTCAGGCATATCCAAGTTATCTATTAGCTTTTAATGAAGCATTTATGTCGCTTTCAACACGTGTTGATGCTTATCTCCTAGTGCTCACCGATGAATATCCATCACTAGAAGAAAATGAAGTTGTTAGCGTTACTTTCCCAGAAGTTGATCCAAAAGCACTCAACCGTTATTTGCCACTTGTTAAATGGCTTCTAGCAATACCACTTTTCATAGTTGGACTCGTATACATCATCTACGCCTTCTTTTTAACTTTATTTGCATGGGTAAATGTAGTTCTCACCGGAAACTATCCAGAATGGTGCGCCGAAGGCGTTGTCGGAACAATCGCTTACTGGAATCGAATTGCTGGATATGCACTATTGATGGTTACCGACGAATACCCACGGTTCTCTTTGTAATTTATGGCAACCCACTCTGCACAAAAGATGCGACGCATTGTCGCTGAAGTTGCTCAGATGGATAAGAAATTTGCACCACTTATTGACCGTAGGCCACTGTGCACTATTGGTCGCACGGAACGAACTGAAACTCATTTTGAGTCTCTAGTTAGTTCTGTAATTTCACAACAATTAGCTACCAAGGCTGCAGAAACGATTCATGCTCGATTGGTAGATCTATGCAAAGGCTCTATTAATGCAAAAAAGCTCATTAAAGTTGATGATCTGACTCTGCGTGAAATTGGCGTTTCTGGTGCAAAGGCACGCACAATTAAAGGTTTAGCAACTGCCGTCATAGATAAATCAATTCCAATCGACACAATCGATGAGATTCACGATGATCAAGAAATTTATGACAAGTTAACATCGCTTTGGGGCATTGGGCGTTGGACAGTTGAAATGTTCATGATGTTTCAATTAGGGCGTTTGGATATTTGGCCAACTGGCGATTTGGCAGTAAGACGCGGCTGGGACTTGGTGCATAAGAACAAAGAAGAAACTTCAGCAAAAGCTTTGGACCTAAAGGGTGAAAAACTTCATCCTTATCGAAGTGTTATCGCTTGGTACTGCTATCAAGCAGTCCACGAAAGCCGTGGCCTGGACTATTAAATATCTTCAAGAATCAAAGACACAGAGTTAATACACCAACGCTCATCAGTCGGTACGTCATAACCCTCGCCTTTAAACACATGTCCTAGGTGAGAACCGCAGCCTGCGCATCGAACTTCAGTGCGTACTCGAGGAAATAGTGAACGGTCTTCAATTAATTCAACTGCGTCATTTGCAGTTGGCGCATAAAACGATGGCCACCCACATCCAGAATGAAACTTAGTTTCACTTCGAAAAAGTTCAGTGCTGCAAGCTTTACATTTATATACGCCTACTTTATCGGTATCGGTATATTCGCCAGTAAATGGTCGCTCTGTTGCGGCGTTGCGCAAAACCTCATATGAAAGTGGATCTAATTTCTTTTTTAATTCTTCTTCATCGATAGAAACTGGGTAGTTTTTTTCGCTCATCCCAAAACTCCTGCAGTTGGATATGCAACACCTGTGCTTGAATGGCAGTCATAACCATTTGGGTTTTTCTCTAAATATCTTTGGTGATACTCCTCGGCCAAGTAATACTCGACACCATCTGCACTAACTATTTCAGTAACAATTTGATCTAACCCAGCATTTGTTAAGACGCCCTGATAGATATCTCGTGAATTAACCGCCGTTACATATTGTTCTGGAGTCGTTGTATAAATCGAGCTTCTATATTGTGTTCCAATATCTCCACCTTGTTGATTAAGCGAAGTTGGATCATGCATAGTCCAAAACTCTTCAAGCAAGCGTTGATAACTTATTTTAGATTCATCGAATTCAATTTTTACCATTTCAGCATGACCTGTAACGCCGGTACATACTTGTTCATAAGATGGATTAGGTCTAGTTCCTCCCATGTATCCAACCGAAGTTTGTTTAACTCCTGGCATCTGCCAAAAACGGCGCTCGGCACCCCAAAAACATCCTGTTGCGAAATATGCGATTGAACTCATGTGGCGAATTCTGGCAGTATCACGCGATATGCGCACCCGCTGATAACCTTGTCAGTATTCATGAGCCCCCGTAGCTCAGGGGATAGAGCACCGCCCTCCGGAGGCGGGTGCACAGGTTCGAATCCTGTCGGGGGCACGTATCGCGACTTAAATCACCCTTATTTAACAAATCTCTCGCCGTTCATCCTTGTTAATCACTGCATAAGCAGGGAGAATTAAGACCTTGCGCAACATTGTCGTGCGTATAACCATTTAATTTTTATAGGGATTTGGGTATGCCCAAATCTTTAACTAAGGAGGGTTCCTATGGATTGGCGACATCAATCAGCCTGTCGTGATGAAGATCCAGAGCTTTTCTTTCCAGTTGGAAATACTGGCCCAGCTCTTACGCAAATTGAAGAAGCAAAAAAAGTTTGTAATCGATGCATAGTTAAAGAGCCATGTCTTGCTTGGGCACTTGAAAGTGGTCAAGACGCAGGAGTATGGGGCGGACTTAGCGAAGATGAGCGTCGTGCACTTAAGCGTCGTGCTGCACGTAATCGTGCCCGCTTAATGGAGCAACAAAACCAAATCTAAAGTGGGAAACGTAAATTTGCTTGCGTTCCCGAACCTGTAGATTGCAATTTCAAGACACCATTGAGTTCGTTCTCTGTTAGCGTCCGGACAATTTGCAACCCAAGATTTGATGAAGTCGCTAAATCAAATCCAGTTGGTAGGCCAATTCCATCATCAAGAATAATAATTACACATTCATTGCTATAGCGTTGCAATTCAATTGAAAGTACTGATCCTTGTTCTGCTAAACCATGTTCTAAAGCGTTATGCATTAATTCAGTAACAACTAATGACAACGGAGTTGCTAACCGTGACTCTAAAGATCCAAGTTCACCTTTTCGTTCGATTCGTAGCTGACCCATCCGAGGACTTAATTCAAGGGCGTGAGTTATTAAACTAGTTAGAACTTGATCAAAATCAACTGTGTTCTCGCTACTACTTGACAGTGTTTCGTGCACAAGTGCAATAGATGCAATGCGTCTGACCGCTTCATCTAAGGCTGATGCGGCACTAGGATCTTCGATGCGACGAGCCTGAAGACGTAACAAGGCAGAGACAGTCTGTAAGTTGTTTTTCACTCGGTGGTGAATCTCTCGAATCGTTGCATCTTTTGTGACAAGCTCACGCTCGCGCCGGCGTAATTCAGTGACATTTTGAAGAAGCACAATTGCGCCTATTCGATCCTCACCTTGTAACAGTGGCAGGACGAGTAAATCGATTGTTGCGCCTTGATTATCAATTTCTACTCGACGCAAAACTTTGCCATTTAAGCGTGTACGAATGCCTTCTTCGTGGGGATTAGAAGAATTCTTGGCTACTGCCTCTGCAACTTCGCCTAACTTATGATTTTCTATTTCATTCTTCCAACCCATGCGGCTAAATGCAGAGCGCGCATTTGGGCTAGCAAATGAAATAACACCATTAACATCTAAGCGAATCAATCCATCGCCGACTCTTGGTACGGGTTCAAAAAGTGACCCTGCATCTTTATAAGGAAAAGACCCCTCTGAAACCATACGATAAAGACAATGTGCGATCTCGCGGTAATTAAGTTCAAGTCGGCTCGGTGAACGCATTGACTCTGCGTTTCTATGGCGGGTAATTACAGCAATAACATTTCCGTCAAAGAGGACGGGAACTGCTTCTTCCTTAATCATTAGCTCACCAAAGAGCTCTGCCTCAGAATCGCGCACGATTTCACCGCTTGAAAGCGCTTCATCGACTCTAGTTTTTGCGCCCCACGTTACTTCATCGCCAATTACATCATTAGTAAAAACTGTCGCAGCAGTTGTTGGCCTGATATGGGCAACTGCAACATGGCCTGTCGGCCACATTTTCATATCTTTTCTGATTGGAACCCACAAGATTAGATCCGCGAAAGAAAGATCTGAAAGCAACTGCCAATCTGCAACTAACTCGCGGAGTTTGTGGGCTTGATCAATCGTTATTGAACTACGTCCATGAATCAAATTTTCAAACTGTGGCACTTTACTTCCACTCCCCCAAGTTCAGTGCGATTTCTTGCGTTGCAAACCAGATTAACTCTTCATCATTTGGAAAAAGTAAAAGAGAACACTGCACTTGGCTCCATAACACATCTGAATTTAGCGTTACTGATTTCTCTTCAACTTGGTTTACTTGTGCTGCCTCAAGTTCAATAGCAAGAACTAGCCCGGGTGAACTTTCTGACTGGCGAAGGGTTAAAGACTCTTGTGCGGCTTCAAGTGATAAAAGGTATTCAATTTCCTCTTCATCTAACTCTGAGTTATCACCTACAAAAAAAGGTGTCGGGGCAAAAATAGTTTCAACCTTTTTTACTCCGGATTCGAGAAAAGAGGTCAACTCCAAATGAGTGATTGGAAGATAGGCCCGCATGTCGCAATAGTATTAGAAGTTAAGCATTGATTTCACTGGCAATAGCTGCGATTGATTTTCGCAAAGCTGAGCGCTGATTTACCTCAATTAACGTTGCTTTTTGTTCTAGAGCCATTGCCGCCGCTCTGGCATCTCGCCCAATTACCCGAACGCACAATGGCCGTAATCTTGTGGTAATTGCTAAGAATTTTGATTCCTCCTCTTCTCCTTTCTTTCCGGCAGATCTCATATTCAAGACAAAACTCAACCGACTTCTAATGGAAGTTTTCTCAATCAAATTCGCAACCTGCTCAAGACGGTGAATGCCCAATAAATCTGGACGAGCAACAATCATTAACTCATCTCCTTGGTCGCAACTCCACGTCGTCATAGTCGAAGTCCAGCGTCTATCGGTTAGACGATTTGAAAGCCCTGAAATCGACCCTAGATCTATAACGATATTGTCGAAATTTGAAACGGCTCTTTCCATAAATCCGGCGATGTCTGTAGCTTCATCCTGAGTTATTTCAGCGATAGAGAGCTTGGGGGCGATATTGCGCCACCCGGGCTCACTCTGAACGTTTCGAATTGCAATGAGTGCTGCGACCGATGGTGCACGAAAATTTGCATCGATTAACAGAGTTGTCTTTCCAATGACGCTAAGTTCCATTGCTAAATTCAATGCAATCGTTGTACATCCGGTATCACTTCCAGCTGACCCAATTGCCATCACATGTGAATTTCGAGATTTGCGGAGATTTTGATTGGTTTGTCGAAGCATTGGAGTTCTTATAAATCCACGAACAATACTGACAAGATCTGTAATAGTTGAGGGTGCTTGATGTAAATTCTGAAAAGCTGAGTTTGTGTCTGGTGAAGCAGAAAAACCGACGATTTGTTTCACTTTAAGATTTAGGTGTGCAATTTGCTCAGGAGTTACTCCTTCTAAATCTGGTGAAAAAATCAACAGCGAAGTAGCTGCAATTTCAGGATTTAGTTCGCAATACTTTTCAAGGGCTTCGCTATCTATTGCTCGAAAAATCACACTCCAACCTTGTGCAAAAAGAGTTCCAGAAACAAAACTTTCAAAAACTGCATCGGAGATTGCAGTTATAACGACGGGAAGTTCTTGGCTAGACATGAGTCGAAATCACCACCAAGCGGCCCATAGTTGTGGCCTCCAGAAGCCGTAATACTTGAGTGTGCTCGACGGAGACAGTGACTGCAGCATCTGTGCCAAAGTTTTTACTCTTACCATCTGCACTTAAAACTAAAATGCCGCCTAAAACTAGAATCGGATCTTGTGGCAATTCTCCGTTTTGTGTATCAAGTACCCAATAAATATCAACAAGTGAACCAGCTTGTATGCCCATAGCTAGATCTACAGAACGCACATTAATTGGGACCGCACTACTAGTGATTCCTGATGCGGCCGAACTAACACTGTTACTACTAATAAGTCCACTTTGTTCAATTGATGAAATTACGACCTGCCCAATTGGGCTACGTTCTTTTGCAAGGTAGATATTTGATGCATCACCCAAATTCATCGCTTTTAATTCAACATCACTTGCACTAATTTGATGTCCTGCTGGCAGATCCGCACTTGCAGTCCAATATGACGTGGTCGAGCGTGAAAAGCTGGCAAGTAGAAAGGCTGAAAGAAAAGATAAGACGATGAGAGTTATTGCTAGTGGCATACGTGGCGAGTTTTTTAGATTTCTTGGTTTCATGGGTGCACCTAATTAGACGAACCCACACATTAGTAAGCGGTATCCACACTCATCCTTTGTGATGAGTCACAAATCAATAATTTGGTTGAGGCGTATGCTCAGGTTTACTAGCAATCTTGCTTTCATGACTACAAACAAAGTAATTGATGAAGAAGTTTCAATCAACAGTTTTCTTATCGAGCACTTCTGCACAGAAAACGATGCAGATTGGAAGCACCCGCTTCTAGAGATATTTCGACCTAAGCCAACACTTCCTGAAGGTCAACGCCTAAAACTCTATTTAGTGCCATCTAGATTTGATGATGAATATGACCCTGACTTTGCGCCAGAGCCTACTTCGGCACAGGATCTACCAAATCTGATGCAGTGGGTGGAAAGATTTGTTTGTAATGTCGTTGAAATTTGGGCCGGTCGGCGCTCTCCCGGGCAGCTTTCAAATCAATGTCATCACAGAATATTTTCTGAACTCGTTCGTAAATCTGGTTCACAAAAACAGGTTGGTCATATTCGCAAAATACATATTCAAGAACCACTCGATGGTATTTGTGAAGCCACTGTCACTGTGCGTTTTGAGAACCGTTTGAGATCAGTCATGTTGCGATTTGAAGGTGTAGATAAGCGCTGGTTGTGTACCGCTCTTACCTTGCTTTAAGCACCGCCATGGCAGCGCTTGTACTTCTTACCTGAACCACATGGACATGGTGCGTTTCGAGAAACATCACCTGTTCTCTTAACACCGGTTTCATCCGCTGCTGTGTACTGCAATCCTGAAGTTGGCAGGGATTTAGCTTCAAGGCCGGCACCTGTAACTTCGTTACTTGATGCTTCTACGGTGACCTCGATATTGAACAAGAAGCCGGCAATCTCCTCTTTAATCGCATCCATCATCGCTGAGAAAAGATCAAAACCTTCGCGTTGGTATTCAACAAGTGGATCACGTTGTGCCATTGCACGAAGTCCGATGCCCTCTTGCAGATAATCCATTTCATACAAATGCTCGCGCCACTTGCGATCAAGGACAGAAAGCAAAACTTTGCGCTCTAATTCGCGCATAACTTCTGCTCCAAGTGACTCTTCACGCTTTTCATAAGCGGATTTACAGTCTTCAATAACGGCGGCAGTCAAGAAATCTGCATCAAGCCCGCTTCGTGAGCCAACTTTGGCCACTAGTTCATCAATAGTAAATGAGATTGGATAAATAGTTTTAAGAGCATTCCACAGCGTTTCAAGATCCCAATCTTCGGAATATCCTTCGGCGGTTGCAGCTGAAACATAGGCAGTCAAAGTGTCGCTAACAAATGTAGCGACTTGTTCTTGAATATCTGCACCCTCTAGAACCATGCGGCGCTCACCGTAAACAACTTGGCGCTGGCGATTCATGACATCGTCATACTTTAAAACATTCTTACGCATTTCAAAGTTTTGTGACTCAACTTGAGTTTGCGCCGAACGAATTGCATTGCTAACCATCTTAGATTCTATGGGTGCATCTTCAGGAATTCCTGCGGCAGTTAAGAAGCGTTCAACCATCCCTGAGTTGAAGCGGCGCATTAATTCATCTTGGAGTGAAAGATAAAAACGTGACTCTCCTGGATCGCCTTGACGACCGGAACGACCACGCAGCTGATTATCGATTCGGCGAGATTCGTGACGCTCTGTTCCAAGAACATACAGTCCACCGAGTGCAATTACTTCTTCGTGACCCTTTGCAACTGCAGCCTTTTGGCGTGCGATTTCTTCAGGCCAGTGCTTTTCATATTCAGCTGCGTTATCTACTGGAGAAATTCCGCGACGTTGTAATTCGAAATCTGCCATGAACTCTGGGTTACCACCCAACATAATGTCGGTACCACGGCCAGCCATGTTGGTTGCAACTGTTACCGCGCCCTTAACACCAGCGCGCGCAATAATCGCGGCTTCGCGTTCGTGATGCTTAGCATTTAAAACTTCGTGTGGAACGCCTGCTTTGCGTAAGAAACCTGAAAGCTCTTCAGATTTTTCCACGCTGACAGTTCCCACCAAAACCGGTTGGCCCTTGCGATGCTTTTCGACAATGTCGCTAGTAACTGCGATGAACTTGCCGGCTTCTGATTTATAAACTAAATCGGGCTGATCTATGCGAACCATTGAGCGGTTTGTGGGAATAGGAACTACACCTAATTTATAGATTTGATGGAATTCAGATGCTTCTGTGCTTGCAGTTCCAGTCATACCAGAAAGCTTTTCGTAGAGACGGAAATAGTTCTGCAAAGTAATTGTTGCAAGAGTCTGGTTTTCATCTTTAATTTCAATACGCTCTTTAGCCTCAAGAGCCTGGTGTAAGCCCTCGCTATAACGACGCCCTGCCAGCATACGTCCGGTGTGCTCATCAACAATAAGTAGCTCACCATTCATTACTACATAATCCTTATCGCGCTTGAAAAGTTCCTTCGCGCGAACGGCGTTATTGAGATAACCAATCATTGGAGTATTTGCGGCTTCGTATAAATTACCAATTTGAAGTAGTTCTTCAACTTTAGTTACACCATCTTCAAGAATGCCAATGGTGCGCTTTTTTTCATCGATTTCGTAATGAACATCCCGCTGGAGCTTTCCGACCAAGTTGGCAAACTCTACGTACCACTTGGTTGCTTTATCAGCAGGTCCACTGATGATTAATGGCGTACGTGCTTCATCGATAAGAATTGAGTCAACTTCATCAACCACTGCAAAAAAGTGATCGCGCTGAACACATTCATCGAGAGTCCATGCCATGTTGTCGCGTAGGTAATCAAATCCAAATTCATTGTTTGTTCCGTAAGTAATATCAGCTGCATATGCTTCGCGACGTTCTGCTGGAGTCATGTTTGCAAGAATTACACCAACATTAAGACCTAAGAAGCGATGAATGCGACCCATCCATTCACTGTCTCGCTCTGCCAAGTAATCATTAGTTGTTACGACGTGAACACCACGACCGGCAAGTGCATTTAAATATGAAGGAAGTGTTGCGACCAGAGTTTTACCTTCACCTGTACGCATTTCTGCGATATTTCCTTTATGAAGTGCCGCTCCACCCATTAACTGAACGTCATAGTGGCGCTGGCCCAAAGTTCGTTTAGCAGCCTCACGCACAACAGCGAAAGCTTCTGGCATTAGCTCATCCAGGCTTTGGCCCTTTGAATAGCGATCTTTGAAAATATCGGTTTGCTCGCGCAGTTCAGCGTCTGACATTGCAGAGATTCGGGCCTCATGGCTATTAACGACAACGACGATCTTGCTCAGTTCGCGAAGAATCCGGCCTTCGCCTGCACGCAAAATCTTGTCAAAAAACGCTGGCATCAATGCAACCTTTCAAAAGCCTACGGGCTCACCTGTTCAAGGCTCCTATCGTAGAGGTTGGGCCACACAAGCGGTAACTGAGCCTAGGAGGTGAAATCCCTGGGAATTAAGGGCTCTGGCAGCCTCGCTGACCGTGGCACCTGTAGTCACCACATCATCGATGAGAAGTAAGTCACCGCGCGGATAAACATGAGGTGAGATTCCAAAGGCCCCACGCATATTTGTCGCACGGTGCTTAGCGCTTAACCCACTTTGATCTTTAACTTTTCGTACAAGTGAGAGCGCAGGAATTACCGGAATATTTGTCTGCAATGAAATCTCTTTGCACAAAGCATCTATAAAGCTTCGCCCTCTGCGGCGAGTATGGGCGGGGGTAGATGGAATTGGCACAAGTGCAACATTGAAGCTTTCAAAATTTGCTTTATTAATTACATGGACAATCGCATCAACAATTAACTTATCTGCGCCATCTAGGCCACGTTCCTTGGCGGCCAGAATGATTCTGCTAGCAGTTGGTGAATAGAGAATTGCTGAATGGACAACTACCTTCTCTACGTGCGTGCGATAGTAGTGCGGATGCCATTCAATTCTGCACTGTGAACAAATTGATATCCCCAAAGTGTTGCACCCATAACAGCGCGTTGGAAAAAGCAGTTGGCCTAATTCGTCAATAACTTTCACCGATGCAAGATAGAGGAATTAAAGCAATTAGATTTAAAGGTTGTGGAAACTATTCATAAAAATCATCGGGTACGAGTTTGATGATACGAGACTCAATACCAACTGACGCTTGACGTGGCAGAGTTAAAACAAAATGCGCTCCCTTGCCTGGTCTACCCCACGCTTCGAGTTCACCATTATGTAAGCGGGCATCTTCAAGTGCGATTGAAAGACCTAAGCCAGTGCCTCCACGTGTGCGTGCACGCGATGGATCTGCGCGCCAAAATCGATCGAATACACGGGTAAGTGAACTTTGATCAAGACCAATTCCATGATCACGTACACCAACTGCCACATCGCTCTCGGAAGCCATAATCGTCACCGCAATTGGTTTTTCCTCCGCATGATCAATTGCATTTGAAAAGAGATTGCGCAGAATTCGCTCAACTCTTCGAATATCGGCTTTAACATTGATTTCTTGCGCAATTGAATAGATTCGAATCTGCGTTGAGCGCTCTTTAGCGACAAGGGATAAGTCTTCGGCACAACGATTTGCAAGTGAAACTAAGTCGAAATCAACGGCTTCAATAACTGCTACTTCGGCATCAAAGCGACTTACCTCAAGCAACTCCTCTAATAGGCGTTCAAAGCGATCAAGTTGAGCCACCAAAAGTTCAGTACTACGTTCAACGACAGGATCAAAACTCTCGCGTGATGCGTTAATGACTTCAGAGGCCATTCGCAAAGTTGTTAGTGGAGTTCTTAACTCATGTGAAACATCTGATACGAAACGCTGTTGAACACGGGAAAGGTTTTCGAGTCGGGCAAATTGTTGTTCGAGTGACTCTGCCATTTCATTAAAGGCCTTGCCCAATGTGGCAATTTCATCTTCAGACAAAACCTTCATGCGCTTGTTAAAATCTCCAGCGGTAAACTGTGCCGCAATTTCAGCTGCCTCACGAACCGGTTTTACTACTTGGCGAACAACTAACCAAACTATTAATGCAATTAAAAAGACAAGCACTGAGCCCGTCAAAACTAATAAACGTTGAATGAGATCTAGCGTTGCATTTTGATTAGCTAGCGAGAAAACCAAATACATTTCATATTGACCCGCACCTGGAATCTGAACTTTTTGTCCAAATGCTAATCCTGGAATTCTTAATCCCCCGACATACTTAATCTGAATATTTGAAGATACTAAGTCAGGGCTCTTTCGTACTCTTTTACTTAAAGATTCTGGGATTGTTTGTGGGTCAACCTGGTTAGACGTGATTTCATAATCTTGAATTGTTGTATTTCCAGGACTTCGAATGAAAATAACTTCGCGAGCATTTTCATTTGATGTCAGAGACGTTGCCGAACTGATGACGTCATCAATTACCTTTCGAACTGCCGCCTCTTTTTCGCCTTGCGCCAATAGGAAACGATATTCAGCACCGAAAATAGTTGAGCGCGCCTCAATCCGCGATGAATCCAAATTTACTTTCTTAATACCGGTACCTAGCTGAGAATTAAGAGCTGAACCAGTTAAATAGATAACGCCGAGTGACAAAATTACCGTTGAAATAATGACTTTTGGGGCAAGGGAATTACGGAATCGGGTAATGAAGCGATTCATCTTTAGGAACCGCCCATCACTCCAGCTTTATAGCCAACCCCAC
>Ga0114966_10001248_pt1 | contig 23662 bp, 16 predicted proteins | sample M_130207_XF_Meta_FD_87029 | JGI IMG/M metagenome (GOLD analysis project Ga0114966, IMG submission 87029) | Freshwater microbial communities from Lake Montjoie, Canada to study carbon cycling - M_130207_XF_MetaG | ecosystem: Environmental > Aquatic > Freshwater > Lake | place: Lake Montjoie... | reverse complement strand
TCCGGTGGCAAGACTTGGTGCTCTTTCGAAACACATTGAATTGAGGGTGATGGGGAGTCTCTTTCTTTTTTCCCGTGACGGTTTGTCTGGTTGAGCGACCGCATCAGGACCGCTGGTCCTCGTTTTTGTCTGTCGTTCCGTGGCATTCCGAAATCATTCCGAAATCATCACGAAATCACAGGCACGTCAACCGCCGCAACACCCTGTCATCACGACCCGTACGGCGTGGAATCCAGGCTGCGGATTGACTGGGTTGAATTCCTCGGGTCGATTCACGGGTTCGGATACGAATTTGGGCGTGTCTTCGCTATTCTAGTCTCCCCCATGTCGAGCCACATCGCAGGGGAATTGTTCTCTTACAATCCACGCCCTTCACGTCAGTCGTTTGCCATCTGAGTCTGCGAGACCGGTCTCCGGGCCCAGCGGCACTGACCTGTGACTTCGAACGCCCCTTTTCATTATGAGCCGCCTAGAACTGATTGCCACTGCTGCGTTCGGATTAGAAGCCATCGTCTCACGCGAGTTGAGCGACCTCGGTTACACAGAGCAGACGGTCGAGGATGGTCGCGTCTGCTTTGTTGCGGACGAACTCGCGATTTGTCGCTGCAATCTCTGGCTGCGCGCGGCGGACCGAGTGCTGATCAAAGTCGGCTCATTCCTCGCGACCAATTTCGACGAATTGTTTCAGGGCGTCACAGAACTGGCTTGGCCGGAGTGGTTACCGTTCGACGCCAAGTTTCCCGTCAGCGGCAAGTCCGTTCGATCTCAGTTACATAATGAACCGAGCATTCAGGGTGTGACGAAGAAGGCGATCGTGGAATGTCTGAAGAAGACGTACCAGCGTCACTGGTTTGACGAGAACGGTGCCGAGTACCCGATTGAGGTTTCGATTTTGAAGGATCGGGTGACTTTAAGCATCGACACATCGGGCGTGGGTTTGCACAAGCGGGGCTATCGTCCTGAGGTCGCCGCAGCCCCTCTCCGCGAAACAACAGCGGCGGCCTTGGTGTTACTCAGTTACTGGGGTCGTGAGCGACCGTTTCTGGATCCGTTTTGCGGATCGGGCACAATCCCGATCGAAGCGGCACTGATCGCCCGAAATCGGGCACCGGGTACCAACCGCGGTTTCCAATGCGATCAGTGGGGTCAAATTTCACGCGATCACTGGAAGCAGGCACGGGAGGAAACACGCGACAAACAACTCCCAAAACCTCGATACACTCTGCAGGCCAGCGACATCGACGGCAAAGTGGTTTCGCTTGCTAAACGCAATGCCTTCGAGGCGGGTGTGGCCGACGACATTGACTTTAAAAAATTGGATGTCCTCGAACTGAAAACCATTCGTGACTACGGCTGCATCATTACCAACCCCCCGTATGGCGAACGGCTGGGCGACGACGACTCGGCGGCGGCAATCTACGACGACATGGCCGATGCCTTTGCCCCCTTCACGACATGGTCGGTCTATGTCCTGACCTCGCATCCTGGATTTGAACGGTTCTTCCGCCGCCAGGCCGATCGACGCCGAAAAATGTACGCCGGACGCATTGAATGCCACTACTTCCAATACTATGGACCCCGACCGCCTGGCGAACCACCGCTGGAAGATCTCTGAAATTTTTTCCCGATCCTGCGGCTTGATCGACTCTTTCCCGCGGCTTCAATCCCGTGGCTTTGTCTCAAACAGCCGCAGGCCACATCGCTAAGATGTTCTGTCCTGACGTGCAAGCTCCGATTGGTTGTCCGATGCGACTGAGGTTACGATGATCCGACGATGCGAGGGAACGTGGCGGTTTCCGAACGAACTCGATATGAATCGGGCAGCCGGGAACGGCGGTGGCCGATGCGATGCCTCGCACCGATGTCTTTACGACATGTAGTGCCTGAGCGAACGCCGTCCGAGACACTTAAAAAAACACTGAGAGATTCAACATAGGATTGAGGCAGCGGGCATGGCGAAACGGAAAATCGGTGTCTGGTTGATTGGCGCCTGGGGCGGTGTTGCGACGACGGTGGTGGTCGGTCTGTGCGCTCTTCGCAAAGGGATTTCGGAGACGACGGGGCTGGTCAGCGCCTTGCCACCCTTCGCCCCACTCGATCTTGTCAAATGGGACGAGATCGTCGTCGGCGGTCATGACATTCGCGAAACGTCGTATTTGGCAGAAGCACAGGTTCTGCTCGAACAATCAAAAATTTTCAACCCGTCCATGCTGTCGGCGATCAGTTCGCAACTGGCCAAATTCGACAAGAACATTCGGCCGGGTTCGCTCGTCAATGTCGGTGCAAAAATCAATTCACTCACCGGCCCCGCCTCGGCAAAATACCGTAAAGAGACGGCTCTTCAGGCGGTGAATCGACTTTCCAAGGACATCGTCGAATTTCGAACACGCGAGAAATTGGATCACGTCATCGTGGTCAATGTGGCCTCCACCGAACCGCCGCCCGCCGATGAAATCCGTTCGTGGACATGGTCTGAGGTGCAGACGTCACTGCATTCCAAAAGCCCGTCTCTGCTGCCGGCCAGTACCCTGTCTGCGATTGCCTCGATGCAAAGTGGTTGTCCCTTCGTCAACTTTACACCGTCGCTCGGATCGGATCTGCCAGGCTTGGACGAGTATTCTCGTGCTTGTCGGGTGGTTCACGCCGGCCGAGACGGAAAGACGGGTGAAACGTTAATGAAGGCGGTCTTGGCCCCGATGTTCGCCGCCCGAAATTTGCAGGTCATGAGTTGGGTTGGACATAACATTTTTGGAAACCTCGACGGAAAGGTTCTGGACGATCCGGCCAACAAGGCCAATAAGGTCAAGTCCAAGGATCATCTGCTGACGGAAATTTTGGGCTATAAGCCACAAACACTCGTCTCGATTGAATACATCCAATCGCTCGGGGATTGGAAGACTGCTTGGGATCACATTCATTACCAGGGATTTCTGGGAACACCGATGATCCTGCAATTTCTCTGGCAAGGCTGCGACTCTGTCTTGGCCGCACCGTTGGTGATCGACCTGATCCGGTTGACCGAGCGTGAAACACGTCGTGGTTCAAGCGGTCTGATGCCGCATCTGGCTTCATTCTTCAAAAGCCCGATGGGTAGTTCCGAGCCGGCATTTGCATACCAGTTCCAAAAACTGATGGAATGGGTCGAAGAGGTCGCTCACGAGTCGAAATAACGTCTCTCAAAAACACCCTCTGAATGGTTTCAAATTCACCGCGTCATGAATGTCGAACCGAAATTCTTGACGGAGCTCCGGGGTTCGATCGAGGGGATTTTGAGCTTTCTACGGAACCGACCTGAAAAAACGGGGTTTGAAATGGGGCATTCGATTTGATACGTTGGCGGTTCGCGTGGATTGCGAATGCTTCTGAGTGCCTGATTCAACGGCCGCCGGCCGCCTGTCGACTGTCACTGCTTGTTGTGCCTGACCCATTCGATCCGGAACTTGAGGACGAAAACGATGACTCGAAAAGCAATACCCGCTGCGTCAATCGCCGTTCGTCGGGGTTTTACGCTGATTGAGTTGTTGGTGGTGATCGCGATTATCGCCTTGCTGGCATCACTCTTGTTGCCCGCAGTGCAGCAAGCGCGTGAGGCGGCTCGCCGATCTCAGTGTCAGAATAATCTGAAGCAGATCGTTCTGGCGATGCACAACTATGAAAGTGCGTTCAAGTGCTTCCCGCCGGGTTATGTGACTCCCGGACCAGGCGTTGCCAAAAATGTGGAATTACCCGAACCCTATGTGGCTCGGACCACCATCGCCGGCCAATTGTCGGATACGACTGTTCAGAAGTGGCTCATGCCCAGCGATTGGGGTTGGCCCTCATTCATTATTTCTTATATGGATCAGCCGTGGACGATCGATTTCCGCATGCCGAAATATCTTGATCCGGCACTGACTTCGACACAGGCGAGCGCACAGACATCGAATAACGAAGTCATCATGAAGAACAATGTTCCTTCGTTTGTGTGTCCCAGTGGGGCATCTCTTCCGCCGACGCGCGCCGACGGCTGGGCGTATCTGACCTATCGTGGCAGCATGGGAGCCTATTGGGTTCCGCCCACAAACGCACCGCCGCCGCCGTCACCTCAACCCGTCGCACCGCCCAATGCCCCGATCAGCGCCAACGGAATGCTGTATAAGAACAGTGCTGTCCGCATGGCGGACATCACTGATGGGAGCTCAAACACGATCATGCTGGGTGATTCGTTATTTGGCTTTTGGGCGGACGCCTATAGTTGTTGCGTCCGAGTCTGGGACGATGCGGCAGCGCAGCATCCGGATCTTTGGGATACTTATTGGAAGATCAGCCCGGCCACACCGATTCAGACGGTTGTCACTCCCGGCAATCTGACGGTGGAATATCAGTTCTTCAGTTTCGGAAGTAATCATCCCAATCTCGCCATTTTTGCCTTAGCCGATGGCTCGACACAGGTCATTTCTAAAAAGATCGATGCCCTGGTGTTTAAGGCAATCGCCACACGTAACGGATCACTCGGTGGATATGGTCCGACGTCAGAAAACGTGGAAAGCGCGTGGTAGACCTAGTGGATTCGGCAGTCGAATTGCTAATCCTGCAAGACTGAGGTTGCTCTGTGGAGCAGGAGGTTGTGACTTTGACGATCGGTTTGAGCGATGCGGCATCGACGCGAATCACGGTGAATGATCGGGAACAGATCGTTCCCGAAGGGACCACGATTGCCACACTGCTGGAGCGACTCGGATTGCAGACCAAGTTTCATGCCGTGGAATGGAATGGCCGGGTCGTGAGGCGGGCCGATCATCAGACGGTGGTGTTGTCAGCTGGCGATCAGGTGGAAATCGTGACGCTGGTTGGGGGAGGATAAAAGTCGTTTATGTCGTCAATGTCTATGTCCGGTGTTCGATCATTTTCGGTCGGTTCTCAGTGTTTGAAATCTCGATTAATCGTGGGAACGGGCAAGTATTCAACGTTCGAACTGATGCGGAGTTGTCTGGAAATCAGTGCTGCCGATGTGATTACGGTCGCCGTACGGCGTGATCGATTGATCGATGCGGGCGGACGCAACATTCTGGACTTCATCGATCTGGATCGTTACACGATTCTGCCCAATACCGCCGGATGTTTTACGGCAGATGAGGCGATTCGGACCGCGCGTCTGGGTCGTGAGATCCTCTCCGGTCTCAACAACCCGGGAGCCAACTGGATCAAGTTGGAAGTCCTCGGCGACAAGAAGACATTGCTGCCGGATTCCGTGGGAACACTGGAAGCAACGCGGGCACTGGTCGCCGACGGGTTTGAGGTGCTGTGCTATACGACGGACGACCCGATGACCGCCCGTCGATTGAAGGAGGCGGGTGCGACATCGGTCATGCCGGCCGGAAGTCCGATCGGTAGCGGGCAGGGGATTCTGAATCCGAACAATATTCGGATCTGTCTGGAGTATCTCAAGGAGAACGATCCGGATTATCCGGTGATCGTGGATGCCGGTGTGGGGACCGCGAGTGATGTTGCATTTGCGATGGAGCTGGGCTGTGACGGCGTGTTGCTCAATACGGCGATTGCGTCGGCGACTGACCCTCAGGCGATGGCAGAAGCCATGAAACTCGCCTGCCAATCGGGTTATCTGGCCGCACGTGCCGGCCGGATCGCACGTCGGCTGTATGCCACTGCCAGCAGTCCCGAATCGGGCTTGATCTCCCCCGGACTGCGTTGACGTTAATCACGATCCACGAATCGCAACAACAGCGGCAGCAGAATCAGATTGCCCAGCAACCCGCCGAGCATGGCCACGCTGACCAGAACTCCAAAGTGAATCAGCGGAATGAAATGAGACAGTGTGAGGACCGAGAATCCGGCCACGAGCGCGACGTTGGAAAACACCAGAGCCAAGCCGACCCCCTGATGTGTCTCTTTCAGGGCCTCCGAGAAGGTCAATCCACGTCGACGAGCGTCCTTGTAACCGGCCAGATAATGAATGCTGGAATCGATCGTCAGACCCATGGACACGCTGGCAATCATCGCGGTCGCAATGTTAATCGGCAGCCCAATCCAGCCCATGATGCCAATCGCCAGCACGATCGAAAACAGATTCGGAATTAAGAGAATCAAGCCCAGAACCAGACTGCCATAGGCAATCCACATCAGCACGACGATGACCGCTGCCGCCAGCAAGAAACTGGACAATTGATCGTCCATCAGACTTTCGATGAGGTACGTCAACAACACAAACAATCCGGTGGTTCGTGCGTCGGGAAACTCTTGCCGCGCGATCCGTTCCACATCGGCAATCAATTTCAGTTTTGTTTCGGACGATTGTCGTTCCCGTGCCCGCAGCATAATCCGCATCCACCCGTCACGCGGATTATACAAGCTGGCAATGAAGTCGGGCTGCATTCGATCGAGAGCGCCCAGCCTCCATGAAAGTGGCAAGAATGGAGGAATCACATCCAGTCCATCCGTCACGGCAATGACTTTGGTCAGTTTGCCTGGTGCATCGACCGCTTCCAGCGTCCTCAATTCTTGCGCCAGATGTCGCACTTTCGACAGAAATTCGGCATCAAATTCAGCGGGCGCGGAAAAATTGACTTCCCAATTCCCCGCTCCACCAAGGCGTGTTTCGAACACTTCCAGTGCCTTCACGACAGGACTGTTGGCACGAAAATTTTTGCTGAAGTCGGTTTCCACGCTCAGTCGCCAAAGACCTGCCACAGAAAAGGCCGTCAGTAAAAACATACCCAGCCAGACGATCGTCGGTCGATGTTCCACCCATTCCGTGACCTGTCCCAGAAATCCCTTCAGGCGGGATTCGGCCGGTGCCTGACTCGGGACATCATTGGCCCCCGCGAGCAGGATTCCGCCCGGCAGGATCATCGCCGCAGCCACCGGAACAAGCAGCGTCGCCAGTGTCATCATTATCCCGAAGTTGAAAATCGGCTGGATGTGGCTGGTGAGCAGGGCCGCGAATCCCGCGGCTGTCGTGGCAATCGTCCAAAACACGGGCACGATCAGTTCTTGGAATGTCTGCCGCAGGGCGGACGTGGAATCCGTTTGGTTCCGGTAGTAGCGATAGCGAACGGTGACGTGCATCACCGTTGCAATTCCGATGATCGTGACCAGCGAGTGCAACATAGAACTGACCATACTCAGTTGCATGCCGCTGGCGACCAACAGTCCTTTGGTCCAAATCAGTGTGACTTGAACGACGATTAAGGGGAGCACCATCCAGCGCAGACTGCGAAACAGTACGAAGATGACGATCATCAAGAGGACGGTCGAGACCGTACCGAGAGTCGCTCCGTCCTCCTCAACGTGACGAAACATTTCGTGGACTTGAATCGGCTCGCCAACCGCCACAGCGGGCGGATTTTGCGACGCCCCAATTTGTCTGACAAGTTGATAGGTTTCGGTACGCGAGACGGACGTCTGATCTTTGGGAGTCAGCCGGCAAAACACCGCCGTGGTTTGGCCATCGCGTCCCACGAGAACACCCTCAAGAAGCCGGCGAATCCCCGCTCGACCGATCGGAGCTTGCATCGCGGCGGCCAAGTGCTGCACGCTGGCAGGCTGAATTCCTGGCAGTTTCTGAAGTCGCTCGGCGAGCGATTCAATCCGAATCCGAGCGGCGTCTGTCAGACGATCGTCGTCACCGAATAACTCGGGATCGGTGTAGGCTAAGACCACAAATTCATCGCCACCAAACAATCGCTTGCTGTCCGCCCAAGCCGACAAGCGAGAATTACCCGCAGCGTACATGGACTCGATGGACTGATCGAATGTCAGTCGCGAGGCCGGACCCCAAGCCATGGCCGTGAGCAGGAAAGCTATGGCCAGCCACAGACCGCGCCACGTCAGCAGTTGGTTTGTCAGGCGATCAACCCAGAGTGACGGGGGTACGGCCATGAGGTCCTTAGGGATTCGATGATTTCGATAACTCATCCACAATGATAGACTTAGTCGCCTATCAGAGTAGCTGCCGGCATGTCCGTTCGCTACCAACCCACGACACGAACAGTCTTCTTCAAAGGTGGCTTCTTGAGCCAAGACTCAAACCGACGAATCGAGCGTTGGGGACTGGTCCTGTGCCTGTTCGTGGCCTTGGGCCTGCGCGGTCTGGTGATCGGTCTTCACAGCACGGATTTGATGCATGATCGGGATGCCTATTTGGGAATCGCCGAGGGAATCGCTGAAGGACGCGGATATTGCATTCCTGGCACGACAAGACCAACCGCTTATCGACCTCCGCTATACCCGATTCTGCTCGGTTGTCTGACAAAGTGCATGCCGACGGCGGTCGCTGTTGCGGGTGTGAATCTGTGTTTCGGATTGCTCACCGTATGGGCCACATTTCAGATGGGTCGGCAGCTAGCGTTGGGGAGCAGCGCCAGCCTGGCGGCTGCGGCATTGGTCGCAATCGACCCGCTCCTGTTGCAGTACAGCTCGCAGCCAATGACCGAAACGATTTGCACCGGCCTCGTCGCGTTACTGCTCTTGCTGTTGCTTTGCGACGCATCCCAGCACCATGGCCGAGACTGGTGGCTGGGAATTCTGTTTGGTTTGCTTGTCCTGTGCCGTCCGACGTTCTGGCCTGTGGCCGGGCTCATCAGCCTGCCTTGGCTCATGTCCCGTGTTCGCCATTTCTGTCTCGAAAAACCGTGCGGCTGGCTGGCGATCTGTCGCTCGCTCATCGACGACGTTCCTTGGCGAATTTTTCTGGGAACTCTCGTTGTTGTGACTCCGTGGATCCTTCGCAATCAATGCGTCTTAAACAGCCCTCTGCTGACGACAACACATGGCGGTTATACACTGCTGTTAGCGAACAATCCGGTGTTTTACCGGGAGGTCGTGGATCAACCGTGGGGAACGACGTGGTCTGGACCCAGTCTCGGAAAATGGCAGGCGGAATTAAATGAACGCCTGCAACGGGATCTCGGATTATTGGATACGGAGGTCGCACGTGACCGACGTCAAGGTGCGATGGCACTGGATTTCATTCGGCAGGAGCCGTACGGTTTTATTCGGGCGAGCGGGTTTCGATTTCGCAGTCTGTGGAGCGCCGTTCCACTGGGTGACGGGAGGAAAGGAAGTTCCGAGGGAAAGATAATCGCCGTGCGTTGGTTCTACCGCCTGACTCTTTCCCTGTTTGCCGTGGGATTGATCATGACTGTCGGCAGGGCTTTTCGGACTCCTTGGTGGAGCCTTTACGCGTTCGTGATCACGGTTCAAGCCGTACATCTGTTCTATTGGACCAATACACGGATGCGTGCGCCGCTGACGCCGCTGATCGCCCTCTTTTCTGTATCAACGGTCCTACCACGCCGGGAATCAAGCCCGAAAAACCGCTGATACGCAAACACGGCGTCAGTTAACCGGCAGGGTCTTCCTAATGAGTCCCGTCGTCGGATTGCGACCCTCTTACCCAAAAGATGCTCTCTGATCGGCAGCCACTGCCGGAAACGATTCGAGATCTTTCTGGAAATCGGCGGACAATACCTGTTCGGTACTGTTCGTGAGTGACGATCTCTGTGGCAGTCTTGAACCCTCTGTTGCACTCCTGAACTCACTCCTCGGTTGTTCGAATGTCGTTGAATCGATTCCGACAGCCCCTTTTTATATTGAGCCTTCCGAATGACGAAATACCAAGTTCAGCAGACAATCGGTTTGTCCTTGCTTGTTACCTTTTTTTGTTCCGGCTGTTGCGTCACATCATTGAAGGTCCGGCAGTCTCCGGCTTCGTTTCCCACGGAGATCCAACCCTCGACCGAGCTGATACCGATTCCCGAGAGTGGGCGTTCAATGGACGATTCGCTGATTTCACCTCCGCCAATTCCTCCATCAATTCCTCCGTCGCCGGTACCCGATTTTGAATCCGAATCAAAATCCGAATCCCGTGATCGCGGATTCAAAGCCGCGTCGCTGCTTCAAACAGCCGGATCAAAAATGAAACAATCGATCAACTGGATCAAGTGACTCCAAATTCGAACGCGTTTTGCGGCGTCCCCTCGAGTCGAGTTTCCTTCGGGATACTCGACTCGAGGCATTCTCAGAACAACGCAGAGTATGCGCTCGGCAGCGATCCTGTCTGACGGTGACGATCGTTCTTGACTCAATGCGGCCCGTCAGATCCTTCACCAGAACTTGCCGCGAAGTCCTGTGTCGGAATTTCGGGGGTGTCGGATGATTTCGCGAGGTCACGAGGGCGGACAGCTGCTGAAACCACGTTGTCCACGTCAGTCGTCGTATTCCGTGTCGATTAGACGGCCGGTGTGTGATTCAACACCATGACTATGGTCCGCTGAATTTTGCCGGATGACTTCGGGGCAACGGTAAGCCGCTCGAATGCGGTGAGCCGTGGATCGGTCACGTCTGATCGACCGTCTTTCGTCCAACGAACCGATAATACGGCGCTCGCACGCAGGGGATATAAGGCAATGTGCCACGATGCTGCGTGAGTGATACGGTTTCTAAGTGACTTTGCAGATACGGAATATGATCACCGTTCAGAAACACGTTGTCGTTGGCAAACCAAGCCGGCCAAACGGTACGGGTCGACCAGCCGTGTTTGACGAGCGCATCCGCAGGCCATTTTCGAGCCACAAAGAAATCAACGACACCGATCAAGCCTCCTGGTTTGAGCATCCGCAGTGCCTGGTCAATGGCAAGGAACCAATCGGGGATCATGGTCAATGAGTAGGAGAACGTGACAATATCAGCCACGCCTTCTGGCGGCAAAAACCGGGTTGCATCGGCATGCACGGCGGAGACGTTGGACCACTGGCGTGCGGCGATCCTTTGTTCGGCCACCTGCAACAAGGACGGACTGAGATCAACAAGGTACGCCCGTGAAAATTCGGCTAGTCTGCCCCCCCAATGTTCCGCGTTCTCTCCAGTCCCCGCTCCCAGATCAACCCAAATCCCGCCCGGTACGGTCGGCAATGCGGCGAACAATTCCGGACGTCCGTGCAATAACCGTTTGCGAAAGGCATCGTATCCGACGGCTTGTCCCGCATAGAAGTTTTCCAACCGTTCTTCGTGCGTCTTTCCCCGGCCGCCTGTGACAACCAGATGCCAGAGGATTTTGAGGTCATTCAGCACGCTTCCTTTCGGTGCAGCGGGGTGTGGCGTGGAATCGATAGGGGGCACGAAAGGGGGTTCCTCTGACAACATGTGATTCAGTGGCTGGGGTTGGATTTCTCGTGGAACGTTTTCGGAATAACAGGCCTTGACTGAATTCCGATGTCGCCAGCGCAGCGGAAGCGACCTGACTCATGACATTTTTTGATGCTGATCACTCATTTTTTGGAACGGATTATCTCAAGGTTGGCCAACAATGCCAAGCAAACTCATCATTCCGGCAGTCTGTCAGTCGAACTGTAGCCGCAGAGCGAGATCCTTAACCGCGGTCATTGGAATGTCGTCTGTTTCAATAGAGCGGCTTGAACAGATGAAGACAGCAGATTCTCGATTCTCTTGGCCGGGAGTCGGCTGTCGACCGTGGCTGCCTTTCACCGTCGAAGGGTCGAGGCCGATGATGTCCATGTAATATCGAAATCCCAGAAACTTCTGCAGGAGTCGACGGGCAATTCTGAGCCGCGGTCGTGGAATTTTCGGATCGATGAACAATTCCATCGGGTCATAGCCCGGTTTGCGATGGATGTCGATTGTGCGGGCATAATCCGGAGCGAGTGCGTCATCTTCCCAAAAATAATAGGTGAACCACGAATCCGCAGCGGCGACAACAACCAGTTCGCCCGACCGCTCATGGTCGAGTCCAAAGAGGCGTTGTTCCTCTCGATCCAGAATCAGATCGACGCCGTCCACGGTCTTCAGGAGCCGCTTGACCGATCGAACGTCTTCCGGCCGTGGAATGTAAACGTGCGCCACTTGGTGATCGGCGACGGCAAAGGCACGTGACGCACCACAGTCGAGTGTTTCCCAGCCAAGCGGTTCACGACGCACCTTCACATACCCCTGCCGTCTCAAGATCCGATTGATCGGGACCGCACGCGAAACGGGCGTAATTGCGTACTCGGAAACGACGATGATTTGTGCTCCGATCATCCGTGCGGCGGTGATGCACTTTCCGGCCTCCGTATCCACCCGTCGGATCTCTTCAGAAATCTGTGGATCGTCGGGTCCCAGACGCTGCAGGCTGTAATCCAAATGCGGCAGATAGACCAACGTCAGGCTGGGCATGTTCTGCCTGATCACCTCGGCGGATGCATCCGCGATCCAGCGTGAGCTGCGGATGTCGGCCCCCGGCCCCCAAAATCGATGCAGGGGAAAGACACCCAGTTTGGCCTGTAACTCATCCCGCAATTCACTCGGATAGCTATAGGTATCGAACACCTTCCGCCCGTCGGCCGGATAACTGGGCCGAGGCGTCATGGACCAGTCCACAGCGGCGTACATGTTGTACCACCAAAACATTTTCGCCGTTGTGTAGGACTGTTCCCGCCGCTTTCCTTCATCGTAAATTCGATCGCCATGGATCAGGTGATTCGATTGCCTCCAGAACAAGACTTCGGCGAGATCGCGGAAATACCACCCGTTACCAACAATTCCATGTTCCTTCGGCAAGCGACCGGTGAGGATCGTCGCCTGTGCGGAACAGGTGACCGCGGGCAAGATCGTCCCCAGAGGTCGCGAGAATCCTTCGTCAGCAAGCCTCTTTAAATGAGGGGTATTCGCTCCGAGCATCTCGTGCGTTAAACCAACAACATTGATCAGAACCAGACGGTGTGACATGGGATCGGGTGGTCATGCGGGAGGGACGCGGGAGGGACACCGAAACAATCGATTCACGTCATCGATCTAACCAAATCAGGACTCCCGCGGCGACCGCGGCAATATCAACGATCGCCGAAATGGTGGCGAAATTCAGATGCAGAATATGCGTGGCACCATAGCCTATCAGAAAAACGGACAGGGCCAGAGTACTTTTTTTAGAGGGGATCTTCATCAGAGAGTGCCTTTCCAGAGGAATCGGTCGTGCCGAACTGCTCCTGACAGCCAAGCGATTGTTCGAGAATTGACAGAGGGCGGTTGATACCAGTCGCTCAAGTCCTGCGTCAACACCGTCCACCCCACGGACAGGAGAACCGGCGGTTTCACATCCGGCGACAAGGCTCACGCTGTTCGGCCGCGCACGTCACGGTGTTGTCTCGACTCCGCAACGCGTCACAGGTTCGACGCTGGAGCACGGACGATACCGAGAGTTGATCGGCCCGACTTTGCGGCGGGATTTCGACGCTCTCCGCTGACGCCGAAATTGTTCTCTGGACAGGAAACTCAACCTTGATAGGCTTCCCCCACCGATTTTTTCACCGCGTTTGTGCATTCCGGCAAGCGCAGACCGACCGCTGACTGAAACACAGGGAACACGAATGAATCACGTCCAATCACGCCGTCAATGGATTCTCGACGCGGTTGGCGGCGCCGGCGTTTTGTGGATTGTGGCGGCCGAACCTGATCGCAGCCAGGCGCAGACCGGATCAAAGCCGATCTCGGTTCGAATTGTGGACAAGGCTGGCTACGACAAGATCCTCACCGCCAACATGGGAAAGGTGATCGTTGTCGATTGCTGGGCGACGTGGTGCGTTCCGTGTCGCAAGGCGTTTCCAAAAACCGTGGAATTGGGCAAGAGGTATGCAGATCAGGGAGTGATTGTCGTTTCCCTGTGCTTCGATGACCCGATCCGTGGAGAGGTGCCGGAAACGGTGAAAAAGTTTCTTGTGTTGCAGGACGCGCAGTTTGAAAACCTGCTGAGTTCCTTAGAGATTTCCGCCGAGGGCGCCACGGCGTTTGCGATCGAAGAGGGTGCCTTGCCACACTTCAAGGTTTACGGAAAAAACGGCAAAATTTTCAAGACGTTTAACAGCGGTGAAGACCTTGAATTCAATCACGAAGACATCGAAAACGCAGTCAAGGCGGCACTGGCAGCGAAGTAGATCCCGGCCATTCCAAGGCCCTGCCAATCTCGAAACGGCCGGGGGGGGGGGGGGAGCCACCTGCGCAGCAAAGTCTTCCGTGCGGGCAACGCGGCCTCTGAAGCACACTCAACAGGCGGCGGACTTGGCCGACCTGTTTCAGCAAGTGGTTAGGCCAAAATCTGCTGAATCACCTCACCAGCCACATCTGTCAAACGAAAGCGACGACCCTGAAACTTGAATGTCAGTTGCGTATGGTCTAGGCCCATGCAATGCAGGATTGTTGCGTTTAAGTCATGGACGTGCACCGGATCGCGGACGATATTGTAACTGAAGTCATCGGTCTCCCCATAGGTCATGCCACGCCGAATTCCCCCGCCGGCGATCCATGCCGTGAAACACCGTGGATGATGATCACGCCCATAATTTTCGGACGAGAGTTCGCCCTGACAATACATCGTTCGGCCAAATTCTCCGGCCCAGACCACCAGCGTGTCGTCCAAGAGTCCGACATCTTTGAGATCTTGGAGGAGTGCCGCCGTCGCCTGATCGGTACTGCGTGCCAAAAGCCGCAAATCACGGGGGAGGTCTTGGTGATGATCCCACCCACGGTGATAGAGTTGAACAAAGCGTACGCCGCGTTCCACCAACCGACGTGCCATCAGGCAGTTGTACGTGTAGGACCCTTGGTTCTGAACTTCGGAACCATACAACCTTAAGACATGTGCCGATTCATCCGCAATGTTGATCAAATCCGGAACGGAGGTCTGCATCCGGAATGCCAATTCGTATTGTGTAATCCGGGTCGCAATTTCCGGATCATCAATTTCGGCGAGTTTCATGCGGTTGAGCTCCGTGACTGTCTTAACCATTTCTCTTCGGACTTGTCTGGAAATCCCCGCTGGATTTGTCAGATACAACACCGGCTCACCGACACCTCGAAATCGTACTCCCTGATAGTGTGTTGGCAGGAATCCGCTACCCCATAAGCGCGCATATAAGGGTTGTCCTCCCTTCGACCCATGCGATGTCATCACAACAAAAGCGGGAAGATTTTGATTTTCTGACCCCAATCCATAGGAAAGCCATGCTCCAAGACTGGGGCGTCCCGGACGTTCGCTTCCCGTCACGAGAAATGTCGTCGCCGGATCGTGGTTGATCGCTTCGGTATGCATCGACTTAATAAAACAAATCTCGTCGACAACCTGAGAGGTATACGGCAGCAGTTCACTGACGGTTGCCCCCGATTGACCGAAGCGTGAAAAAGAAAACAGGGAGGGGGCAATCGGAATCTTCGGCTGCTTGGAGGTCTGCGTGGTGAGTCGTTGTCCGTTGCGGACGGAATTGGGAAGTTCCGTACCAAACAGACCGGCCATCAGGGGTTTCTCATCGAACAAATCCATTTGAGAAGGGCCACCCGACTGACACAGGTAAATGACATGCTTCGCCCGGGGCATATGCCGGGGCAGCGGCCGACCAGCAACACTCGCGTGTTGGGCCCGCGACTCCGGCGGCAACAGGCTGGCCAGTGCTGCTGCGCCGAGATTGATTCCCGACTGAGCCAGCCAACCGCGTCGCGTCACTGTCGTGGGATGTTCGAGTCTCTGCATGCGAATGATTCACTCTCGGGTGACGACTTCATCCAAATTCAAAATCACGTTGGCCAAGACTGTGAATGACGCCAGTTCCACGGGGTCGTAATCCTCCGGCAAACGAATGGCGCCACTCTGCATGAACAGGCTGGCTTGATCCGGAGCGGCCTGAAAGGACGCGTGATACTCGTGCCAGCCGGACATCAGGCTTTGGAGTTCCGGCGTTCGGGGATTGCGGCAGGTCACGGTCTTGAATAGGAACCGGGTGCGTGTTTCAAGATCGAATCCGTCGGCTGACAGTGTGCGAAACGCCAAGAGTCTCGCCGCATCGAGGTAGGTTTCGTCATTCATGATGGCGAGCGCCTGAAGGGGAGTATTGGTCGAGGCACGTCGGACGACGCAGACCTCGCGATCGGGTGCATCAAACAGAGACATTCCGGGTGGTGGAATTGTTCGCCGCAAAAACCCGTAAAGACTTCGTCGATAGCGACCCGGCCCCTGGTCTGCTTGATAGCCATCTCGGTAGGCAGAACTCGACCCACTGGCCAAATCCTGCCACAATCCCTCAGGCTGAAAAGGCTTGACCGACGGCCCCCCCAGTGTCGTGACCAACAGACCACTCACGGCGAGTGTCTGATCGCGTAACGTTTCTGCGGACAGCCGTTCCCGTCGGCAACGGGCCAAGAAGCGATTGGTAGGATCCTTTTCCAACATCTCTGGAGAGGACTTGGAAGACTGCCGATAAGTCGCACTACAGGCAATCCTGCGTTGGATGGCCTTCGTGTTCCAGCCGAGACGGACATACTCCATCGACAGCCAATCCAGAAGTTCCGGATGTGTCGGCAACTCGCCTTGCGAACCGAAATCCTCTGGGGTCTCGACGAGCCACTGTCGGAATTGGATGTGCCACAGACGATTGATCGCCACTCGAGCGACCAGCGGATTTTCCGGATCGGTGAGCCACTCTGCCAAGCCCAATCGATTGGGCGGCAGGGCTGGTTTCGGGGGTCTCAGAGAGGCCGGAAGACCTGCGGTCACGACCGCTCCCTGCATGTCATATTGACCTCGCAGTAACACAAACGATTCGCGCCAAGTCCCGTCTTGGAGGCACATCGTTTCCGGAACACCTTTCCACAATTCTTCCCGAGCCTTTTGGAGAACCTCCGATTCAGGAATGCTCTTCGGAAGTGCGTCCCTCTGTCGATCCAGAGCGTTGAGTTGCTGCTGCAGGCTGCGGGAGGGAACCTTGATCGTCGGGGGTGCCGAGCGACGATAGACACCTGGCTCAGCGGTTTCGTTGAAGTAGGCGAAGAGGCGATAGAAATCGACCTGCGTGAACTCGTCGTACTTGTGGTCGTGACATCGAGCACACTCCATCGTCAGTCCGAGCCACACGGTGCAGAGGGTGATCACACGGTCGGCGATATATTCCACTCGAAACTCTTCGTCAATCGAGCCGCCTTCTCCGTTTGTGCGGTTGTTGCGGTGGAATCCGGTGGCAAGAATTTGTTCCGGGCGAGGATTGGGGACCAAGTCGCCAGCGATCTGGTCTCGCGTGAATTCATCAAACGGCTGATTGTCGTTGAAGGCATCAATCACCCATTCGCGCCAACGCCACATCGTTCGGGGTTCGTCATCCTGATAGCCATCCGTATCGGAATATCGCGCGGCGTCGAGCCAACAGACAGCCATTCGCTCTCCATAGTGTGGCGACGCCAGTAACCGATCGACCTGACGTTCATAAGCATCCGGCGACACGTCGGCTAAAAACTCATCGACTTCCTCAGAACAAGGCGGGATCCCGACAAGATCTAGTGCCACTCGTCGAAAAAGGGTGATGCCGTCGGCCTCCGATGACGGACTCAACTGTTCTTGTTTCATTCTCTCCAGCAGGAATCCGTCAATCGCATTGCGTGGCCAATCGAGCCCAGATGCGCCGCGCATCTCCGGGCGAGACGGCGCGACGAAAGACCAATGTGGTTCCCACAGGGCTCCCTGATCAATCCACTGTCGCACAATTTCAATCTGTCTGCCGGTCAATGTCAGATGACTGACGGGAGGTGGCATACGGTCCTGCGCATTGTCGGTGGTGATGCGTCGATAGAGTTCACTTGCCTTGGCGTTTCCAGGAACGACGACAGAGACCGCACTTCCCAACAGACCCTCCTGCGTATCTACGCGTAGATCGGCTTGTCGCTTGGCCGGGTCCGGTCCATGGCAGGTGAAGCAGGCCTCGGACAAGATCGGACGGACATCACGAGCGAATCGAATGAGGCGTTCGACGCCCACTGCGGGTTCTCCTGCAGGAACAGCGGTCGCACCAGCGGTCCCCAGCAACGCCACGGCGAAGAACACCACAGAAACCTTCGTCAGAAGTCCCGTCGGCAAAACTGGAAATTTTCGAAACTGCTGTTTTTTTGACAAGACGATGATTCTCAAAAAAACTCCTTTCCAAAACAGTCATCGAAATCAGGCTAAAATTTCCTGCACCACCTGTCCATGAACATCGGTCAATCGAAAATCTCGCCCCGCATATCGATAGGTCAGCCGCTCGTGATCGAATCCCAACAGATGCAGCATGGTCGCGTGCAGATCATGCACGCTGGTCGGTTTTTCGACCGATTTGAAGCCGAATTCATCGGTCGCGCCGTGGACCGTCCCTCCCCGAATCCCTCCGCCAGCCAGCCAGACACTAAACCCCCAATGATTATGGTCACGTCCCAACATCGACTTGCCACCTTCACCCAGTTCGACTGTGGGCGTGCGACCGAACTCACCGCCCCAGATAATCAGCGTGTCCTCAAACATTCCACGCCGTTTGAGATCCGTCATCAATGCCGCGATCGGTTGATCAATCTGTCCGGCAAGAAACAGATGCCGTTCTTCAATATTTTTATGGTTGTCCCACGGCTGTGAGTTTCCATGCCACAGTTGGACATAGCGGACGCCTCGTTCGAGAAGTCGCCGGGCAATCAATGTTTGCCGGGCATGCACTCCCGATCCGTAGAGATCTTGAATGTGCTTCGGCTCATCCGCGATGTCGAACGCTTCAGCGGCATCCGATTGCATGCGGAACGCCAATTCAAACGACTGAATGCGGGTTTCTAACCGTTGGTCAACACGCATTTGACGCGACTCTGTGTGGAACGCCTGAAGCAGATCTAGTTGCCGTCGTTGCATGGCAGAGGACGCGTGTGGGCTGCGAATATTTTCGATCAGCTTATCGATCTGCCAATTTTGAGGGTCAACGTATGTGCCTTGATAGATCCCGGGGAGGAATCCCGACTGCCAATTTTCCGAATCCTTAATGGGCAAGCCGTTCGGACACATCGCCACAAAACCAGGAAGATCCTGATTCTCGGATCCCAGTCCGTACAGAACCCAGGCTCCGACGCTCGGCCTTGGCTGCACCGAATCGCCACAATTCATCAACATCAAGGAGGGTTCGTGATTGGGAACCTGAGCATACATCGAGCGGATGACGGCGATGTCATCGGCGTGCGCGGCAGTCTTGTCGAAGAGTTCGCTGATCTCCAGACCGCTTTGACCATACTTTCGAAACTTGAACGGGGAGGGGAACGCCGCTCCGGTCTTACGTTCCGTAGTCAAATGCACGGGAATCGGCTGTCCGGCATATTTTTGCAGTGCGGGCTTGGGGTCGAAAGTATCGACATGCGACGGGCCTCCGTTCAGAAAGAAATGAATGACACGCTTCACCCGGGCTGGAAAATGTGGCGGCCTCAGGCCGACACCACCACCCGCCAAGGCTGTCGCGTCCACGGCCTGACCGCGGTTCTCGTCGGCACATAATCCGGCCAGTGCCAACGCACCCAATCCCATCCCCGAGCGTTCCAAAAGCGATCGACGCGTTAGCAATGGTGAGGCAACCGTGAATCCAGACATTCTTTTTTCTCCCGTATCCTCGAACGCGTCAGAGGCTAATCCACGAACATCAGCTCATTGGAAATCAGCAGCACCTGAGCAAGTTGCTCCCATCGATTTAACAACTGAAGAACCGGCGTCGTAAAATCGCGCTCCGCATCCCATCGTCGCCGTGGCAGAGTTGTCGATTCGGGGGGATCCGGTCGGAACACAATCACTGGAGTCCACTGATATTTATCCTGCTCCAGATCCCCGTTGCTGTCCACAACAAAGTCCACGGTTTCCCCTTTCTGAAGCGTGATGGAATCGACGTTCAGTTCCTCCCGTCTGTCGTGAATCACAACCGAAGCCAGAACTTCGCTCTGCTTGGCAATGATTTGGCAACGCACGCCATTTCCTTCCTTCTTTTCATGAGTGATCGCCGAAGTCAGAGAGAATCGCCCTTCAAGCGGCGCGGTCCAGCGACGGACGGAGCACTGTTGCAAATCATTTCCAGGATGTCCTCCCAAGGCCGTGAGTTGAATCGAGCCCCGTTCGGAATCAGGCCCGGTTGTGCCGACCTGCCACGCTGAACCGGAAAAATAGGTGAGCGTTTGAAAGTTCTGCAGGCGTTTGGATGCCTCATCAAATTCCCCGTAGCCGTATTGCCACGCCAAGGTTTCTGGTGGCGGAGCGGCCGGAGCATCCACCACATCCCGATTCAGGAAGGCCAATGCACTGTCCATCTGGCGTGCCGAAGGTTCGCGTTGGATGGCGAGTCGGCACAGATGCCGAAAATTATCCGACGGCGAATGGCGGTGATCACAGCCGGCCGCATCGACCAAGGCACGGGCCTGTTGAGCAACGAAGGGGTGGTTTAATGCAAACAACGCCTGCTGCGGAACGGTCGTCTCGCTCCGCAACGGAATATGCAAATCGGGGTTCGCAAAATCGAAGACACGAAGAGTTGTGGGAAGGAACTGGCGATCAATCAATCCGTATAAGGTACGGCGTCGATGTGCCATTCCATTCTCTGAAAACAGGTCGGACGCTCGTCCACCCATCTGCGTGTCGAGTCGGCCGCTGACGGACAACAGGCCGTCGCGAAATTCTTCAAACGTCAGTCGTCTCGAAGTCATCCGCCACAGCAGACGATTTTCAGGATCTTTTTGCGTCGCACGCTCTCGAGCGGCAAACTCCGACGGCCCGTCGGAGGATTGTTGATAGGTATTGGAAAGCAGAATCAAACGATGCAGATTTTTCGTACTCCAACCGTCAGCCACAAAACGGCTGGCCAACCAGTCGAGAAGTTGCGGATGGCTGGGCTGTTCGGATCGGACCCCAAAATCACTCGCCGTACGGACCAGTCCGGATCCGAAGTGGTGCTGCCAAACCCGATTGACCCAGACACGCGTTGTCAGGGGGTTGTTCGGATCAATAATCGCTTGGGCCAGTTCGAGTCGGCCACTCCCCTTTTGGAAGGGCGGGGGTTTCTCGCCCGCCACGACCGAAACAAAGTGTCGCGACACTTCGGGGCCTCGGTTGGCTGGGTTTCCTCGGCGGAACACGCGTGAGGGGCGGAGCCACTGTCGATCCACCAGCGACACCGCATAGGGCGATGCCTTGGCGGACTGAATCAGCCAGCGATCGACTTCACCTTGTAATTTGGAGAGTTCAACGACCGAACTGCTATCAAAGAACCATTCTGTCGAGACTAAGGCTTCCTCGGGAATCAAGCAGGGAGATCCTGTTCCGTACAGCACCTGTCTTAATTCTTCGGCTTCCGGCAAGTCGAGCGTCACAGGTTCAGAACGGCCCGCCTGTTTCGCTGCCATGCAGGCGGCCTGCCATTCGCCATCGACCTCCAGTAGCAGTTTGCCATAGACCTCGGCGACGTCACGCATCGTGGCGGGAAGATTGGCCAAAGCCCGCAAGACCCGCGGATTCAGCGACGGACGATACTCGGCCAACTGTCGGATCAAGTCGGGGGCCTGCGTCACAAATTCGTCGGACTTCAGTGCGGCGAACTGACGCCAAGGCCGAAACACCGGATCGACCCACCGAGCCTCCATGGCCAACCACCCTTCCCATCGACGCACGGTCATGGGGATCACGTCCGTCGTTGCCAAATTTTGACCGAACCCTTCCTCGGGATATTTGGAAAGTTCCGTCTGGGCCACAAGATAGTCCGTGACGCGTTGCCGGAACCGGTCTTGAGCTTCCATCCGTTTGGCGAAAGTCGTGTCACGCAGTTGTTCCTGTCGCTGGACGAGTTCCTTCTCAAACGCCGCCGAGACATCATTGAGGAAGGTCGGTTCTGCAATCCGGTCCATCTGTTCCGTTGAATTTAGGAAGACTCCGTAAAGCGAGTAATAGTCGGTTGTCGGAATGGGATCATACTTATGATCGTGACAGCGGGCACAGGCGACGGTCAATCCCATCGTCCCACGGGTCAGCACATCAATACGGTCGTCAATGATGTCATGGGTGACGCCCAAAAACCGCCTACCAAGAGTCAGGAACCCCATCGCTGCCCAAGCTTTTCGGTCGTCGGGAGCCGCCTGATCAGCGGCGATTTGCAGCAACAGGAACTGGTCATAGGGCAGATCGTCGTTGAAGGCTCCGACCACCCAATCTCGATAGGCCGGTGCGTGGACCCAAAATCGCTCCTCACGCGCGTAGACATATCCTTTGGTATCCGAATAACGGGCGACATCCAGCCAGTGCCGCGTCCACTGCTCGCCGTACTGCGGCGATTCCAAGAGCCGATCAATTAACCGTGGATAGGCATCGGGAGCCGAGTCACTGAGGAATGCTTCGACCTGTTCCGGAGTCGGTGGTAAGCCCGTCAAATCGAACGTCACACGGCGGATGAGGGTTCTCTTATCCGCCGGCGGGGAGGGTTCTAGACCGGCGGCTTCCAATGTGGCGGAAACGAACCGATCGATCGGCGTTCGTTCCCAGCCAGCCTCTCGGACGACGGGCAAATCCGGATGACCAATCGATTGAAAGGCCCAATGACTCTGCTGAGTCGCCGCCTGCGTTTCGGCGGGCAATCCGGTCGATGCCGGCCAGAGGGCCCCGAGTTCAACCCAGTGCGTCAGCGCATCAATTTGTGTGTCACGGAGCTTTCCCGACGGAGGCATTTGTAAGTCGCCCGTATGACTGACCGCCGCGATCAGCAAGCTTTCTGTCGGTTTTCCGGGCACAATTGACGCGCCATTTTCGCCCCCCTTGAGCATCGCCTGACGCGAATCCAACCGCAGCCCGGCTTCCTGTTTTTTCGATCCGTGGCATCGATGGCATTGCTCGACAAGCAGCGGGCGGATCTCCGTCTCAAAAAAATGCGCAGCGTCATCGTTTGCGGTCAGGCCCTTCGTCCAAAAACCGGCGAAGCACGACACGACAGCGATCCCGCATCGAATGCGAAGAAAACCATGCCGGAGGTCGGTCAACCGGCTTCCAAAAGCTGACAAGAGCGGGCCTATCATTCAGAAACGTCTCCACGCAGTGTCGATCAAGCGTTGAAGAAACTCACCTGTCGCAGCACCAGCAGAATTCTAGCAGCCACGCAATAGTCGTCGAGCAGGTTATCGGCTTGTTTGTCCAAGGCCAGACATGATAACTGATTGCCCACGTTCTACTTCATGACTCGACATCAAACCAGAGATCGTCACGTTAAAACGCAGGGGGATTTTTCCGATTATTCCGAGGCCCGATCCGCTTGGCGATTGAGTCTGCTCGATGGTGGTTTCGAGTTTGGGGTTGCTCGAAAATACCGAACTCGACGACAATTCCTTTGCCTTGCTGAAATTGCTTGGATCGAGTTTCAAGGCCGTCTGTTGGGGGAGGGCTGACCTCCGTCGGCCCCTTGGATATTGGCGAAACAACCTGTGCCTTATGTGGTCCCTCGTGTTTGAAATTACCATCAGGAATGTTCGGTGAACGAATCCCTCTCAGTCAAGGATTGCAATTCGGTGACCCTGCATTCTTGGGATCAGAGGACGGCTCCCGAGATGTTTTGGTTGTCTGTCGTGTCGCTCCTTTGTTTTGCCGGGCTGCTACATCTTCATGGCAAGCCGGAGTATCAGCCGATCTGGGTCGCGTGTGGATTGGGTTTGGCGGGGATCTATCCGGCCTGCTGGCTGGACGCGATTTACGGTGGGCGGCACGGAACAGCACAGGGGCGAATGCGTTGGTTGTCTATTATTCTGCCCCCTGTGCGTCTCGCAGCGGGCGATCACGCCACCGGTCAGAGCGTTTGGTTACCGGGCCTCGGATGGCACCTCAAAGGGCCCGTGCTCG
>Ga0114966_10001246_pt1 | contig 23692 bp, 16 predicted proteins | sample M_130207_XF_Meta_FD_87029 | JGI IMG/M metagenome (GOLD analysis project Ga0114966, IMG submission 87029) | Freshwater microbial communities from Lake Montjoie, Canada to study carbon cycling - M_130207_XF_MetaG | ecosystem: Environmental > Aquatic > Freshwater > Lake | place: Lake Montjoie... | reverse complement strand
TCAAATTCAACCGCCACATGGCTAGCATTTGCTACAGGTCTCTTTATAGTAGAGGCCGTCCTCCTTTCAACATTTCGTCTATTCCCTAACTTTTGGGGTAATATGATAAATATTTGGTATGATAAATTTGGCCTAGTTGCCATTATGTTAGATGTATTGATTGTTCTAATAGGGTTCTGGATAACACAAAAATTATATAATTATTTCTTTGGCGTTACTGTAAAAGTATCACTTTGGAAATTTATATTATTATTTCTCTGCGTCCAAATTATTCATGATATTCTATTCTATTTCCTCGTATTGAAAACAAGTTCCCCAGGGTCCAATGCCATTTTCGACATAATTAATACTTATGGTAAGAAACATGGAGCTCTTACTATCGTAGGTGATAGTATTATGGTAGTATTGGCCATTTGTATGGCATGGCTATTAATGAATAATGATGTGGACTTTTCTACATATATGATATGTATTTTATTGAGCTTGTATATGATTGGCTATTTACTTTATATGAAGTGGCAATAGATAGGATATATTATTGATAGTATGGAATTTATATTAGAAAATATAATGAATAAAATAAAAAACATAAAAAAATAAAAAACATAAAAACACATAAATCCTTTCCCTGTAAGGACTTTTAGTGCCGTTTTCGTAAAAACGGCTTTGCGCGCGGGATTTCCTAAATCCTGCAATATTCTCGATATAATCGCTCATATTTTTCAGCATCTTCCACCATATTAATGGCCAAAATCAAATTTGGATCAGTTTTATCTTCCAAATCTTCGATTTGAATTAAACTATTTACTTTGCTATAATGTAAAGTGTAATAATCACAAAATATATAACTGCAAATATAATCAATAAGTTCCCTTGGCAAATATGGTTTCATGTTTTCATAAATAGAAGCCAAAAAGTCTAATCTTCTTGTAAAAGTGTAGTCATGATGATTTATACATTCAAACAAATAGGGGGGTAAGATTTTTTTTTCGTTCTGTTCTGGTATTACATAAATACAGGTTTTATACTTAAAAATATTGTCTCCAAATACAACTTTAATAGTTTCGCCATCTCTAAATATTCTATTAATAGTATTACAGTTTTCACAGTATGTAGGTTGATAATCACCAAAACCACCAAAACAATAATCATCAGAATCATAACCACCATAATGATTAGGACTGTAATTTTCACAATTACGGTTTTTACAATTATTATTATTTAAAGCGCCTATAGGATATAATATATTACCCTCGATACTAGTAATAGATTCTAATTCAAATCTTGATTCTACACCGGTAAGTTGATCAATACCAACACCAAACGCATTAGAAATTTTCCAATAGGCATCCATTATGCGGCTTTGTAAATCGCATTTTGCACACTGACTACCTTTTAGCTTGTATTTACCATTTGAAATTTTTCCTATGTCAATCGTATCAAGTTCACTAAGGGAAACGAATTCACTATCTATGATTACACCAATCCCTGTTCCGCTTCCAGTTCCATAGGTTTCTATTGCGATTTCAAATGACATAATAATGGTTTCCATATTATCCTTACAACAGGAATATTTGGTTGTAAAAGGGATATCGATGCGGCCACAAGTGCTTCCCATCGAGTGATTTTGGCTTTCTATTTCTATTCCAAACCTTCCATAGTAAGACGTCAAATGTTGCAAAATGGGTTTGCGAACAATACTGTTAATAGCACACCAGTAGCCGGGATTTAGATACATAGGTGTAACACCTTCCACACTAAAATCCACAATTTCGTATTTATCAGGACCATAATATCTTTTAAACCTTATGTGCCAATGAATATTTTCCTTTTCAATATTGTACTCGTATCTGTATCCGCACTCGTAATTCTGTTTAATCAGAAAAATAACCAGTTTCTCATGTTTTTTCTCATCATAGGTCAATGGGAGGACAAAGATAGTAGCCTTTATCTGACCTTCGTACCGGCTAGGATTCTTATTATAAAAGACTATACATTCCTTACCACGAAGCTTATCGAGTTTTATTTTTAAATCGAGATAGTAAAGTTCGCTATCGAGAAGTTCCTTTTTCTTTTTTAAATCATAATCGGCCTGCTTAATGGCCTGATTATATTTATGTAAAGACTCGTAATTCTTGTCTCCATGCAAATCTTTATCCGCCGCAAGTATCGCTTTTTCAAGTTCTACAATAGCAGCATGTATCTTATTATCATGTATTGATACAATACTGTTTTTCTTTTTTAAAGTGTCCAGATCCGTAATTTCATCGGGAATACTTTCAAGGGTAATATCCCTTTCGCGTTCTGCATTCACTTCATCGTCACGGAACTTTAATTGCGCTTTTTCCAGTACAGCTTTATGAACCTCCAGGGCAGCTTTATGAGCCTTACGAGCTATTTCTTTTGCTTCCACCTTCAGTCTTGCCTCAATTGCTACCTTTGAAAATATAGCCTTTAATTCAGCTATCCGCGCCTCCTCGGCACGCTGTAACGCTGCTTGCTGCCTGTCTGCAATAATCTTTTGCCTCTCGGCCTCCTTTGATGCCTTTTCCGCAGCAAGCTTTCGTTTATATTCTCCACGCGACATTTCAAAACTCTAAAATAACTTGAATCAAGCTTAAAATATATAATATTTTTAAAAATAAATATTAAAATTCAATTTTTTATATAAAAACTCTAAAAATTCTAAAAATTTACGAAGGAACAAAGATTCCCTCGAGCTACATCCTTTCCCGAAGGGTATTTTTGGCACGGCTTTTTTCTAAAAAGCTGTTTAGGTGTAATTGAGCATAGGCATATCTGGGCTAACTTGCCATATCATATAAGCAACCCGCCTAGGTATTAACCTCTTTGAACCTGGACTATCCACTTCAATAGTTCTAGTAGGCTTGAACTTATTATAGTAATCAATTAAATCTAGATTATGTGTGGTCAATGATACATATGTTATACCTAAAGCCTTATGATTGCTTTTGGCATCATCTAGTATCATATTCATAACCTTAGTACCCTGACCAGTACCAGGCTTAGAGCACAATTTATGAATGAAAATAAAACCACCATCTTTCTTATATTTTTTTGTACCAATATAGGCAATTATTTCTTTATTATCATGAATATATATAGTCCGGTAATGATTGTCTTTTTGTAATGTTAAATAGTCCTTTCGACGTGAAATATTGACTTTATACCTTTTTCCACTATGGGTTTTACCTTTACAGAGATTTTTAGAATTTGCGACTAGCGACTTAAAATGGTTATAGGAATCTTCATCTGTTACTTCGGAAGTAATATATTCTTGATCATTATGTATGTCATTTTGATTTTTTTTCGTATGTGATTGTTTATGTTTAGTATGTACTGAATTTTTTAATGTATGTTTTCTTTCTATATTAGTATCTGGATAAAAATTATCATTGTCAGTTAACATTAATTTTTTTACTAATTTACTAATTAGACTTGTCATTTTTTAATTATGAATATAATTATATAATTATATTATACTATTCTATTTTTCTATTTTCTTACTATATAATTATATTTTTATCTATAACTATATTAAAATTATATTAATTTCTAACATAATTATAAATAAAAATACAAAAATAGAAAAATAAATTATAAATTATAAATTATAAATTATGAAACAAAATAATTATATACAATATTTTTTAGCATTATGTATGATTATTATAATTATATTGCTTATAATGCATTATATTCACAATACTAATATATCATCTCAAACTATTCAATCTAATCCTAAACAATCTTCACAAAATATGCAATATACGTCTGCATACCCACCTGCATACCCACCTGCATACCAAAATTCATATGCAAATCCATATTATGACTATGATTATGATTATAATATATATAGTTATTATGATCCTAGATATTGGTTTAATCCTTATAATTGGTGGGGTAATAATAGAAGTAATTCTTATAATTATTATTATAACAATAATAATTATTATAAAAAACCACATTCGTCACATCATAAAAAACATTCTGATACTATAATATCATCACAACCAACACATAAATCTAGGCCACCTCAAAATACAATACATTCAGGTATGCAAACAGAACCACCGACTATTCCTAATAGTATTCCTGTACCTGTTCCTGAACAGAATCAACAACAACAACAACAGCCACCTAATCCTACTATAGGTCTTGTAGCACCGCCAAGAGATTCTAATTTTCCATTACCTAGCTTACAGGCATCTGTATCTGTTATGCCCGAAGACGTATCAATACAGGCTGGAACACATTCTGGAACACTTATATGATCCCATATATATGATCCCCTATATATGTATATATTCTCGTTTTAATCAGGTGGTCCATATCCTAAATATTTCCTATACATTTTCAAATCTTTTTCTTTTTCCTCTTTATAATCTATAATAGGCTTGATATATTTAATAGTTTTTGCTTCTTTCTTATTATCTTTACCACTACTACTACCACTACTACTACCACTTATATACTCTTCACATACCATATCCCATCTATGTAGATCACGCGCAGCTACATCAGCTAATTCCGGCATCCATTTCTTAATATAGTCGCCATTTTTATCAAACTGCACACTCTGTAACCAGGGATTCATAATGGTTTGCTCTAGAGGACGAGCAGTTGTTCCACTTGTATTAGCCCCACTTACTTGCCATCCAAAATTATTTTGCGCCGGGTCATAATCATATAGTTTAGTTGCAAAATAATGTTCCCCTTTCTTCCAATCTACATGCAGAAGACGACAAAGGAAATTGCACACTATCAGGCGACCTCGATTATGCATGTATCCAGTTTTATTGATTTCTCGCATACAGGCATCTACCACTGGAAATCCTGTTTCTCCATTACACCATTTTTTGAATCGTGTATTAGTTAATGCATTATGTGGCCACTTGATATGTCTATATTTAGGATTTAGGGCACTGGCTGTATAGATTTCTGGATGATAATAGGAAAGAGTATAAAAGAAATCGCGCCAGAATAATTGCCTAGCAAGCCCATCTTCCCCTTTTTTACCCAATTTAGTTACCATGGTCCAATATTCTTCGCGAACACTAACACATCCGAATTTGTTAAATGGTGACAAGTGGGTTGTTTTGTATGTTAATTCATCGCGCTTTTCACCATAGTCGTCCCAGGTTTTCATTTTATGTAATATTGCGAGGCCATTGGTACGGCCGCCGCGCTCTGGTATATGTTCATTAATAGGACTCGGCATAATCCCATATTTGCCTCCTGGTTCCATAACATCTTCTATAGTAATAGAGTTGTGATGTTTTAAGAGATTAGATCCTAGAGCCAGTTTTTTCTCTAAATAATTTTTATAGTGATTTGAAGTAGATTTCCTAATCTCTTTTGCTGCTGAGGCGCGCCAGAATGGTGTAAATTTAGTATAAGGATTACCAGAACCATTTAAGACGGTTCCTATTGGGTTTAGACAAATATCATCTAGAGATAGACATTTAATATTATTGGACTCACATATTTTCTTTATTTTCTCATTACGTTCTTGACTATATTTAGTATAATCCATATTAAAAGAAATTGTTTTAAGATTGGGTATCATATGTATAAATGTATCTAGAATAGAATATTCATTATTAGTAGGTTTATCATCAACGTAATATATATATAATTGGCTTTTATTATTAGAAACACTTTTAATTTGTTTATCTAGATCCTCTAAAGATTCACAGAGGAACTGAACACAGTTATCACTCCGATATTTATTGAGCGACTTGTCAATTTGCTTCTTAGTAAATATAAAAACAGGAATCACTATATCGTGAGTTTTACAGGCTTCAATAAGAGTTGTATTGTCATCTAGTCGATAATCACGACGGAAAATATGAATACAATAGGTTGGGTCTGATGATTTTGATGATGATGATGATTTTGACGATTCCTTGGATGGTAATTTTGTTGATGACATGTTTCTAGATATATATACTATAGTATGATAATTTTACAATATATAAAACTAATAATATATAGATATATATGTTTATATACATATTCTATTCGGGTTTTCTAAATGTTAATGATGACAGAGATAAACTGCTAAATAGTCTATTTTCACCATTTGTACTTTCTTTAATATTATTTTTATCAATATTCTCTTTATAATTTTTATATTTATCTTTCATCTGTAAACTAAATAAATCTCTAACTTTTGGATAACATTTTTTAACATCACAAAATGCTATTATATCTAATTGACTTTCCTTTATTATTTCAAACATACTAGATTTTTTAGTATTATCAGTTTGTTCTTTATCAATTATACTATTTTTCTTTAAAAAATCTTCAACAACACATAATAATATACTAAAATTTAATAAGAATTTATGAACTATAATATTATTTTCTCTAAAAAATGTTACTATTGATTTAATAATAAATGAAGATACCATACTTTGTGTTAACATATTATCAAATAAATTATTTATATTTTGATCAAATTTTTTAGTAGAAACATCAATATTATTTGTATTATTATGAATTATAAATTCTTTAACTATTTTTTTAATTTCATCAACATCGTATTTGGAAAGAGCAAACCAAAATCTATATGTTAATTCTACATTAATATTTTGGAAACAAATACCGCAATCATATACAATAATTTGTATTATATTTGTTTCTTTATTGAGTTTTACTTTCCAATTTTTACAATGTAAGTCTCCGTGTGTAAAATTATCAATTAATAACATTTGATAAAAGAAACAAACAAAATTTATACTAGTATATTGTTTTTGAATATCGGTTAATGTATCAAAAGATTCTCCCTCAATATATTCACTAATTAATAAATCATTAGATTGAAATATTATTTTAGGAAAAATAATATACTTAGAACTATCCTTAAAATTCTCTATAAATGTTTTACAATTATTAGCCTCATTATTAAAATCACATTGCAGATTTATATCACCTAAAAAATCATCAATATTAAAATAAAGATTATAGCGATTTTTAATAAATGATATTGATTGTATAAATTTTATAAATCTAATAAGCTCATATTGATTCTTTAAATCCCTTTCTATATTAGGATGTTTTACTTTAATAGCTATTTCTAGACCATCACTTTTTCTACGAGCATAATAGACTTGCCCTATGCTTCCAGATGCAATTTCCTTAAATGTTGACATATCAACATAATTATCTAGAGATATATCTACCATCGATTCATTAAATATTTCCTTTGTATGTTCAATGCTATGATAAGGACATTGTTCAAATATATCTTCATAGTAATTAATAAAAAAATCTAAATTTATTTTTTCAAGGCCTTCAGCCCCTCGAGCTCCCTTGTTTTCGATGTGTTCGCTATTTTCTAAATCCTGCAAATTGGTTTTAAGCTTACTTATATACCATTGGAAAAATTTAATATAAAGACTACCACATGAAAATATAATTTGTTTTAGAGCTTCAAAATTTGCAATTTGTTGTTCCTTTGTTTCATTAGTATTTAAACTATTATGTATTATATCTAAATGTTTTTTAATCTGATAAATATTTTTAATTTGATAGTAAAGTCTTTTAAAATATCCTAACCCAAAATCATACATAACTATTTTCTAATTTTCTAAATATTATAATTTCTATTAATTTTAGCTATTTTATTAATATATTTAATATATTAAGTATTTTTATATAGTTTATACTATAAGAAATTATTAAATTATAAATAAAAGAAAAACGTAATAATTTTACTTTATAGTTTTACTTTATAATTTTACTTTATAGTTTTAGTTTAACTTAAAAAATTATTTAATTAGATTATAATATAAAGCTATTTTACATAAGTAAATATAACTCATCTAGATATAAAGATATAAAGATATAAAAATATAAAAATATAAAAATATATAGTAATAAATATTATATAAAATGAATAATTTAACAATTCTAGTTAAAGATGTTACATATTTCTATATTAAATATTATTATGAACAAGAGTTAGAGAAAACAAAACAAACTAAATTATCGGAAAATGATTTACGAATGATGATAAATAATCTTTATCAAGAAAAATCACTTGACCTAAAGAAATATATTAGAGATACTTTAAAAGAGAATTTAAAAGAATCTTATAGTTCTTTTTCTGTTGAAAATATTTTACTTGAAATGTTTAATGATCCTGAATATTCTAAACAAAGAGTATTCTTGGAAATAATGGAATATCAGAATAATTTGTAATTTATTATAATGTATTGCTAAATTAGTTTTATATATTTTATTTTTTAGTTCTCATTTTTTATATTTTTATATTTTTATTTTCTTAGTATTCTGTAGTTAGATAGATATAATTATATACAAAAATGAATCATAGAAAAGTATATAGAAAAAATGGAATTAAAAAAAAGGGAAAAAATACTGCTAAATCTAGTGATAAAAATAAAGAAAATGTACTAATGACAAAAAAAGTTTCTAGAAGGAAAATACTTAATAAATCACATATGAAATCACATAATATATCAAAAACTATTAAATTGTTACCTACTGAATCATCAAATACCGAATCATCAAATACCGAATCATCAAATACCGAATCGTATCCTACTGATACATCATCAAACCCAAAAACTACACAATGTGCTCCCTTTATTCAACCTACATCTCTTTCTAAAGGTAATAAATTAACTCAATCTAATATCAATATAGTTGAATCTGCTACAGATGAATCCTGCTTTTCAATTGAAGCATTACGTAAAATTGCTAATAAATGGAATTCTAATAATCCATCTACAAAAATTACATTTGATGATTCTACTAATGGTAAAGACCTTTGGAATGAAATTAATAAAATGATGTCTAGCAAATGCAAAAATGAAATATGTTGGATGAAACAGGATTTTATTAAGGATAGTCCCCTTTCCAGAGAATTACTTAAAAACTTTAAACCTTTGATGCCTAAAAAATGGAAGACCAATCCTATTGAATGGCTTAATACGATTGATATTAGAGATGTAATGAATCAATATGAAATTAAATATCCCGAATTTGAATTTGTAGGCCCAGTTCCAATGGATTTTGATACTAAATTGGGATTTGGACAATGTGTTGTAGATGAACTATGTAAAGTTAAACTAGATAATCTAATTGCTAAAGGTGATACCAAATTAGGTGTTATATTTAATCTAGATAAGCATACGCAATCAGGTAGCCATTGGGTAGCTATGTATTGTGATGTCAATGATGGATACATAGGATATTGGGATAGTTATGGTATGAAACCTAGCCCTGAAATAGTTGTATTGATGGAACGATTAAAAAAACAGGCAGCAGAATTAGGTAAGCCTATTGAAATTAAAATTAATAAAACTAGACACCAATATAAAAATAGCGAATGTGGTGTATATTGTATATATTTTATTACTAGTCTTCTAGATGGCAAGGAATTTAATGATGTTGTTAATAATATAATTTCAGATGATGATATGAATGCTAGAAGGAAAACATTTTTCAATAAAACCGACTAGTTTATTTTCTTATTTTTTATTTTTAAATGGTGTATATAAATGGTATAATTTTTATAAATAATATATTCTAATTTAATATTAAATACATATCTAGACAATATAAATAGATATTATAAATAGATATTATAAATAGATATTATAAATAGATACATAATAATATAATAACATAAATACATAATCTAAAAATGTCTATGTCCGGTGATAGTATCGATAAAGTTTATTATTCTCAAAATAATCTAGATAATACTTTTAAACAAGTAGCTGAGGAAATTAGTCGCAGGACTAATAAGGATATTACCCGAAATGCTTCCTATAAAAAAACATTTCAAGCTATGAGTAAGATGGTCTATGATAAATGCCCTCCTACTGAACGAAATTTACAGAATGTCAATATTAAGCTTGTAGATAAATCAATTACTTACTTCCACGGTAAAATATTTGAAAAGAATGTTAATAATCCTACCGAAAAGCAAGCTAATGATGCTATTTTTCAAGAAGTACAAAAGAATATTTCTAAAAATACATCTGGAGGTATATCTGGAGGCATTGGGGGTATAGGAGGTAGTAGTACTAATACCAATACACAAAATGGATTTACAATGATGAATGAAAAAGAAGATATTAAAGGGAAATATGAACAATTAATGGCACAAAGGCAAGCAGTTGCTGTTGGTGACGGCAATCCTAATTCATATTTACCTCAACCATCTATTAAATCTACTGAATTTGTTCATAATGAGCATTTTGTAAAGAGCGCAATACAAAATGGCACTTACGATTCACAATTCCTTCGTGTTGCCGATGATAAAGCACCCTTTAATAAATCTACTTTACAAAGCCCTTCCCAATTAAATAAGCAAGATATGGATTTTACAATAAATTCTTTTAATCTCAATGAAGATTTAACTGATTCATTAATGGGTGGTGAAAATGTTGATAGTCCTCTTTATCAAAATATAGAAAACCTACAAAGGATGGATGGTACTAATCCTATGTCAATGCTAGAAGATTATCAACGTCAAAGAAATGAACAAGTTAAAAACTATACAGAAATAGAAAAGCGCCAAAATATTACAGCTATGAAAGCTCAAGAACCCAATAACATTCCATTATATTCTTCATCTCGATCAATTTCTGAACCGGTTAGTTCATCATCATCATTTCATGCATCTGTATCAGGATCTCTACCATCATCTCTACCAGCATCTCATAATATAGTATTTGACCGTAATAATACTAATGCTCAATCTAAAATAGACCAGACACAAGTAGATCCTATGGAATTATTTAAACTGGGTAATCAATTAACCAACAACTATATGGATCGAATTGAAGAGCGCATTGTAAATAATAATGATGCCCAACCCAATAATATTTCTGGTAGTGAATTAACAAAGATGCAAGATAGTTTGATTAAATTACAAAGGGAAACACAACCTAAGTATATTGAAAAGGTTCATTACATCAATGTTAATAGTGTTGATCGTCTCTGGGAAAAGAATGCTGAAAGCCGCTATAATTTTAAAGTACAATTCAATCAAAATTCTACATTCGATGGCGCCGGGATTAGTCAACTCTATAAAAATATTGTAAGTGTGGAATTAGTAAGTGCCATTATGCCAATGGACTCTAGCATTATACCATTTGATACACGGCTCTATTGCGGTATTATGAAATATCCATATTTACTTTTGCGCATTGATGAATTAGATAGTGTATTTAGGGGCACAAATAACTGGGCTGATAGGGCATTTTCGACGCTCCTCTTTGATAAAGTATTCTTTACTAATATTCTATCTAATGAATATATAACTGGAACATCTACATCTAATAGTGTTGTTAATTCAACACCTAAAAATGGTTTTGCAACTGAATATATTAGAGGTTTTATGAAATTCAACCCTGCCTATTTTGAAAAGAAGAAGTTTTATAATAACCCCTTGGCCAGTCTAAATCGTATGACTATCAGTATTACTGATCCCAGAGGCAATTTTATTAATTCTCAAAGTGATGTATTGCAATTAAGTAATATTGCTTTTAGTTCCAATCTGGCAATTATAAATAATAATACTATTGAAATAACTGCATCAGATTCTTTTCCTTACAGTACACAAGGGGATTTTAAAATGGTAAAAATTACAACAACAACATTCTTTTCTAATAGATTGTTTAGAATTGGTGATAGAATTATTATTAGAAATTTTACTATGGCTAGTAATCCAGCTACAGATAATTCTAGTTTTGTATCATTTATAACTCGTCCAGAAGGTCATACAGTTATTAATCTAGATAAGGAAATTAATGGTGGAACTACTGGTGATAATCGTGGTTTTATACAAACTTTATATATTAGTCCTCCTGGTGTTATGGATCCTATAAACTTTACTGTTTTACCAGATAGCTATTATGATGAAACTTCTTTGGATTTTACAGGTGCTACATGGGGTACATTAATCAATATCGATTTACAAACTCACTTGCTATTCAGAATTGTAACGCGCGATCCTGATACTTCGGGTACTTTGAAACCTATTAACGTCTACTAGCAGCTTTTTAGAAAAAAGCCGCGCCAAAAATACCTTTCAGGAAATAATTATGGTACATAATGGAAATTGTATTTTGTGTTTTATATATTATTTAATTATTTATTAGTGTATATTAATAGTCCCCGTGAAATATACCTCTATTTACTTGATATAGTGATTCATTTAATAATATTTCAAAATGAGGCATACTAAGTTCTTGTCTAGTATCCATATTATAGTGAGAACGTAAAAAATTTACTATTTTATCTCTGTGTTCTGGTTTAATAGGATTAGAACTAATAAGTTCATTAATATAGTTATAGATTGTATTATTTGGATTTATCAGAATTTTGTTTAATTCTTTACCTGCTTTCTCTTTATCTTTTACTATTCTTGGAAAAATTTGATTGCCAATACTAGTTTGTTGATTCGCTCTAGAAAATAAATGAAAAATTTTGTATAGTTGACTATTTGGATCTAGAATTGCATTTGCATTTGCAGTTGCATATTCTCCCATAGAACCTCCCTTCATAATTTTATTTTTTCGTAATGTTTTATTTTTCTTTTGAGTTTTATTTTTTTTAGATTTTAAATATTTTCTTGTTTTAACTACCATTTTATATATTTTAATAAATTATTATTATTATTATTATTATTATATTATATTTTATATTTTTAATAATTGTGTTAAATTTCTATTTAAAACTTCTTGTACTTATACATATAATAATTATATTAACTGTTCCAGATACATATTATAAACTTCTATTACAATTATGGCGCGTGCTTTAGTATATACCCATTTGTTCGCAACTAAATCCCTTGGTCTAAAAGATTTTGTCCCAACTGGTGAAAGACCATTTACATTAAACTTTAACAAGGCTCTTAGCAGTCCTACTCTTTTTGACAACATAACACTTCTTACTGAAAATATGATTAAAACTAAAGGGGTCGAATTTGACAAGATTTGTGCTACAAGTCCCAGCGCGATTCCTTATGCTACCAATGTTGCTACCAGTTTTGAAAAAGGCATTTTATATATTAATAGTGAAGGTAATGAAAAAGATGAAAAAGATAATATTAGAAATATCAAGATTGAAGGTGGGATGAATATTGATGACCGTGTATTACTCATTGAGACCGTTATTTCCAATGATTTTCTTTTGAATAATATTATACAGAAAGTTCGGAAATATGGTGGTAATGTTGTAGGTTTAATTATTCTACTTAATCAGTGTGAAGGCGAATATGTAAATTTAGTTTCACAAAACGAAACTATTTATAACGTATTAAACCTTTATGATATTTTCAATCATTTGGAAAATAATAATCTAATTGAAATCTTTCATTGCGAAAAGGTTAAGTTTTTCTGTGAAAATATTACAAAGGCAAATATAAAAAAATTAATGAATGGTGATAGATTTGAAGAGGAAATATTACTTGATTCTCTTGCTAAAACTGTAGATACACCTGCTGAGATTGTAGCAGAACCTGTAGCGATACAGGTCGTGGAAACTGTAGTAGAACCTGTAGTTGTGGAACCTGTAGTTGTGGAACCTGTAGTGGAACCTGTAGTGGAACCTGTAGTTGTAGAATCTGTAGTAATAGCATAATTATTTGTCTATATTTTCTATATTATTATTGTATGTATTTTCTATTTCTTCCAATACTTCTAAACTTTTTATTATTTCATCATATGTAAGATGTTTTTGATGATACAAAACATAACCAATATCTATTAAATATAGATCTTCCTGACAACTAGCATAGTCTTCATTCAATACATACTTTGCACAAAAATTACTACTAAGTGTTTGATATTGTAATATATGTTTTATTTCTAAATGATTAAGATTTGCCTCTAATTGCTGTATAGTATATTTATTTCTATTTTTAACTAAATCAAAATATGTTATTTTTTTCATTTTTGTATCTGGTTACACTATTTATTATATTACTAAATTTATAAATTATTAATTAATTTATTTATATATATATATCTTTCTATATATTAAGTTTCTATAATAGCTAATTGAAATATTAATTTCTATAATTTATAAAATGCCCGTTTCACATAAACGAAAAGCCTCTAAAAATATCAAGTGTAATAAAAAAACTAAGAAAACTAAGAAAAACTTAAGAAACTTGAGAAAACTGAGAGGAGGAGGAGAAACAAAGGCAATTGATTTAAAAGTTGGAAAAACATATTTAATTGACGAAACAATAGAACAAGTTTTTCGTAGAGGTGAACAAAACATAGGAAGGCCTCAAAAAGGTACATTTATAAAAATGAAGCCCCTAGGGGGTGAATTTATAAGATTATATTTTTCTGATAACTATGAAATATATAAATTTAAAGGACAAACTTCTACTATATTTGAATCTGTTCCAGAACCAGTTAAAGAAAGTTGGTTTAGCAAATTAACAACTAAAAAAATACCAGAAAGACCAGAAAATACACAATTTAAAGAGAAATATAAAGAGCAATATGAAAAACTAACATTACTATATAAAAAAATTAAATTACTAGAAGATCAATTTAATAATAATAATGATAAAACTATAACTAAAGAAAAAATAGATGAATTATTATCAAAAAATAAAGGTGAAATAATAACATTTAATCAGTTTAAATTTTTTGAAGACTATTTAACATATAGTCAACAATATTTATTTAAACCTAAAGAGATTAAATATGAGGGCAATTTAATTTTTTATTATGTAAGAAATAGTGATGATAATGAAAAAAGAAAAACAGAAGATAATGATTCAATATATGATTTATTTATAGAAGAAGATAGAATAGATTTTGATCTATATAATTTTCATTTACCATATTTTACTGTTGAACAACAAAAAGTTCTTAACGAAATATATGAATATAGAGATCAAAATTTAATAAAATACTATAAAAATATGCTTGGTGAAACCTTTAAAACATTTTATACAAATACAAATCCAAATTATGAAGAATATAAGAAGAATCAAAAAACGTTTAGTGAATACGAACAATATTTATTTAAACAAAAATTTCCTAGATTAGGTGCAACTAAATATTATTAATATTATACATAAATAGCTCAATAGTTAAAATAATAATTAAAAATAATAAATAAAAATAATAAATATTATAAATATAAACATAAATATTTTAATAGAAATAGTAAATTAGTAATAATAGAAATTAATAATTAATCAGTAATTAATCAGTAATAAGTTATCCAGATACAAAAAATGGCAACAATGGCATTAGTAACATCATCGTCATCCAATTCAATATCCAATTCTGTATCCAATTCAATATGTGAGTCAATGTACGTAGTTAAGCGCAATGGGGACCGTGAGGAAGTGTCATTTGACAAATGTTACAAGCGCATCCAGAAGCTTTCTAAAGACTTAAAAATTAATCCTGCGGAAGTATCTAAACTTATTATTACCCAGATATTTGATGGTGTAGAAACATCTAAACTAGATGAGCTCGCCGCGGAGATATGTGCTGCTAAAACTACTATTCACCCCGACTATGGAAAACTGGCATCTCGTATTATCATTAGTAATCATCATAAAAATACCAGTCCTAGCTATAGTGAGGTGGTACAATTACTTTGGGATAATAAGGATGTTTTAGGTGTTCATACACCATTACTTAATGAACAACTTTATAAAATGGTCATGGCTAATAAAGAAAAAATCAATGCTACTCTAGACTATGAAAAAGACTTTACATATGATTATTTTGGATTTAAAACTTTAGAGCGTTCTTATCTTATGCGACTCAATGATAAAATAGTAGAGCGACCTCAACACTTATTAATGCGTGTATCCCTTAGTATTCATAAAGATGATCTAAAGGAGGCAATTAAAGCATATAAATTAATGTCAGATGGCTATTTTACCCATGCGACACCTACTTTATTTAATATGGGCACACAAAGAGAACAGGCATCTAGTTGCTTTTTACTTACAATGGATGAAGATAGTGTAGATGGTATATATAAAACATTAGGAGATTGTGCTAAAATTAGTAAATATGCCGGTGGAATTGGTCTAGCAATACATAAAATAAGGTCAACTGGTAGTATAATTCGTGGCACTAACGGGCATTGTAATGGTATAATTCCAATGCTTAAAGTATTTAATGAAACAGCTAGATATATTAATCAATGTTTTACACCAGATACAATTGTTTATACAAAATCTGGAATAAAAAAAATGAGTGAAGTTACTTGTGAAGATTATCTTTTAACAAAAGATAGTTCTTATAAAAAAGTATTTGGAATATCAATAAATAATATAAATAAAGAAATATTAAAAATTAGAGGTAAATATAGTATTGAAGATGTTAATGTTACACCCGAACATGAAATATATGTTATTCAAGGACAACCTAAAATTACTAATTATAAATTTATTAAAAGAAAACTAATTGATAAAATTATTGAACCTAAATTTATATTAGCAAAAGATTTAACAGAAAATGATATGTTTGGATATCCAATACCATCTTTTGTAAATGATATTTTAGAATATGATAATGATTATTGTAGATTTTATGGTATTATGATAGGAGATGGTCATATATATATGAGGTCTGAAAATCAATATGAATATGGTGTATCAATGAATTTAGAAAGTAAAATTGATACTGTTAATTTTGTTAAAACATATTTACAAAATAAAAATATTCATTATTGGACTACTTTAGATGATAATAAAAATACATATTCTATTAGATGGTCGTCGCAAACAATTAATATTACAAATAATTTATTATATGATGATAATAAAACTAAGAAAATACATGAATCATTTATTAATTTACCAAATGAAAAAACTTTACAATTATTAAAAGGATTAATCGAAACTGATGGTGGTATTACTCATGAAATCCAATTTTATAATACATCATATCAAGTTGTTATGACTTTAAGATATTTATTATTAAGAATAGGTGTTGTATCATCTGGACACATTAGTAATAATATTGGTAAAGGTCATTATATTACAAGGAGAAATGGTAAGCAAGATTATATTGAACATAAAAAAATATCATATTCAATTCGTATTCCAAAAGACAAAGCATTAATATCTATATTAGGAGATAATGTTAAATATTCAACAACATTAGGATATTTTAAACACGAAAATATTATTTGGTCAAGAATTAGAAGTATTCAAAAATATAATTATGAAGGTGATGTATATGATTTTAATATGACAGATAACCATAATTATACAGTAGCAAGTTTAGGATTGGTTCATAATAGTGGTAAGAGAAATGGGTCGTTTGCAGTATATTTAGAAACTTGGCATCCTGATATTGAACAATTTTTAAAGATGAAACTTAATACAGGTATTGACGAAGAGCGCGCCCGAGACTTATTTTACTCGGTCTGGGTTTCTGACCTCTTTATGCGACGTATTGAGGAGGATGGTATGTGGTCTCTCATGTGCCCAGATAGCTGCCCGGGACTATACCTTAAATATGGTGCCGAATTCGAAGCTCTCTATGAAAAATATGAGAGTGAGGGTCGATACGTTAAACAAATTAAGGCAAGATTTATATGGGAAGCAATATTGACTGCCCAGATGGAAACGGGTACACCATATATTGGTTTTAAAGATGCTGTAAATGTTAAAAATAATCAAAAGAATCTGGGTACTATTCAAAGTAGCAATCTTTGTCACGAAATATGTGAATTTACATCACGAGAGGAAATTGCCGTTTGTAATCTGGCAAGTGTGGCATTACCTAAATATATTGAATATCATCACAATAAAGAAATATGTAAAGAAACTGGAAAAGAAATAACTACGTCTGTACCATTTTTCAATTTTGAAAAAATGAGAGAAGTAGTTAAGCAAATTATTAAGAATTTGAATAAAATAATAGATTACAATTACTATCCTGTGAAAGAAGCTGAGACTAGTAACCGGCGACAAAGGCCTACCGGGCTAGGTATTTCTGGATTGGCAGACATATTTGCAATTTTGAAGATAGCTTTTGACAGTGAAGAAGCTAGGGCATTAAATAGGGAGATATTTGAAAATATGTATTATGCCGCTATGGAATCAAGTATGGAAATAGCTAGAAAACGTAAAAAGTACGTTCAAGAATACAAGCGTATATTGAAATTGGGTTCTGGGAATTCTTCAGCGGGTGGAGCTCCAGGTGAATTATCCGAAGAAGATAAGAAGCGCCTGGAAGAATTGAAGACTACCTATTTCATAATAGACGAAGAGTTGAAATTGCCTAATCAATATGCTGGGGCATATTCATCATTTGTTGGCTCGCCGCTTTCGGAAGGTAAATTTCAATTTGATCTATGGGGAGTTGAGCCTAGTGAAAAATTGAAGCCCGAATGGGAAGCCTTGCGGGCCGATATATTAAAACACGGCGCCCGCAATTCATTATTAATTGCTCTTATGCCTACTGCTAGCACTAGTCAAATACTAGGTTGGAATGAATGTATTGAACCATTTACAAATAATATATACACTCGTAAAACATTGGCCGGGACATTTGTTATTGTTAATAAATATTTGGTTTCGGACTTGCTCGAATTAGGTATCTGGAATCAAAATATTAAAGATAAAATTATAATGGATGATGGGAGTGTACAGAATATAGCCGAAATACCGCAAGCAATTCGTGACCGCTATAAAACTGTTTGGGAATTGAAGCAAAAGGCGCTCATTGATCTGGCCGCAGACCGCGCCCCCTTTGTATGTCAAACCCAATCAATGAATCTTTTTGTTAAGAATCCTACATATAAAACACTTAACGCTATGCATTTTTATTCCTGGAAAAAGGGGCTTAAGACGGGAATCTATTATTTGAGAAGTCAAGCTAAGACTGCCGCTCAGAAATTTAGTGTTGATTTGGAAAAAATAGGCTCTGGTGCTGGAAGTGGTGGCGGGAGTGGTCATGGCGATTCTAGTAAAAAAGAAAATGGTAAAGAGGAAATTAAAAGGACTATTGAGGTCAAAGAAGAACCAGAATGTATTATGTGTTCTAGTTAGAAATATATATATATTTATCATTCATACATAAATATTTCATTTATTTCAATAGCTTTTTGTATGCTATCTTTTGTAAAATCATTATCATCAGGTTTTGAACAGATAATCAAAGCGTCCATATCTTCTTTTTCATAATTATATCGTAAAATCAATTTCACCTTTTCATCTGCATTATCGTCACCAAGGCCACCATCGCTACAATTGCCACCATATCTATCTTTAGTAATCCGCCAATTAGTTTCCAGGGCACCGCTAGAACGTTTAACAGTAATAGGCTTATTTCCAGCAAAGGCAGGCAATACTTTTTCTTGCCAGATGGCAGATTCATGTACTCTGCTACGTAATATTCTCATATATGTTTCCATCAATTCATGGCAAACTGGATTATCGCAAGTAATGTATCCAGATCTATCAGAGGGATTTATGCGTATATTAAGATACCAAGTACAAGGTCCGCCTTTTTTATCGTCACAAAAAGGACATTCACCGCCTTGTATCATTGCCATATGAGGATTGGGTACAAAACATTTAAAAGTTAATTTCATTTTGTCAGGTATTATTTGTAAATGTAATTATTATTACAATTGGCAATGAAAATGTATTTATATATTCTTATTACTAATATACTAATTAATTTCAATTTTTATCATTATAAATCTATTTCTTCTTATTTTTATATCTTTACATAATTTATATAATAAATAATAATTTAGATAATAAATAATTTGAATATATTGAATACATACAATGTCCTCAATTCTTGGTAGTTTATTTAGTTCTAAATCACAACATAAAAGACATAAAAGACAAACTAAAAAACAAAAAGCAAAAGATGATAAATATCATAAATTAAAATTAGAACACAGTAAAACAAAATCAAATAAATGTTGTAAAAGATGTGCAGGACGTTATATGGGTCCAAATAGCGAATATATGAAATGTGCGCATCATGTTTATCCTACCTGTAAGAAATCAGGCTGCCCTAAAATAACCAAGAAAGATATAGAAGAACAACGCAAGAAACATAAAGAAAATTTAATGTGGCTAAAAACAAAAGAAGGGAAAGAACAATCTTTAAAACAAGCAGAGCAAAGGGAAAAAAACAAGGCACGTACACAAGCAATATTACGCAAAAAATCGAGTTTCTTTGGATGAATGTATTATTTTCATAGTACTACTTCTTCTTATTTTTTTTCTTTTCTTTATTACTTCTAAAAAATACATATTGCTTCTTGTCATCAACAATTTTAACCTCGCCAACTGGCTTAGGCAATCTAATACGACCTACCATTGTATCATCATAAATATACATTTTACCATTACTATCTGCCGTATTATTATAGTAAAATATTTTACCCTTATATTTAATTTGCCCATATTGTACTTTAACTACTTTCTCCTGCGCTATATCAATATTATCAATTGTATCATTAATAGAAGGTGTAAAAAGATATTGGTTCCTATTCTTAGTAGGATAATCCATACATACTAATCCCTTATTAATAGGATTCAATGTATTATCATTATAATTAAGGGCGCAGTCAAAGGCTGTTTCCTTCATTAGTTTCTGGAATTCACTAATAATAATCTTTTTTCTTTCAGCTATCATATATAAATATTCATCACTACTCACTACTTTAAATGCTTTTTCAGGTATTGCCGGATTAGAATATTTATAAATATCATTCTTAACATCAATATAAGTTATTTTACGTGTTAATTCCGGTGTCAATGTTGCCATATATATAAAAACTTCTACATTTCTATCGGCTGGGACTAAAGTTAAATGAGAACCATTTCTAACACCACGCCCAATTAGTTGATCTATAAGGACGGGCTGCCAGTAAGGTTCTAGTATATGTATATATCTCACCTCTTTTAAGTCCAAACCTTCGGCACCAGTTCTAGTAGTCATAATCATTTTTATAACTTCTCCATAATAATTATTTGCGTGTTTAGCCTTTAATTGCTCAACCAATTTAGAACAATTTTGAGGCAATTTGTCCCATTCGGAATTATAAATAATACGATATATTTCCCTTTCATCCTTATCTTCGCCGCCAGTATAAAACATGAATTTCGCCTTGCCCACTTCATCTTCATGTTCATCCAATTCCCATTCCGTATTATTTTTAGTTGCCTTTCCTCCTTTACTACTATGTTTCTTAATACGAAATGGCGCCCATTTGCCAGTCTGGATAAGAGCATATGAAAAGGTATTTAGACCAATGAGGGTCCTAAAATAACTATAGACCAATATTTTACCACGCTCTTTCTGTATATTATTTATCATAGCTAAATATTTGGGAGCGTATTTGGCAAGAGATCCATTCTTCACATCTAAATATTTAGCCTTTTCTTTTTCTAGAAGTTGTAAATAACCTTCTCTAAGTTCTTTATCTAAATCTTTGGTCTTCATTTCCTCGGCGGCGGTAGTAGTGAATTCAAAATCGTCTAGACTATCTGACAGGAGTTCTCCCAATTTGAGTTTATCCTCGAAAACCTTGGAATCATAAGGACTACCTATTTCCTCTGGAAATACAAAGGAACAGACCAGACGACTTTTAAGACGATAACTGGATTGTTGTTGCTGGCTTTCATCATCCTGTTTTTTCTTATTATGTTTATCTTTTTCTATTTCCTGGTGGCGATATCTCTCATATGAACCAAATTGGTATTTACTCATAGGTACAAATACTTTATTAATAGGTAGGAGATCTGGATATTTAGTTTTATCGGGATATTCATAATAGGATGTGAGACCAGCAATACGCCTCTTAATTAAGTCTATTTTCTTAAGCTTATTTAACTCCGGATTGTAAAATTCGGTTTCGAACTCCAATTTAGTTTCTGGAAAACATGTTTCCCGCTTTTCGACTACAGATATTTTATAACCGAGTTTCTGAATGGTCAATGTTATTTCTTCTTTAAAAGTGGCGAAATCTATTGCATCCTCTGGATTATATACAATGCCTTTATTATCTGATTGAGTAGTAAAATTATCTGGATTCTTACTTATTTTTATTTGTTTTTGTGATTTATTAATTATAATTTGGTCTATATGTTTATTCTTCTTCAAAATATAATTAATATTACTATAATCAATATTGGTATCATATGCATTTTTAAATGTAATTTCCAATACGTACATATATCCTCTTAAAATATTGAAGATTTTAGTTATTTCATAGATTTGATTAATAATTGGCGTTCCGCTTAAAAATATGTATTTAGGATTCTTAGCATTCATAAATAGATTATAATATTTCATAGCATTGGGACGTTTATCAGATGCCATAATGTTGCCGATATTATGAACTTCGTCTATTATGACAATCTTATCATCAAATTCATCTTCTTTAAGCTTAGACCATAATCGGGGATTATCAAAATGGATAAACTTGAACCGCTTTTCTATAGTATGTTCTATTTGATTATCTAACTTGGTTCTCATCGATCTTTCCAGATCATTATAGTTGGATTTCGTTTTTGTAAAATCGGCAAAAAAGGCGCCGCCATTTTCATGTATTGCCTCGATAGGTATGCCTAGCTCTTCCGCCAGTTCTTTTTCATTATTATTTTTACATTTACGAAATTCCCAGAAATTTAATATTTTAACATAGTCGTCTCCGCATTTCCTTATTTCCTTTTTAAAATTGGACTCCAGATTTGCCTTACTAAAAATAATAACTTCTTTCTTGGTCCTAATTGCCTCGGAAATAGTAATGGCTGCACACGTTTTACCATGTCCCAGACCGATGTATAATAATAGACCGCGGACGGGACTTTCACCCTGTAAATAATCGCGCGTTAATCTTTGTATGGAACTGAGCTCCAATTGCTCTTTAATTTGCCTAGGCTCTGGCCTTTGTTTTTTAGCATTACCAGTTTCATATTGTTGAAATGTGTTGATTATCCAGTTATAGAAGTTTTTCCTATTTGGTAATTCCCATACCCTAGGTTTCACTCGGATTGTATTTACTGGCGGTTTGTATTTGTCTAGATTGGGGTCACGATTTGATGATGATTTTGATGATGATTTTGATGAGTCTGTTGATTCCTTAGATAATATTGATTTTGCTTTTCTAACAATCTTAATTGTTCTCTTCTTAGGTTTTACTGATTCAGATGAATTAGAGTTTATTTTCTTTTTGGTTTCTTTTCTAGGAGGCATTGTTCTAGTTCTAGAATATATAAATGTTATAGTTCATATATATTAGATTAGATATTATATTAGATATTCTAATTTATTTTATTACATATACTAAATATTTTTTACATAAAAAACAATATAAATAAATCCATACTATTGAATGATAGTTAATATAATTATATTATTTTATAATTATATTATTTTATAATTATAAAATTTATGAATGTCTAAATTACCATTATTTAATCTTAATGAATGTAAAATATTTAAATTCACTCTGGAAGAATATTATAAATTAGAAATAGAATATAATAGATATACTACTTATAAATCTTTGATTACACAAATAGAATCCATATTTAAAATTGTTGATTCTAATGAAAGTAATATTAGAAAAAAATATGAAAATAAGAATATTATAGATAGGTTTATTCTAGAATGTATTAATAATGGAATATCACCTCATATAACATATT
>Ga0114966_10001245_pt1 | contig 23692 bp, 16 predicted proteins | sample M_130207_XF_Meta_FD_87029 | JGI IMG/M metagenome (GOLD analysis project Ga0114966, IMG submission 87029) | Freshwater microbial communities from Lake Montjoie, Canada to study carbon cycling - M_130207_XF_MetaG | ecosystem: Environmental > Aquatic > Freshwater > Lake | place: Lake Montjoie... | reverse complement strand
CTCGAATTTTTCTTTACTAATAGTAATTCGTAAGATGCAAAAAAGCTATCACATTCAATGGTAAGCATGGCAGGGTATAGAACCCGTTTTTCCGGGATGCCAATTTGAAGACTTAATTTAATAGGGCTATCATTCTTTTCATTTGCATAATTCATTTCCCATTTCCCCATAAAGCTATTTTGAGCAAATGTGGGTATGCTTATAGTCAAAAAAAGTAGTAAAAGAAATTGTTTAATCATTTTTACAAAATGATGGTATGAAAAACTATGAAGTATTATTAAAGTTACTCAAAAAGTTCCAGTTTGTTTTTTGGTCTTCTGCTGTCTTGCCAAGAAAAATTCTTTAACCATTTCAATTGCTCAGGTATTTGATTCATAGGGTACAATGTGCCTTTGACATCATTGATATACCTTATTTTATTAGCATTTCTGTTCACAATATATAATTCAATGACATCGCTAGTGGATTTGTTCATTCCTGTATATGCATTGTCTTCATCTTGAGGGTAAAAAATGCTTTCTGCAGGATTTCCTTTTGTTTTGATATAGTAGATTTCTCCTTCTTTGAAATAGCCATTAATTGTTTTTCCTGAAATCTGGTTAAAAAATCCTTCAGGCGTTTTATTGATAACTAGGGTATTATAGAATACTTTCACTTCTTTGGGTTGCTTGTTTTCAGTGGATAAAAACATAGTGTCTCCAGTTATCTGCGTATTTCCATTCCAGCAAATTGGTTGTTGAAATAGTTTAAAAGTAGAATCTTCTGTTGAGTAATACAGGCTATCGCTTGCAGCTTGTATAGAGTCGTTAAAGATTCGGACATGATGAAATCCAACGAAGTAACTGATACTGTCTTTATTTTCCTTTTTAATGGTTGTTTTTGTATTCTTTTGTAAACTGTCTGATTTTTTTTCTAGTGTAATTAATTTTTTTCCTGAGAACAAGGTATCAGCAGAAATGTAGGTGCTGTCATTTTTTTTATAAAAGATCATCACAGGTTTTCTTGTTGCTAAAAAGGTATTATTTTTTTTGTCTATCAAAATTTGATTACCTAGCACAATAATATTTTTAGAGCTGTCTACAAATTTTCCGTTTTCTTCAATTTGAACCATATCGCTTTTTTCATCAAAAGCTATTTTATTCCCACTTATGTATTTATCTCCATCCCGAAAGATTGTTTTATCAAAAAAAACTGCCTCGCCAGTTTGAAGATTATATGTGCCGGAATGGGTTTCTATATTTCCATTCTTGCTTTTAATGAATGTAGGGGCAATGAAATAAGTATTTTTGAATGCCGTATTATACCTCAGGCTGTCTGAAATCATATCATATTTAGGGTCGACTAAATGAACATTTTTTTGAAAAAAGACATCTTTTGTGTCAGAATAGTATACGGCATTTTCGCTCGTAAGGACTGTTTTGTCATTAATAACTTTGCCTCCATTTTTATAATTGGCAATTCCGGTTTTTAAATTATATTCTAAGTTCTCTGTAAATAGGGTGGCTTTACCATCTGAAAATTTAACCTTGTTTTTCAAATAAGCAATTTGATCATTACCAACGTACATCAGGTATTGCGAGTAGGTGTTTACGGTGTCGGCGTTATTAATGTGCACATTTCCAAAAACCTCAGTAATGCCAGAGCGTTTATTTAAGACAATACTATCGCCACTTAAAATAGTTGTTCCTTGTTTTACTATAGCATTGCCGCTTAGTGTTTCCAGAATGGTTGAATCGTTAATTGTAATCTGTCTTAAGCTTTCTGCGTTGATGATGTTGATTTGCTTAATCGTATCTGTATTGCTCTTAGTATTCGAAGAATCAAATTGTGCTTGTACGTGTAGTAGAAAAAAAGTACTGAGGCACGTAAAGAGGAATTTGAAAAAATATTGCAATTGTATTTATTTACTGTTGAATTAAATAAGGAGCATTCACTGAATCTGGCAGTGGTATCATTAATGATTTTTCTTTATTGCTTTTGCCAAATACTGAAACCGATATGTACCTTTTTGGATGAACTCTTACATCATCTAGTAAGATATTTAATTTATTGCTTGTTGCAGTTAAATTTTTATAAAGTGCGGGATCATTTAGAAATAGCCCTAGTGAGCCGCCTTTGCCATTAGTATTACTGAAGGCAGTTTGTAATGTTTTAATTGTTGAATCAATTGTATGTAATGTAGATTGTAAATCAAGTGATGAAAAGTTATTGGCTGATTTGTCGAGGTTACTGATTAGGCTATTTATTTTATTATTATTTCTGGAAAGATTTGAGGTTACTGATTCTATGTTATTTAATGTTTTCGCTACACTCCCTGTTTGATTGTTTAATATTTTTTCTAAGGATGAGCTCGAAACTAACAAGGATGAGCTTAGCTTGTTCAGATTATCAACCATTGCTGATATATTGTTTTTTGTATGGTTGTCAAAAATGGCATTAATATTTCCAATTAGAGAATCCAGTGACTTTACAGAGTTTTTAACTTCGAAAAGTAAGGGGTCTACATTTTGTAAAACATTATCCAAAAGACCTTTGCTAGCTTTGGTTATTAAAGAATCTTCATTTTTGAGATAAACAGGGCTATCGCCTAATTTTATTTCGATTTTTGAATTTCCTAAAGGGTTGGGGATAATGAGAGCTATGGAATTATCGGGGATATTTATTTTCTGATTTAATTCAATGGTTACTAATAAGGATCTCATACCCATGTCATTGGAAATATCTTTAACAGTACCTATTTTAAGGCCATTAATCATTACAGGATTTGAATTGGTTAATCCTTCGACATTATTGTATTTGGCATACAATATCATTTTTTTATTCCAGAGATTATTGCCTTTTAAAAAGTTGAACCCTAGTATAAAAAGCAGTATGGATAAAACTGCTATCGCGCCTACTTTGGTTTCATTTGAAATTTTCACTATTGGAATTTGTTTGTTTTAAAAAATTAGTTACTAGTATGATTGTTGTTTTCTATCTGATTTTTATATCGAATCACCGCATTCGTAATTGATTCAGCTAATTCTTGTTGCCCTTTTGGATTATTTAAGTATTTTTCATCTTCAATATTATTGATAAAACCAGTTTCTATTAAAATGGCAGGCATGTTTGTTGCTTGCAATACCCAAATACCTTTTTGACGTTGGTTTACTCCTAAAGCGGGTCTATTTGTTTTATCAATTTCATCATTTACTAAAGAGGCGAGCCTGTCGCTTTTTTCCTGATATCTTTTGGCGTAAACTTGTGCAATAGCTCTTCCTTCTGGAGTATTAAAATCGAAACTATTAAATGCAGAATCTGTGCCGGATTCGATTTCGAATTCAGATTCAGTTTGACCCTGTTCATTCATAATGGCTTTCAGCTTATCACTTGTTTTGTGGGCAGCGAATATCCATACACTAGTCCCGTTTCTTTCGAGAGGCAGTTTATAGTACTCATATAAAGGCTCCACCACTTTATATGGTTTAGATATTTTCTTTTTTCGCCTGCCTTTTCCCTTGTAAGATATTTTATATTTTGTAACGGTATGTGTGCCTATTTGCCTTCTCCCGGTTGCCAAAGGACCTGAGTCAGCATGAATGCATAAAAATAAATCCCCTTTGTTTTCATTGGCGATTTGTGCTTTTTCTTTTGGATTTTGATAAATATCAGTTGTCCTTGTAGGGATGATATTTAATTCTGGTAATTGTTTTTTTAATTCTGCTACAAGCTTTTGTGAAATAGCCAATGTTACATCTTTTTCATTCGAACGAAGTGAATGTTCATATTGTCCCACAGCTCCGAAGTCAGTGCCTCCATGTCCAGCATCAACAATAATTGTTTTTAGTTTTTTCAACTGTTGAGAAAAACAGGGGTTCAATAATAGAAGTAATGTTGCAAAAAGAGAATAGAAAATAATTTTATTCTTTGGCATTTATGTAGGTTTTTTATATTATTATCTTTAATTCAATTGAGTAATAGTAATTTAATAATATTAATATAGCTAATTTTGCTAAATAGTACTATGAATCATCTTCGCAAAGGTAAGGCAAAATATATATTTACAGGGGTATTGACATTCCTCTTTGTTATTATCTTTTTGTATGATTCTGCAGGATATACCCATCACTATTACTATAATAATTTTATTGTTTCCGATACCATCATTCCTCGTCAATTGAATGTCAAGGAATCGTTAAAAAATAGCAGGCCGGAAAATGTTAATAAAGATTCTCTAACTGTTAGTGATGTTCGCAATAAACTCAAAGATTCTATAGGCAGTAAAGTGGATACGTTAATCTTTAAAATGTCAAAAGATACTTTATCGGCTCCTGTTGAATATAATGCAAATGATTCCATCGTTTTTGATGTGCCTAAAAAAATGATCTTCATGTATGGAAAGAAATCAACGGTGAAGTATTTAGACAATAGTTTGATAGCTCCATTCATTCAATTCAATCAAACTAACGGAATTGTAACTGCTCAAATGAATAAAGATAGTGTAGGCAATATTAAAGCCTATCCTACATTTACACAAGCTGATTTTAAATCCATTAGTGATTCCATTACATTTAATATGAAAAACGGAAAGGGCGTTACGATTGGTACCTACACGCAGCAAGGCGAGATGTTTGTTTATGGGGAAAGAATGAAAAAGACAGACCCTGATATTTTTTATGCAAAAAAAGGAAGATTTACAACCTGTAATTTAGATACACCACATTTTGCTTTTGTAAGTGATAAAGTAAAATTCATTAATAAAAAAATGGCATTTACTGGTCCTGTTCATCCAGAATTTGAAGGGGTGCCACTTCCTGTTGCAATGCCTTTTGGTATATATCCCCTCAAAATAGGTATTCATTCTGGATTGCTTTCTCCAAATTTTACCGCAAATGATCAGCTTGGAATTGCCATGGAAGGACTTGGTTATTATCAGGTATTTAATGATAATTGGGATATCATCACCAGAGGAACTTTGTATTCTTATGGGGGTTGGACGTTAAATGTGAGTCCGCGTTATTACAAGAAATACCATTATCAGGGAAACTTTTCATTAGATATGCAGCGTTTTAAAAATGGATTTAAAACAGACCCCGACTATTCAACATCTCAAACATACAATGTTCGGTGGTCGCATAATGCAGATTCAAAAGCAAGGCCTGGAGTTAGCTTTAATGCAAATGTAAATTTTGGAAGTAGCAAATTTAATTCTCAAGTACCCAATAGTCCTACAAGGAATTTCACCAATCAGATGTATTCATCCATTACTTATTCTAAAATATGGAAGGATAAGCCTTATAATATTTCAATAAGTGCCAATCATAATCAAAATACTCAACAACGACTATTGAATATTAATTTCCCGGATATATCTTTTAATGTGAATACTCAATATCCTTTTAGAAGAAAAGAAGCAATAGGAAATTATAAATGGTACGAAAATATTGGAGTTGCTTTTAATACCAACGATAGAGGATTGAGCTATTTTTATGATACCACTTCGAATGTGTCAAAACAACTGACAGATAATCTTAAATGGGGAGCAAGTCATAGTATTCCGATTACACTTTCTTTGCCCTCATTAGGCCCAGTTCAAATAGCACCATCAGTGAGTTATCAAGAAAAATGGTACCAGGAAAAATTTATTAAAGTATGGAATCCTGACGAAAGAAAAGTAGATACCGTTATTAAAAATGGATTATACACGGCAAGAGATATGAGTTTTGGAGTAGGGATGTCAACAAGAATTTTTGGTTTATTTTCTTTCAAAAAAGAAAATAAAGTGCAGGCAATCAGGCATGAAATAAGGCCAAGTATTTCTGCTAGTTACAAGCCTAATATGAATGCGCGTAGCTATTATCAAACACAAATAGACACTGCTGGAAATACTTATAAAAACAGTTATTATGAAAGAAGTATTTTTGGTTCATTTTCGGATGTAAGATTTGGAGGATTAAACTTTGATTTGGATAATGTTATACAAATGAAAGTAAAAAAAACGTCTGATACTGCAGAAGCTTCTATGAAAAAAGTTTCTTTAATAGACGGTTTAAATCTTAGTGGCAATTATAATTTCCTGTTAGATTCATTTAAAATGAGCAATTTGTCTCTAAGTGCTAGGAGCAATTTGTTTGATAAAATTAATATTACAGGTAACGCTCAATTTGATCCTTATCTACGAAACGAACAAGGCAGGCGTGTAGATAAACTTATTTGGACAAAAAAGCCTGCTTCTTTAGGCATGCTCACGGCTGGCGGGATTTCTCTGCAAAGTAGATTTGATGGGGGAGATAAATCAAAAAAACGAACAACGTCCAATAATACGATGAGTCAGCGGCATCTTGCAAATGATTTAACTGCCGATCAAAATCAACAGGAGTTGATGAATATGCAAAATAATCCTAGTCAGTATGTTGATTTTTCTGTTCCTTGGAATATTAATCTTTCTTATTCGCTTCGATTTTCCAGAACAGTATCAGGTACAGATCTTAATAATATTATTACAAAAACAAATCAAGATATAAACTGGAGTGGCCACTTAACGTTAACGCCTAAGTGGAACATCGGATTGTCGGGATCTTATAATGTAACAGAGAAGCAAGTAGGCGTATTGTCTGTAGACCTTTCAAGGGATTTGCATTGCTGGCAAATGAATGTTGTAATGTCACCCATTGGAAAGTACAGGTACTTTACAATAAATATAAGTCCTAAATCAAGCTTGTTGAGAGATATCAAGGTAAATCGTACCAGGTATTTTTATGATTTATAGATGGATCATTTTGTGGTTAGCTCATTCCACATAATAGTAGATACTTTTTTATTCAAATCAGTCGCATTTAGTCCTTCAGGAGCAATTGGCTGTAAAAATGTAAGGGTTAATTTCGTTGGTAATAGGTAGAATTTTTTATGAATAGGCATCGCTTCTTTTGTTCCTGTAATGATACAAGGGATTATTTCTTTTTTACTTTCAATCGCTAACTTGAATGCGCCATCATAAAAGTTTTTTAATGGCTGATCAGTTCTGTTTCTAGCGCCTTCTGGGTAAATGCACATATGCATGTTTTCTTTAAGTACATCCAACATATTTTCAAAACTTTTCGCCCTGCTTTTTTCATTTTTTCTATCAACCAACACAGATCCTTTGGAATAATACAGACCAAATAATGGAATTTTTGAAAAAGAAGCTTTGGCGATTGTTTTATTGGCACCCGGAACAAATGGAGAGGATAAAGGCACATCTAATAAAGCATTGTGATTAAACACAACAATATAGTTTTTAGTAGAATCAAAATTATTTTTACCGGAAATTTTCAATGGGCAAGCAATTATCATTAACCAGGCTCTCATCCATATGCTAGAGATTGTATTAAAGTATAATTGACTTTTAATTTTATTGATTATCAAAAAGGAGCACAAAAAAAATGGATAGATAAGCAGAAAAGTAATCAGGAAACTGATTAATCCCCAGCATGCCCAAATACGGGCAAAAATATTTTTAAATACTTTCATAATAATTAGATCTTCCAGTCAATAGGATCTTTGCCCGATTTAATTAGAAATTGATTGGTTTTTGAAAAATGTTTGCATCCGAAAAATCCTTTATCTGCAGAAAATGGAGAAGGGTGAGGGGAGGTTAAAATAAAATGCTTTCCTTCATCAATCATAGATTGTTTTTGTTGTGCAAATTTGCCCCATAAAATAAATACAACCCCTTCTTTTTCATCGGAAATTTTTTTGATCACCGCATCTGTAAAATCGGCCCATCCATACTTTGCATGGCTAAAGGGCTCGCCAGCTCTAACAGTTAACGCAGCATTTAATAATAATACACCTTGTTTAGCCCATGAAGTAAGATCGCCATTATTATTATCTATTGTTAATCCTACATCGTTCTTTAATTCTTTAAAAATATTGACTAAAGATGGCGGGGCTTTCATTCCTTTTGGAACAGAAAAGCTTAGTCCATGTGCCTGGTTCTTTCCATGATAAGGATCTTGTCCAATGATTACTACTGCTACTTTTTCAAAGGGGGTAATATTAAACGCATTAAAAATTAGAGATCCTTTTGGGTAAATGGTTTTCCCTACAGCCATTTCAGATTTTATAAAAGTAACAATCTGATGAAAATAGGGTTTATCAAACTCACTTTTCAAATATTTTTTCCAAGATGAATCAATTTTGACAATCATAATAATGCGATAAACAATACTTGATAAGTAGACTGCAAAAGCTAGTTTTGAATTTATTGTATATCTACGAAGTTAATAAAACTTCAATAATAGAGGGTTTAACTTTTTCTAACAAATATGTGCTAATTTTGGATGTCTTTTAATGATTATTTAATTTTCATGAAATCAATTTGTTCTGCCATTTTCCTATTGTTATTTATTTTTCTTTTTTCTTGTAAAAAGGATCCAGTAACACCAACTCCGATAGATCAAAATAAAACCTATACGGTAACTGTACAGGAAGGATTTGGTTCAGGTACATTTAAGGTGGGAGATACCGTGCAAATATGGAGTAGAAATGTAACTACAACAGAAACCTTTTTGGCCTGGACAGGAGATACGCTTTCTATTAAAGACAGAAATGAATGGCATTCTTGGTTTATTATGCCTGCGAATAATATAGTGCTTACTGCAACGTTTATGGCTGTGAATTTTACCATGCAATATGAAAAAATTAAAGGAGCAGTTAATTTAAAAAACGTCTACTATGCTTTTCCCGTGAATCATAAGGGAATAGTGTATTTATTTCACGGATCCAATGGATCGGCAACCTACTGGACAAAAAATTACGAAAATTATTCTTTAGTAAAAGATTTGGTAGCAGATGGTTTTGCTGTCATCATCACAGAAGCGGAAGAAGTGACATTAAATAATGATACCAATGGCGATGGATCCTTTAGATGGGTTACCAGCACTATAGATAGTACTACCAATATTGATTTTGCCAATTTGAAAGCCATTACCGATACTTTTTATCAACGTAATTATAGCAACCGGTCCATTCCACGTTATTGTATTGGTCAGAGTAATGGGGGAAGTTGTTCCATTTCATTTGGATATTGTTTTAAATTGAAAGCATGTGTGGCGTATTGCGCATCGGGTGGTGCTACAGGCGGTGCCGTTAGTTCCACTACCACACCTACCATGTTTTGTTTGCAGGGGGCTGATAATAATAGTGTGATGGGACTTTCGGGTAATGCCAATGCTATATCTAATTCACAGGCAATCAGTCGCAGAGGGTTTTGTAGCAAGTATTTTGTAAATCCAGCTTCGCCTTTGTATGAAAATAGGTTTGCCAGAAATACCATCATCAGTAGTTCCTTATCTACGCAGATATTTAATGAAATAAAAAACAACAATTTGCTTACTTCTAAAAATTATATGAAAGTGTATGCAAAAGATTTGTGGAGTGCGGTGTCTGCTTCTTCCAGCAGATTTCCTGTTATTGCTGCATTATCTACAGATCAAAAAGCAGTCGTAGATGAGCAAATAAGTTGCGTAGCTGCTGATCATCAATTTTATAGTGATAACAACAAGTCCTCTATTAAGTTTTTAAACAATCAATGTCAGTAGGGTTGTGTTGTTTATTACACTTTTAATATTGCCAAAAAATAAAAAATAAAAAAGCAAGGTGTTGTTTACATATCAATTGGCGTTATTTGGTTGGTTGTAATGATATTTTTTGCCACCATTGGTAATTATCATTATGAAAGGGATATTGAATCTTATTGGAATCTGGCAGAAAAAGCATCTACCATTCAGCAAAAAGCTGTTTATATGGATAAATTTGTTTCAGGATTCAAGGGCAAAGGTTTTGAAGGAGATTACAACGCTATTTTTTTTAAAACACCGGATAATAGTTTTGACAAGAATCTCGAAGCTTTACAATCATTGAATACCCGTTTGAATGAAATTCAAAAAATGAATGTCACTTCATTTGAGTACCAGACTGCCATTCAACAAATCACCGCTCAGGAGCAAGGTGAGGCACAAGCTATGCTCGAAGTATTTTCTGGTATTTGGTGGAAAAATAATTACCTTTTTTTATGGGAATGGGTAGCAGGATTGGAAGTTATCATTTGCATCTTTTTAATTGCTTCAGGTGTGGTAAAAAAGGGAGGCGGGTTAAAGAAAATTAATCAGACTATGAAAGATGCTGAACGTCAACGATTATTGAATAAGTTTGGGTAATAAAGCTTTAAGAGTTTTGGGAATAAATTTTAAAAGGTCTTACCATTGTAAGACCTTTTTTTTGTGATTCGGATTGGATTCGAACCAATGACCCTCAGCTTAGAAGGCTGATGCTCTATCCAGCTGAGCTACCACTTTTTATAAAGGCTTTACTGAAACATCATTTTTATTCCTACTGTAACATAACTGAAACAATCACTGGGTTATAAATTTTAATTAAAGATTATCAAATAAACGACGGGAAAAAGATGTAAATAAACTCAACATAACAATTACCATTTTTATTTTTATAGTTGCTATAACTTTTTGCACCATGAACTATCTCTGATAAGTTTAATATTTTTACTTTTCGTTCACTAGAAATAATAATGTTTTCTTCATCTATTTCAATCATAAGCTTATTCATCAGTTCAACAAATAATTTCTTTCTTTTAACACTATCTATGCTTTCAGGAGGATTAACAGGTGTCATAATACAAATGCTTCTAATGCTTTTGAATTTATTATTTTTATAAATAATTAATAATTTAAAATATCTTATATTCACTTAGTATAGTTGCATTTCCACTTTCCCAAAACTAAAACATCTAAAATGAAAAAAAATCTCACCTATATGTTACTGTTATTCATGCTTGGTGCAAAAGCACAGCAAAATATGATTAGTAGTATCACTATTAATATGCCCACCGCGTTGCCTGCTAATACGAATGATTGGGAAAATACTTTGCCGCCTGTTAGTATTACTGCTCAGTCTAAGCTGGATAGTAGCAGAAATCTACCTGCCGATTTAGTAGAAAGCAGAATATTATTAACAATAAAAAGCAGCGGCAGTATTGTTTGTGGTGAGTATACTCCAAAAACTGCACCAATGGCTAATTTTAATAGCCCTATAAGAAACTGGCGTGGAGCGGATATAGAAAAATTAATTGGTACTAAACCTTGTATTTTGAAACCTGGACAATACACACTCTGTGTACAGTTTTTTAATTATGAGGGTAAACAATTAAGTGAAGAACGATGTAAGCCCTTTACTATAAATGGAGATGTTGCAACTAGTGATGAGAAATTTTCTTCTCCACAAGCGATAACTCCTGCCGATGGAAAACTCTTTACAGAAAAAGAATCTAAAACTCCTTTGAGTTTTAGATGGACTCCGGTAGTGCCAAAACAAAAGGTTAAAATAAAGTATACCGTTAGGGTAATAGAAATACCTAAAGGGCAAACAGGAGCATCGGTGCTTAAAAGCAGTACTCCATTATTAGAAAAGGAAGTAACGGATATAACACAATTGACAGGTATTAATTTCAACCTTGGTAGTTATATGATACAAAAGGATAGCGAATATGGCTGGTACGTTGAAGCTACAGGTGCAGATGAAAAAAGTTATGGACAAAGTGGTGTAAATGTGTTTAGCGTCATACAAAATAATAACCCTTCTTCACCTGCTATGGTAATGAGTGGTGCAAATGCAGATTTTAAAATAGACAGTGCCACTTGTTTGCAAAAGGAAAATGGACAATTCAAATACCATGTGTGGGGGCATTATACAAATATGAATACCAGCACAAATAGTATCTTATTGAATGATGCACTTAATTTCCCGGGTTATACAGCTAACCCTAACTCGGGAGTAGGCGCAAATCTGAGAAACAATATCAGAATTAAAACAATGGTATATAATCCTTCATTATCAATGAATGATATTCTGGAAGCTACTACCGGAACAATTAGTAATATATCTCCGTTTCCTGCTTCGGTTTTAACACCGGCTTTTTTAGCACCAAACTCTTCTCACAATTTTCAGTTCGATTACAACACTGCAACTAATGCTCCTGTACAATTTACTTATTATGGCTTGGTAGACGATGGGCTAAAATTTATGCCCAATAAAAATACCAGAAATGAAACTGATAGTTTGGAATTTCCAAAATGCCCTTGTAGTGCCTGCGATGAAGTCACTATCACAACAGCGCAACAAGGTGAGATCAGTAATAACGGAAATGGCAGCTTAAACCTGTCTGCAACGGTATTTTCTTCGCCTAAAAAAGTAAAACGCATACGAGCTGAATTGGTTTATTTTGATATGAAGCTAGATGATGAAAAATGTTTAATATGTAATAAAAATAGTAGTTATTTTGGCAATTTTATAAGTGCGGGTATCGTAAATACAAATTTTACTGCTGCAATACCGCAGCCACATTCTGCACAGTTTGATGCTGTAGGAAACGTAAATATCAGCAGCGGTGTAACATTAAATTTTTCTGTTACTATTCCACCATTGGTTAGCTGTTGCAATGCAGATGTTAACTTTTGCATAAGGTATGTAATTACATACGAAGATTGTACAGTTTGTAATAAACTCAGTTGTTACAATAATAAAATTAAGGGCTGTCAGAAATAAATTACCAATTAACTAACAACTAAATTTATTAAAATGAAATCGTATAAATATTTTTACCTGTCACTTCTAATATTGCTGTGTTTTAGTTCAAGCTTTGCTCAACTACAAACATTGGGTATTAATCAAACAAGTACGGGTAATATTAGCAATTTATGTAATGATTGCTATACCATTACAGTATCTTATTCTGTGAGTAACATCAATGCTACAGGTACTCAGGTAAAATGTGCCATACCTAATAATATTTTCGATTTTTGTTCTACGTTAGGAGCTACACAAACAACTGTAGGCACTACTACCACTCTTACTTTTAATGAAGGAGCTAAATCAACCGGCGCTTACTCTGTATCGTACAGTATAAAATTTAAGGCAGGTATAGCTTGCGCTGGACTTAACGGTAATGTCAGTTCGACCATACAAACTAACGAAAGTATAACACCTGTTGCAAGTACACCCATTACACTTACAGCTACTGCTACCGAGGCGTGGACAGTTACAAAGTACACACGATATTATGGGAGTTATTATTGGGTATTTGGATATACATTTGCCAATCCCAATCCTTACTATGTATCTACCTGTAATAGTACAGTCGATGCTTATTATAAATTAATAGTAAAAAATGGTAATGGCTGTGTGAATTTATCTAACGCAAGCATTACAGATATCTTGCCTTCTAATGCAACAGTGGTTGATGTAAAGAACGGATCAGCTGCAACAATTCCTTTTGCTACAGGAGCAGGTACAGTAACTTTTAATATTGGTAATGGTACAAATACATTAGATGTTCTTACTGGGACTTACGACTACTATATTCATGTAACTTTTCCGGTTGCTGATATCAATCAAACAAAATGCAATACAGCTAATTTAAAAGGTACTAATATTTGTACCAATGCCTTAAAAACATCGGCATCAAATACTGAATGTATAAAATTGTTGGGATTAACTCCCGGTAATTCATGTGGTGCGTTCTCTTCGCAATATTCGTTTGGGTCGGGATATCAATATTTTATTGGTTGTCCTGCACAGCTAGGTATTGGTCTTGGATTTAGTAATCAATGTAATCCATCTTCAGTAACCTATAATAACATTGGCTACAGTACACCTATACCAGGGCAAATACATGTAGATTCTTTTGTATTAGCTGCAATACCTGCCGGAAAAACAGTGACTATTACCGTTAATACAACCTGTGGTAGTTATACCCAAACGTATACCGGTCCATTGGCTGCCACTAATGTAAACTTTTACGCAGCTCCATTTAATATACCTACAACCTGTACCATTAGTAATTTTGCTATCACATCCAACATGGGTATTAATGGTAATAATTCTATATCATTTGGACAATTGTATTTTACTGTATTACCTTCTACCTGGAATTCTGCTACTACAGTAACCGTTGGTAGTTCAGTAAGTATGACAGGCGGCCAATATACTACCAGCAATGGAAATTTTAATTGTGTACCGTCTTTTACAATTAGTAATAAACTTGTAAAAATAGAATTGGCAAAATACATGTGTACTTCGAATAAACCATGCTATAGCGAAAATGATACCATCACTTACTCATTGGCTATCAGAAATTATGGAAATACAAATTTTACAGGAGGTAGTATAAAAGATGTGCTACCTGTAGGGTTACAATATATACCCAACAGCTCTACTTATAGTATTTTCAATATTGCACCTCTGTCATTTTGTAATATGATTAATCAGGCAGTTACAGGTATTACAGTTGCGCATGCAGAAAGTTCAAGTACCACTAATTTACAATGGAACTTACCAGTACTAGCTGCAACATGTAGTGCAGGTAGCAATTGGTATGTAATAAATTTTAAAGTTAAAATTACCAATATGGCTCCGGCTGGAAATATCATCAATAGTGCATTATGTTACGATGGAAGTAATGCTATAATGGTTGAAACTAATACATGGAATAATTCTGCTCCAGTGACTATCTGTCAGAAAAAACTATCCTTAAAATTAATAAAAGAAGTAAGTGTTGATAGTATTAAATGGGATAGTTGTGTTTCGGTTGTGTCCGGTGCTACCGTTTATTATCGGTTAAAAGTTACCAATCCAGGTAACGTGCCTTTTACACAAATTAGAATTATGGATCTGTTACCTAATACATCTATTTCCGGTAGCGATGTGCATTTGGTTAACTGTAATGTACGTGGTAGTAATATGCCTATTTATCTTACTAATTTTTTACCATTGGGTAATGCTTCGTCTATACAGTATTCGACCAATCCGCAACCTACCCGGGCCGCTGCTACAGAATTAAATATTATACCTAATACTACATTAGCTTGTGGTACTCCGGTAACATGGGGTGTGCCATTGCTTGCAGCAATACAAAATCAAAAATCGGTACGGATAGATTTTGGTCCTTACATATTAGGCGCAGGACAAACAGAAATATTTACCTATTCGGCTCAAGTACCTCCCGGTGCCACACCAGGGCAAATAGGATGGAATAGTTTTGCAGCTACTGCAACACAACAAGCAGTACAAACACTAGGGGCTGAATCTCCAAAAGTTTGCGTTAACGTAATAGATACAGGTTGTGGTTGTATCGGGAATTTTGTATGGTTGGATACAAATAATAATGGCTTACAAGATGTAGGAGAAGTTGGAGTAAATGGAGTTACAATTATATTATATGATGCTTCAAATAATCCGGTAGGGCTTCCACATATTTCTACTTTTGATATTAATGGTAATCCGGGATATTATAGTTTTTGTGGTCTTACCGCCGGCACATATCATATTGTAGTTACTACTCCTGCAGGTTATATGCTTACTGTTGTAAACAATACCAATAACGCTTTAAATAGTGATATAAACCCTAATACCAATACAAGTGCAAACTTTCAGTTCAATTGTCAAACTAATAATGATCTTGATATAGGGCTTACGGCGGATGATGATTGTAAATGTGCACAAAGCACTTGGGGTAATATTAGTATTAGTAATGATCTTCTAATTTCAGATGATGGAGGCTTGGGGCAACCAAAAATGATGAGTACTAATTATTCAGATGCTCAAGCTGCAAGTCAAATAGATCATGGACAAACAATTAAATTAGTTTGTAAAGCACAACAAGAACCTATTACACTTAAATGTAAAACTACTTATAATTTTGCTGCAGCTTATAACTGTAATAAAATATCTTGCGGATCTGTACAAATAGTAGTTACTTCGCCTAATGGTGTAACAACCAACAGTACCAATACAGCAAGTTTTACGACTACAGAAGGGGGTATGTATAATGTGATTATTTATGGTTTATGCGGTAATAAAATTTGTGATAGTTGTAAATTTAAATTTAAGGTAGTTTGCCCTGTATGTCCTTGCGATCCGGAATTAACTGTAAAACCAACTACACAAGGTATTACAAATGTTGCTTCGACACCAGCTTATACTTTATTAAGCCAAAACTTTAATGTAAGCACACCAGCAGGGATGCTATATACTCAACTTCGTGCAGAAGTAGTTAGCTTTAATTTACAAAGTGGTTTTAGTAATGAATGTATTAGCTGTAAAAATTTACCTTATACATGGGCAAGTGTTTACAATGCATCAAACATTAATACCAACACTGCAGTATCTGACAGTATTACCATGGGTACAAGTCTATTGGTTACTCAATTTACACCTTCAGTAATTAATTCAAATGAAAATCCAAGAGAAACAATCTGGAGTAGTTATAGTGGATTCTTAGCACCTTCAAAGTTGAATATGAAATTTATTCTACCGCCAAAATCGCTTATCAGTTGTTGCACTTTAACAGGCACTGCTTGCGTAAAATTCACTTTCAGAGATAGAGATTGTAAGGAATGCGAAGTAATTGCTTGTTTTAATTTTTCCATTCCTCCAACAAGCATAAATCCTAATTCTGATCAGTTGAGTGAAAGCGCTAGCATGTACGTAGATTTATTAGGTGCTTGTGTAAAATGCAAAGAGATGACTGATGGAGATGTTACATTACCATTACCCGGCAATGAAAACAATACAGGAAAAAATCAACAAGACTCAAAAGAAGTAAGTGTTGGTGAATTAGAGCTACAATTAAAAAAACTTAAAGAATTAAAAGTAAAAGGAATAAGTAGAGGTGATGTAGAATTAATACCTGCATTAGAAACTAAAATTACAGAACTAAAAAAGGCAGAAGGGAAAAAGGACGATAAAAAATAAGTTCAAAAAAATAATATGTTGCTATTAAAGAAATACACTATTTTATTGTTTTGCTTTGCAAGCACCAGCCTGTTTGCACAGCAGGCAGTGAAAAAACCTACTGTTTCCATCTCTGGTAAAGCAGGCGTAAGCTACGATTATTATGGTCTGACTACCAATCCATCCTCGCCATCGTTTTATACGCCACGCCGTCCATGGAATTTGGTAAGGTTTCAGTTTCAGCCAACAATTAGTTACGGCGATTTTAAAATTTCTTTCAATTTTAATTTCAGCCCAATGGTAACCAATTTTGCATCACCACCTTTTAATTTATCTCGTGTGCCGGGTTTCCCAAAACAAAGTTTTGGACAATGGTTAACCAATCCAATGAATAATATTGGCATTAATCCTTCTTACAAATGGGCGGAGCTGCAACTCGGTACACAATATTTAAAATATAGTGATCTAAGTACAGGTGATGTGGGTGCTTTTGGTTATGGCTTTAGTTTAAAGCCAGGGAAATTGCGCGTTAAGTTTTTTAGAGGAGTAAGTCAACAGGCATATCAAACATTTAGTAGCATTGCACCTGTTGCAAATTTTGAAGGCGCTTACAAACGTACCATCACCATGGGGCAAATAGGATTAGAAAAAGAAGATAAATATTTTGCAGGATTTAATATTGTAAAAGGTATTGATGATAAAACTAGTATTACAAGCCCTGTAACTACACCTATAGCCACGCCTAAGCCTGCCGAAAACTTTATTGTTAGTTTTAATACAAAATTTACTGCTGATAGAGGTTGGTACGGCCAAACAGAATTGGCAACTACCTATTCTACGAGAAATCAATTTGCACCATCAAGTACTAGTATCATTAAAGACAATGATCCTTTTATTAAAGCCCGTACATCTTCTTATAGAGACCATGCAGTACAGGCAGGCTTTGGTAAAAAAGGCAAAGACTGGGATATAGGAGCATCTATGAAATGGCTCGGTGCAGGGTATAATACATTGGGTTACCCATTTGTACAAAATGATAGATTAGAATATACTGTAAATACTAGGTTCAATGCATTTAAGAAAAAAACAAATGTAGTTGCAAGTGTTGGACGGCGTTTGGGTAGCTTTAGTACAAGCTCAAAAACAAAACAACTTATCGTAAATGCTAATGTATTTACACAATTTGATGACCATTTTAGTTTGAATATTAATTACAACAATTTTGGTTTTCAAACACCTGGCTTAATGGGAATTAAAAATGTGGGAAACGATTTAGGAATAAATCCAGTGTACACGTGGAGTAATACTAAAATGAGTCAATTATTAAGCGGTACTTATAATTGGAGTAAATATGACGAAAAATATCTTGGAGTAACAACAACTAATAATACGCATACTGCATTGTTATTGTATGTTCCAACGTTTTTTAGTATGCCCAATTTTAGTCCTGATTTAAGTTTGATGTATTTCCTTAATCAATCATCTTTAAATAAATTAACTATTTACTCAGCAATTGTTGGAGCTGCTTTTAAAATGCCCAAACGTAAAATTGATATTCGTACACAGCTACAATTGAATGTTACCAAAATAGACCCAAAAACACCAAGCAAAAATTTATTGGCAACTGTTTGTTTAGATTGGAAGCTTACCAAAAAACTTACATGCAAAAACAGCTTTACAGGAAACATATTTAAGTATGGAAATGAGTTAGCCATTCCTTTGTTAGGTGCCCAATATTTTGAAACAATGTATCGAACAGCTTTACATTACAGATTTGGTAAATAATTTTAAAGCAGCTCCATTAAATTAATTAAAATGAAACAGGTTATAATAAATAGATTTTGTGTTATTCTGCTTGCTATATGTTTTCAAGTAGCAGCTCATGCACAAATCAATGCAAATTTAATATTGAATAACAGACCTCCTGCTTATTTAAGCGATTGGAACAGCGCACTTGCCGGGCAATTAATTGCTACAAATACCAGTGGTATTAATACTTCTGTAAGGTTCCAAACAAAACTTTTAGATGCAAATGGAAACACTATTGCAGTAAGTAATTTGTCTACTGCTAAACAATATGTAGTAAACACTACAGCAACTATATTTAGTTTAGATAAAGTGTTACAATTGGAAAATATGATATTCAGCGGCAATATAAAACAGCTTGCTGCTAGTGGCAAATTATCTCCTGGTACTTATCAGCTTTGTGTTCAGTTATATAGGGGCATTGAAAATTTACCGCTTAATGAAGAAAAATGTAAAATATTTACCCAAGTAAATTATCAATTGCCTTACCTCCTTACCCCAGCAGATAAAACCTGGCTTGATGCCAATACCGCACAAATAGCTATTATATTTCGTTGGAGTGGTTTGGTGCCAAGTGCTTTACAAAGTGTAAGCTATCAATTGGAAGTTTATGAAGTACAGGATGGTCAACTACCTGTTCAGGCTATGCGTAGTAATCAACCAACATTGGTGACCACACTTCGTAATACCACTCAATATATCTGGCAACCAAATTTAAATTTAAAAGATACGGCCGGTCATGTTTTTATTTGGACAGTGCAAACGCTTGATGAAAAAAGAGGGCCGATAGAAACGACTGATGCCAATGCAAAAGGCAGAAGTGAACCAAGGATTTTTGGTGTATCTGTTCCCATGGTGCCAAAAGATAGCAGCAGTATTATTTATGATGCTCGTTGTAATTGCTATAGAAACATTCAATCAAAATAAGCTGCAAGCTTTTAAAATATAATCATGAAATATTTACTAACGATATTTATTGCAATATTTTCTTTTGTACAAATAAATGCACAAACAATAGCACTAAAAAAAACACCTACTATTGGGCTGCATTATTTTTATAACGATTTTATTACACCGCAACAGATAAAAACTAACGGCTTAGGTAATGTATTGCAGCATGGATTGTGGAATTCACCCAATAAAATGCAAGGAGGATTTGGGATAGATTATTTAAACGGCATTCATAAAAATATCGATCTGATTGCGACTGTTAATGGTAATTGGGTAGATTATATACAACCATCAGGAGTAGCTTATGGAAGCAGTAATTTTATGTTAGATTTAAATGCTGGTGCACATATAAAAATGTTTAATGATAAACATGTATTCAATCCCTTCCTAATTGCAAAGGCAGGTTATTTATCTTATAAAAATATTAATGGGCTCAATGCACAACCGGGCTTTGGTTTTCAAATAAATTTATTTAACGAAGCTTATTTACTTACTACTGCTAAATACAGGGTGCCTTTATCAAATACATTGAGTACGCAGGTGTATTACAGCCTTGGTATTTCTACGGCTATTTTTAATAAGAAAACAAAAATACCTGAACCCGATACTGATGGCGATGGGATTATTGATAAAAAAGACAAATGCACCGATGTTCCGGGTAAAGCTAAATACAATGGTTGTCCAATACCTGATAAAGATGGCGATGGTGTAAATGACGAGTTGGATAAATGCCCAGATGTCTTAGGCGCAGCAGATAATAATGGATGCCCTAAAAAAGTAAAAGCAAGAAATATAATTGTTAGAGTTACAGATGAAGCAACAAAATTACCATTGCCTTATGTATCTGTTTTTGTAAACGGTCCTAATGGAAATAATCTTACAGGTATGACAGACGCAGATGGTAAAGCAAATTTTAATACTGTAAATGTAGCGGATTATACAGTTAGTGGAATATTAAATGGCATTAATACCAGTAAACAAAATCTTTCAAATATTGATTTTGAAACTTCAAATTCATCTATTGAAGTAAAACTAACGCACAATGACCCCCGCTTTACTTTAATTGGTAATGTTGTTAATAAAACAACCAATGAACCCGAAGCGAATGTTGAAGTAAATATCAATAACGAAACTCGAGGTATAATAACCACAAAAGAAAGCGAAGCCGGCGATGGATTATTTCGTACTCAGCTGGAAGCGAAAAGTATTATTTCTGTTGTTGCAAAAAAAGCCAATTATCTATCCAATATAGAAAGATTGAGTACAATCGGGTTAAACAGGAGTACTACTTTATATGTAAAATTAGAATTGGGAATTCAGGATGCTTCAGCAGGTAAAAGCATTGTATTAAATGCTATTTATTTTGAAACAGGTAAATCATCTATTAATACCAAAACATCTTCTGACCTGGAAAAATTAGTTCAATTCTTGAATGATAACCTATCTACTATACTTGAAATACAAGGTTATACTGATAATACAGGTAGTTTAGCTATGAATAATAAACTCAGCCAAAATAGGGCAAACAGTATTGTAAATTATTTGGGAAGTAAAGGAATTAGTAAAACAAGATTGTTGGCAAAAGGGTATGGTCCATTAAGCCCTATAGCTACTAATGCTACAACTGAAGGAAAAGCAAAAAACAGAAGAGTAGAAATGAAAGTGTATTGAAACTAAAAATCCCCGTAATTATTGAATTACAGGGATTTCGTTTCTTAACGAAAGTGTTAAAGTGATCCGGATTGGATTCGAACCAATGACCCTCAGCTTAGAAGGCTGATGCTCTATCCAGCTGAGCTACCGAACCCTAATTTGGGATGCAAATATAGCGCGATTTTAGTTTAAAAAATCGGTTTTATTTAAGATTGGTCCTAATATTAATAATTTTCTATTTCCTTATCACTCAAATTATCATACTGTTATTTGGGAAATCCTTTGATTTATATATAATAAGACCTTACATTTGTGTTTAAATATTTAAAAAATATAATAGTAATACTTATTACTATAAAAAAATTAATTTAAAATTAGCTTTTATGAAACAAAAACTAACACTTTTATTGTCATTATTTGTGTTGTTATCAAGCACATTTGCGCAGACAAGTCACCCTTCTAAAAAAGATGGTAGAAGATTACTTGGTGTTCACTTAGATGCAATGGATGTTAATACGCCACAAGGGTGGAAAGATAACACAACTACTAAATCATTAGCGGGATTAAAAAACCAAGATTTAGGATTTTCTCTTTCTTATTGGAAATTAATTCGCAGTAAAGTAGATTTTTCTACAAAAGCAACAATGATATTTCATAACTATTCTGTAGTGGATAGAAATGTTTATTCTACAAGTTATAATCAATTGGGATTAGAAATTGAGCCTACGTTAAATGTAAAAGCTTTTGAAGATAATTACACTTTCAATGCTTTTGTTACAGCTGGTGTAGGTGGTGGATTATATAGCAATAAATTTGGAGCATATGTACCTGCAGGTTTAGGCTTACAAGCTAATATTGGTAACAGTACTTATATTTTACTTCAATCGCAATATCGTTTTTCATTAACTAACAGTGTAATGAAAGATAATCTTTTTTATTCTATAGGATTTTTAGGCAATATGGCAGACATAAAAGAGAAGCCAGTAAAATTGCCAACACCTCCAGCTATACTTGATCGTGATGAGGATGGTGTTGCAGATGCAGATGATAATTGTCCGGATGTAAAAGGCGTTCCTGCTTTAAATGGCTGTCCTGATGAAGATGCTGATGGAATTGCAGATGCAAATGATAAGTGCCCAAGTGTTCCGGGTGTTGAAAAATATCAAGGTTGTCCTGTTCCGGATTCAGACGGAGATGGCGTTAATGATGAAATGGATAAATGCCCTAGAGATATAGGTGTTGCAAAATATGAAGGATGCCCTGTTCCAGATTCTGATAAAGATGGATTAAATGATGAAGAAGATAAATGTCCAGCTGTTGCAGGACCAGTTAGCAATCAAGGTTGCCCAGTAATTGAAAAGAAAATTATCGAGAAAGTAAACTTTACAGCAAGAAATATTTTCTTTGAAAGTTTGAGTTCTAATTTATTGGATAAATCTAAAAAGTCTTTAGATGAAGTAGTTGCTATCTTAAATGCAGATAAATTATTAATGCTTTCTGTGGAAGGTCATTCTGATATTTTAGGTACAGTTGAGCTTAATAAAAAATTATCTCAAGATCGTGCTAACTCTGTAAAAGACTACTTGATTAGTAAAGGAGTAGAAGCTAAGCGTTTAAATGCAGTAGGCTTTGGTTCTGCAAACCCAATTGGTGATAACAAAACACCAGAAGGGCGTGCTAAAAACAGAAGAACAGAATTATTGTTGAGCAATCATTAATATTTTTTAAAACTATATTCAAACCCCAATATTTTTTATTGGGGTTTGTTTTTTGTAAAATACAGCGGGTAATAACCTTGGAAGCAATTTCATAATCTAAGTAATTAATTTGATTTGCAAAATATTGAACCATATTACAACTGGCGTCATTTGTACACTGCAGAGGATGATGTTCTTTCCCCTTTTTATGGAAGAGAATACAGCGAGTTTGAATATTCGCAAACACTCTACAACTATTATATACATCCTCAATGGGATGACTTTGGTTCACGTACACTTTTCATGAAGATATTATTTGTAGATTATGAGCAACACTATGCAATACTTGAATTAATGGGGGAGTGGAATGATGCCATTGAAAATGACATCATGATTATAAGAAGAAATATATCAGATGATTTAGCGGTTAAAAATATTTCAAAATTTATTTTCATTGCGGAAAATGTATTAAACTTTCATAGTAGTGATGATAGTTATTATGAAGATTGGAAAGATCGTCTGCAAGATGATAACGGCTGGGTGGTAATTTTAAATATGCCCGAACAAAGTGCCTATGAATTTAAGAGTGCAAGGCTTACGAATTATGTAGAATTGCTCGAACTCCCACAATGGCGTACATTAAAGCCGGATTTAATATTCAGTATAATAGATGGAGAACAGCAGAATCGATTAGAGTAAATTAGCTTATTTCTTTTCTAAGCTTCGTGTATTGTTTTAATGATTTTACTAATCATGTCTGAATGAATATCCAAATGAGTAACCATTCTAACTTGCTTAGCAGAAATGGGGATGCATAAAAT
>Ga0114966_10001243_pt1 | contig 23724 bp, 23 predicted proteins | sample M_130207_XF_Meta_FD_87029 | JGI IMG/M metagenome (GOLD analysis project Ga0114966, IMG submission 87029) | Freshwater microbial communities from Lake Montjoie, Canada to study carbon cycling - M_130207_XF_MetaG | ecosystem: Environmental > Aquatic > Freshwater > Lake | place: Lake Montjoie... | reverse complement strand
TATACCAAAATTATTATATATTAATACTTTTAAAAAAAGTATACCAAAATTATTATATATTAATACTTTTAAAAAAAGTATACCAAAATTATTATATATTAATACTTTTAAAAAGTATAAAAGTATTAAAATATATTATTTATCATAAAAATAATAAATGGATCCTACAATTGTTGCTATAATTACGCAAAATATAGCCTTCTCTCTTAATTTATAATATTCAATCATTTTTATATTTTGTGATTTGTATTCTTCATAGTATTTTATATAGAAATCATTCAATGAAACCTGAGGTTTTTCAAGTTTCTGATTTATTTTATTATGAATAAAATGTGTCCAGCGTATTAAAGATTCCCTATTATCAAGATAAGGTGCTACTGGATATTTATCAAGTAATTTACTAAATTCTCCTGACATATTTTCAACTGGAATAAATAATGGCATATTTTGTATAAACTCATAATACTTTTTTTTTGTAACTGCATTTGGTCTAATAGGGTATGTCATTGCTACAGTATGTAAAAAGAACCAATAGTGTGGCCCCCATATTTTTGGGTCTAGATAAACAGTCGGCATTAATATTTTACGCTATAAAAATATTAATTATTAAACTATATAATTGTATTTAATTTATCTTAATAAATTGATTTAAACAGTAAAATTTATTCTCTCTCTTGTTACAATAATTAAACATTCTAGTAGAAGAACCACGACCTTTAGTCGAGCCTAAATTAACTGTAACATTAGCTAATCTATCATTGCCTCCTTTTCCTCGAACAAATAAACCAAAATTATATCCAGGTTTCATTTATACTATTTATTTTATTTTATTTTATATTTAAAGTAAACAATAATATTTAAATGTAAGTCTTTATTTATAAATAGTGCTATGAGCAAAAATAATAATAATATGTGTAATAATTGTGGAAAACAAGGCCATTTATTTCATCAATGTAAATTACCTATAATAAGCTATGGAATTGTTTTATTTAGAATCATTAATAATCAAAAAGAATATCTTATGATAAGGCGTAAAGATAGTTTTGGCTATATAGATTTTATACGAGGTAAATATTCACCTTATAATATTTATCAAGTGCAAAACATTATAGATGAAATGTCTATATTAGAAAAAGAGAGAATTCTTACTGAACCTTTTGAACAATTATGGAAGTTGATGTGGGGTGAAACAAATAATGTTCAATATAAAAATGAAGAAATTATGTCTATAAAAAAAATAGATGTTATACGAAATGGTATTATTGATAATAATAAAACTATAACGTTAAAAGATATAATTGAGAATAGTGAAACTCATTGGAATGAAACGGAATGGGAATTTCCAAAAGGAAGAAAAAATAATAAAGAAAAAGATTTAGATTGTGCTTTGAGAGAATTTGAAGAAGAAACTGGAATTTCTAAAAGTAAAATAAAAATTATTGAAAACATCATGCCATTTGAAGAAATATTTATAGGGACAAATCATAAATCGTATAAACATAAATATTTTTTAGGATATATGGAAAATATAAATAACGAAACTGAAAATTTACATAATTATCAAGCATCAGAAGTAAGTAAAATTGAATGGAAAACAATCGATAATTGTATAGAATCAATAAGACCATATAATTTAGAAAAAAAGAAATTAATTACAAATATAAATAAAGTATTAGAAGAATATAGATTATATTCATAATATATAATATTATGTCAGATCTAAAAAAGAAACCATTAGTTATAGAATCTTCGTCTGATAAATCAATTACATCAGAAAATTCAGAACAAAATGAATCATCTACTTCACACACTAGCGAAGAAAAAGAAAACGATAGTTTAGAAGAAGACAAATTAGACGTTGATTTAAAAACACAATTTGAAAAATTAGGCAATGATGCATGCAAAGATGAAAATTATTATTCAAAAGATTGCAATAAATTTTTGCTTAAAAAAGAATTAATTGAAACTAATTATTTAAGTGAAAATCCTGACGATGATCCTTATTTGTATCCAAATTTAAGTGATAAAAATTTTAATATTAAAATAGCAAATAAAAAAGAATTTAATGACACAAAATATGAAGGTCCTGATTTTACAAAATCACTTAAAGAACAAGCTGATATTTTAGCGAATGCTGATTATGAAATACAACCACATCAAGCATTTGTTAAAAATTTCATGTCTTTTCAAACACCGTATAATAGTTTATTACTTTATCATGGATTAGGATCAGGAAAAACGTGTAGTGCAATTGGTGTTTGCGAAGAAATGAGAGGTTATATGAAACAAATTGGTATTAATAAACGAATTATGATTGTTGCTTCTGAAAATGTTCAGGATAATTTTAAAATACAATTGTTTGATGAGAGAAAATTAAAATTAGTAGATGGTTTATGGAATATTAGAGGTTGCACAGGTAACAAATTATTGCAAGAAATAAATCCAATGAACATGAAAGGTATGCCAAAAGATAAAGTAATAAGCCAAATAAAAAATTTAATAAATTCATACTATATTTTTTTAGGATATGGTCAATTTGCAAACTATATTATTAAAACAATGAATTATACTGAAGAAATAGAGAGAGAGAAAATAAAACACAAAAAAGGAGAAACAACAAACAAAAAAACTAAAATCCAAATGTTAAAAGATATTAAAATTACTTTAAACAGTAGAATTATTAAAAGATTACGTAATGAATTTAATAATAGATTAATTGTGATTGATGAAGTTCATAATATTCGTAAAGCAGATGATAACGAAAATAAAAAAGTAGCTATTAATTTGGAGTTACTCGTTAAAGCAGCGGAAAATATGCGGTTTTTACTTTTATCTGCAACCCCAATGTATAATAGTCATAAAGAGATAGTTTGGTTATTAAATTTAATGAACATGAATGATAGACGTGGAAGAATGGAAGTAAGAGATGTATTTGATAAAAATGGAAATTTTAAAAAAAATGGAGAGGATATGCTTATTAGAAAAGCAACAGGTTATGTATCATTTGTTAGAGGAGAAAATCCTTATACATTTCCATATAGAGTTTATCCAAAAGATTTTGCCAAGGAACATACCTTTAAAATTTTAAACGAGGATGAAACAGGGTTTGCTTACCCTATAAAACAAATGAATAATAAACCTATACATAATAACGATAAAAATCGCATACTAAGTTTGTATTTAAATCAGATTGGCGTAAATAAAAATGGAGGTTGCAATAATTGTGGTAAATGTCAGTATTGTTCTTATAAATATATTATTTATAATTTAAAGCATAAAAATTTTTCAATTTCTACAAAAAAAGGCGTTGTTAGAGATATGCCAAATTTTGAAAATATGGAATCATTTGGCTATACATTATTACAAACTCCTTTAGAATCTTTAATTATTTCATATCCAATTGAAGGTTTAAAGCATATTATAGATGAGATTCCAAAAGAAAAAATGTCTGATAAATTTGACGACGAATTTGCGAAAGCATCTGTTTTATCCAATAAAAAAGAAAAAGAAGAAGAAGATGAGAACCCTGGTTTGGTTCTTGAAACAGAAGTTATGTCAGAATTAGAGGGTTCTGAAGAAAAAACAAAAATAGAAAAGGCTTCTAAAAGGGGTTTTTTAATAGACCCACATTTATTAACTGGAAAATCCGGATTAGAAAGAATGATGAATTTTACAGACGAAAAGTCACCTCCTGAAAAAGGAAATTTTGAATATAAACCATCTACCTTAGAAAAATATAAGAGAATTTTTTCTCGAGAAGAAATTGGCACATATAGTTCAAAAATCAAATGCATTTTAGATAATATTGTTTCTAATGATATTGTTTCTAATGGTATTATTTTAATATATTCACAATATATTGATAGTGGTTTAATACCTATGGCGCTTGCATTAGAAGAAATGGGATTTACACGTTACGGTGAAAATGTTAAATCTTTATTTAAAGACAAGCCTACTGAAGTTGTGGATGTGAAAACATTGAAACCTCCTATAAATAAAAAAAAATTTATGCCTGCTCGATATTCAATGATTACAGGGGATCCAAGACTATCTCCTAATAATGATTTTGAAGTAAAAGGATTAACTGGAGACGAAAATAAAGATGGTCATCGTATAAAAGTTGTTTTAATATCAAGAGCTGGATCAGAGGGTATAGATTTTAAATTTATTCGTCAAGTTCATATTTTGGAGCCTTGGTATAATATGAATCGTATAGAACAAATTATTGGGCGAGCAGTTCGCAATTTTTCACACAAAGATTTAGAATTTGAAGAAAGAAATGTAGAAATATTTATGTATGGAACTATATTAGGAGAAGAAAATGAAGAAGAAGCGGCAGATTTATATGTATATCGTGTAGCTGAATTTAAAGCAATTCAAATAGGTCATGTTACTAGAGTTTTAAAAGAAACCGCAGTAGATTGTATTATTAATAGCGATCAAAAACAATTTACACAAAAAATAATGAAAGAAAATTTAAAAGAACCAATTAAACAAATATTATCAAATGGAAAACCCTTAGATAATTTTAAAGTTGGAGATGCTCCTTTTTCACCAGCATGCGATTATATGGCAAAATGTGATTATGATTGTAGTCCAAATGCAGTTATTGATGAGAAAAACTTAAATATGGATACATATAGTGAAACATTTATTATGAATAATTCTGAAAAAATTTTACAAAAAATTAGAATGCTTATGAAAGAAGGTTATTTTTATATTAAAGAAAAATTAATTGATTCTATAAATATACCAAAAGAGTATCCAAGAACTCAAATATTCGCTGCATTAACTCAATTAATAGAGGACAATAATGAGTTTATTGTTGATAAATACGGTAGGAATGGAAGATTGATAAATATTGGTGAATATTATTTGTTTCAACCAATAGAATTAAGAGACAATAATATTTCTATTTTTGAAAGAAAAGTTCCGATTGATTATAAACATGAAATGATAAATTTTGTAATTAAAAAAAATATCGAAAAACAACAAGTTCGATTAAAAAATACAGATGAAAAAGAAAAAAAAGAAAATCTAGAAGGTAAAAAAATCATTGATGCGTTTGAACAAAATTTGGAAATTTCACGAGAATATAGTAAAAAACTACATTTTAGGGTAGAAAGAGGTGATGATAATTGGTTTAAACATTGCGGTGTAGTTTTTAAAAAAATGCATAATGTGTTTAATAATTTATCTAGAGAAACACTTATTGAATTTATAGTTTCTCATATGATAGAATTATTAATGTATGAAGATAAAATAAATGTTATGAATTATTTATATTCGCTAGATAATGTAGTAGAAAATTCAGTTGAAGAATATACAAAAAAAATTTTTGAACAAAATAGTATAATTACACAGAATTTTAAGGCTATTATTTTATATAATTTAAATAAAAGAGTAATATTAATATTAAATGATAATGAAGAATGGGTTGTAGCTGGTCCGGAAGATCAACGAGAAATTGTAATGTCAATGTCAAAAGAAGATAAAAAAGAATTAGAGTTTGATAAAACAAAATATAACAAAAATGTTGGATTTATTGGTTATGAAAAAAATAATAAGTATTTGGTATTTAAAACAAAAGATATTGAATCTACACGTGATACAGGTGCAAGATGTGATGAATCAGGAAAAGATAAAACCCTAACAAAAATTAGTTCTATTTTAGATAAAGACAATTATAATAAATTAGTTATTAGACCAAAATTAGATAAAGATGGTAGAATACTTTTAGATAAAAGTGAAAAACCAATTGAAGAAACCATAGGACATGTTGAACTATGTGTTTTATTAGAATTTGTTTTAAGATATTTTAATAAAATTAAGAGAGAAGACAAAAAATGGTTTTTAACACCTGAAATGGCGATATACCATAAATTATACAAAATTGCAGTATAATGTAAAAATATAGTATAATGTAAAATTGCAGTATAATGTAAAAATATAGTATAATGTAAAATTATAGTATACAATTCAATTCTTTATAATTAAATAAAAAATTGAAAAAGAATTAAAAGATAATATGTATATAAATTATAATAATGGAAACAATAACAAAACAACCACAACAAAAATTTAAAAAGAGAGAAACAAAAATTGCATCTATTTATTCTAGATGTTTAATTAGTAGAAATATAATTTTACCAATTACTTCTATTGGTAAGATGATAAAGGAGACAATTGAAGAAAATATAAAAAGTAATTATGAAAATAAATGTCATATAGAAGGTTTTATAAAACCAAATTCTGCAAAAATTGTTACATATTCTAGTGGAATTATTTATAGAGGTAGTTCAGTGTCATTTGAAGTAGTTTTTGAATGTGAAGTTTGTTTTCCTGTTGAAGGAATGTTAATATCATGTATTGCCAAGAATATTACCAAGGCTGGTATTAGAGCTGAAAGTGCAAATGATATACCATCTCCTGTTGTAATATTTATCGCGAAGGATCATCATTATAATATTTCATACTTTAATGAAGTAAAAGAAGGTGATAAAATTAATGTTAGGGTAATTGGACAAAGATTTGAATTAAATGACAAATATGTTTCTGTAATAGGTGAACTTGTTAAACCTACAGTTGAAAAAGAATTTCATACACAAAAACAAGGGTTTGATAAACCTAGAGAGAGAGAATTTAAACCTCGTCTTATTATTGAGGATGAAGCATAATTATATAAATAGGTAATTTATTCAAAATATTTATTAAGTTTATTATAACTATCTAGATTATTTAATTTACATAATCTATTTGTATTTTTAAATGCATTGCAACCATCTGATTTAGTGCAAATATATAAACAATCATCAATTTTTTTTACCCATTTTATACATTTTTCATTTATAATTTTGTTATCATCTGTTTTGATATATATTATATTATTTTTTTCCATTATAATATATAAAATAGTATATTTTTATGTTATTTTGTCAATATCACTTTAATAATAATAATATAAAAATATAAAAACAACTTAGTATACTATATAAAATGGAAGTTCTTATGACTACAAATGAAACGAATGATATTAATAATTATTCTGTTAGCGAATTAAATTATATTCGCGAATCTATCGAAAATATGAATAAATTTAATCAAGTTGAAATACTTCGTTTATTAAGTAAACATAAAGATGTTACGTTAAATGAGAATAAATATGGAATTCATATTAATTTATCAGAGCTAAAAAAAGAGTTACTAGATGATTTGAATATTTATATTAAATATGTTAATACACAAGAAGTAACATTGCATAAAATAGAAAAAGAAAAAGAAGACTATAAAAATACATATTTTACAAAAGATATTAAAGATAAAGGCAAAAATAAATAAATGACAACCTTAAATAAAATGACCGAAATAAATAAAATGACCGAAATAAATAAAATGACCTCTCAAGAAGACAATTATAATCATGTATTTAATAATTTACAAGATTATATGCTAGATGAAACAAATATTAAAAAAGCATTAGAAATGAAAATGACAAAAATTGATACTGCATTTAATGAAAAAAAACAAGATAAATATAAAGAATTAAAACCCAAAAATGGTATTTTTATACCAAAAGAAAAAGACACATTGTTTTGGTGTTTTTTTATTATGAAACACGGAGATGTAAAATATGAACTACTTGATCATAAAAATATAATTACAGAAAAGAAAAATAAAATAGAATATGTTGAAAAAATTAGAAAAGAAAAACAAATTGTTAAGACATATAAATTTGCCACGTTAACACATATTGAAAATAATTTAGCAAATGAATATCATCTTGATATTAAAACATTTTTAACTTTATGCGCTATTGAAAATTTAAACATATTATTTGTAAAAAATAAAACATATTTTGAATTATTGATGAATGATAGTAATGAACTGCATATAGTATATTTATTGCAAAATAATAAATATGGTTATGAAATAAATCCTATAAATGCTACACAAATTAAAAATACCCTTTATAAATTGGATAATATTGATAAACCAATTAAATCTATGACAGGATATAAACTTTCTGAATTAATTGAAATATGTCAGAAATTAGCAATTGATACTGTAAATAAAGAAACAAATAAGAACAAATGTAAAAAGGATTTATACGAATCAATTATTAAATATTTTTAAATTTTAAAAAAAAATGAAGAACAATTTAAAAATACTCTTATAATATATATAACAATGACTGATTTTGAAAAAACAAATAACCCTGATTTAGAAGAGAAAAAAAAATCTAGGATAAGGTATGCACCTCGCACACCATCACACTCGCCTGAAGAAAAACTATCCATATTGCCTAGCACTAGCACTTCATCAGAACCAATGCCTCTTAAAAAAGACGAAGGTTGGCCTGCTAAATTTGAAGGTGAATGGGGTTCTGTTAAAGAGTATGATCCAAATAAACCAATTAAATACAATCAAGATGGATGGCCAATATTTTCAAGTTTGTCTTCTTCTTCAAATGAAATCAAACGTTGGCGTAAAGCTGAAAATGATAATTCTTCTTCAGATAATAGTTTGGGATGGAACGTGGATGCAAAAAAATTATATGAAGAAAAACAAAAACAACAACTAGAAGCACCTAAAGAATTATTTCATGAAGAAAGAATTGAAGAAAAAAAAGGCAGAGAAACAGCATTACCACCTCAAAAACAATTTGATAATTTAGTTAAAAAATTCTATGATACTAGCCCATATATTTTTACAAATCAAAATAAAGAATTAGAAGTAAAATTTGGAACAAAGGGTATAAAACAATTAACACGCAATGATTACGATAATGTTATTAAAAAATTAAAATCATTTGGGTTTACAACTACAGATAATGTAGGAAATTATTACTTACGCATTAATTGTGAATTTTTGGATCCGATGTCAGGAAAATTTAAATTATCTGATATAAGAGCTGAAATTTCAGGATTGCACAATATCCAAGAATATTGTAAAAATAATGATATTAAACAAATTTATTCAAGAAATTTTACTTCCGTTTCATTTACAAATAAAAAATTAGCTGTAATAGAAAAAGAAAGAATATTTCCAGTAGATTTTAATGATTTTAATTTTAGAGTTACATTTAATACTGAAGATGATGTAAAAACAGCTATAAAAAATTATATTATGGAAAATTGGCAAAAATCGAAAAAGGTGTTTCGTTATTTAAACCGTGTTACTTTTAAACATCCTGATTATCCTGTTTTAGTTGATATTAGTATTGTTAAAAATGGTAATAAGCAAGACGGTGCAAGATGGTCTGAACAAATGCAAAGAGTTTATACAACTCAAGAATCAAATGTATTTAATAATCAAGAAATATATCAAATAGAAATTGAAATAGATAATAAAGAAATAGGTCCTGGAACTAGATTTAATAATCATGCCTCTATTTTGGAGTCTTTAAGAAAAGTGATAAAATATGTATTGGGTGGTTTACAAGGAACTAATTATCCAGTTTCATATTCAGAACAGAGGGAAGTTTTAGAATCATATATGAAAATAATTTGGAAAGACAATTTTGATCCTAGTAAAAGGATTGAAAATAAAAATTTTATTGGACCAAATTCAAAATCTTTACAAAGAACAAATATTGCTACTATTGATGAAAACACGAATCAACCAAATATTAGAAAAGGATTTGTTGTTACTGAAAAAGCTGACGGCGATCGTCATTTGATGTTTATAAATGACAAAGGCAAAATATATCTGATTAATACAAATATGAATGTCATTTTCACTGGTGCAAAAACTGAAAATAAAGATTGTTTTAATTGTTTGTTAGACGGTGAATTAATTTTACATGACAAACAAGGAAAATTTATTAATTTATATGCGATTTTTGATATTTATTACTATAAAAAAGAAGATGTTAGAACATTTCCATTTATGCTTTTAGATAAAAAATCAGATATACAAAAAACGAGATTTTATTTAATGCAATATATTACAAATATTATTAAAGCGGTTTCCATAACAAATGTAGTCGCAAAAGAAGAAAAATCTGTAAAATCTATTTTAGAAAAATTTAAACAAGTAGACGATTTAATATCACCTATAAGAATTGTTAGTAAAGAATTTTATCCTATGAGCGATAAGCAAAGCATATTTAGTGGGTGTAATGAAATCCTATTAAAGGTAGAGCAAGATAGATTTGAATATGAAACAGATGGTTTAATATTTACACACGCATATTTTGGCGTTGGTTCTGATAAAGTTGGTGAAGCGGGTCCTAAAACAAAAACTACATGGGATTATTCTTTTAAATGGAAGCCGCCTTTTTATAATACAATCGACTTTTTAGTAACAACTATTAAAAGTATAAATGGTGACGATGAAATTAAGCCTTTCTTTGAGGATGGTATTAATGCACAATTATCTGCACAATTAAGTGAATATAAAACTATTGAATTAAGATGTGGCTTTGACGAGAAAAAAGATGGATTTATAAATCCTTGTCAAGATATTATTGATGATAAAATACCAGAATTTAAGAATAATTTTGAAGATAGATATTCAAATGATTATATTCCTAGAAGATTTTATCCAACTGAACCATATGATCCAAATGCTGGAATATGTAAAATTATGTTGAAAAAAGATGATTCGAGCGTAAAACAAATGTTTTCTGAGGAAAATGATGTATTTCAAGATAATACAATTGTTGAATTTAGATATGATTTTAGCAGAGAAGAAGGATGGAAATGGGTTCCATTAAGAGTTAGGCACGACAAAACAGCAGAATATAGAAAAGGACAAAAACAATACGGTAATTCATTTGAAACCGCAAATAGCAATTGGAAGTCAATCCATCCAGCTGGAATTATTTCAGAGGATATGATAAGAACCGGACAAAATATTCCTGATGTTATTGTTAGCGAAGATGTATACTATAATACACCATCAGGCAAATTAAAAACCGAATCAATGAAAAATTTTCATAATTTATATGTTAAAAAACTATTAATTAAAAGTGTAACAAAACAAGGAGATACATTAATAGACTATGCTTGCGGAAAGGCGGGTGATTTACCTAAATGGATCGCCGCGCGTTTATCATTTGTTTTTGGAATAGACATATCAAAAGATAATTTAGAAAATAGATTAAATGGTGCTTGTGCAAGGTTTTTAAATTTAAAAAAACAAACAAAAAATATGCCTTATGCATTATTTGTTAATGGTAATAGTGCTTATAATATTAGAAAGGGGAATGCGATGCTAAATGATAAGGCAAAACAAATAACAAATGCTATTTTTGGGAATGGTCCTAAAGAAGCTGATAAAATTGGTAAAGGGGTTGCTAGGCAATATGGTGTCGGTGATGATGGTTTTAATGTTTCTTCGTGTCAATTTGCTTTACATTATTTCTTTGAAAATCCTGATACATTACAAGGGTTTTTAAGAAATGTTGCGGAGTGTACTAAACTAAATGGTTACTTTATTGGAACAGCATATGATGGAAAACTAGTATTTAATATGTTGAAAAAAGTAAAAACTGGCGAAAGTGTAAAAATAATTGATGATGGTAAGAAAATTTGGGAAATAACTAAAGGTTATGGTGCAGATAATTTTGAAGATGATTCAAGTAGTATAGGTTATAGAATCGATGTTTACCAAGAATCAATTAATCAAAATATTCAAGAATTTTTAGTTAATTTTGATTATTTAAATCGTGTTTTTGAAGCATATGGATTTAAAATAATTGATAGAGATGAAGCACAATCAATGGGATTACCTGAAGGAACCGGTTTATTTAGTGAATTATTTAATAATATGTTGGAAGAAATTAAAAGAAATAAATTTAAAGAAAAAGAATTTGAAAATGCAGCATATATGAATGCATTCGAGAGAAAAGTTTCATTTCTAAATAGATATTTTGTTTATAAAAAAATAAGAGAAGTAAATACTGAAAAAGTTGAACTAGAATTAGGTGAGTATGGAGAGACAGGAATTATTAGAAATGTAAGAGAAACCAAAGAAGCGATTGATGTTGCGAAAGAAGAAGTGCAAAAAATAAAACCGAAGGTTCGTAAATTGAGTAAAAAATTATTACTTGTTGCTGCTACAGAAGCAATTGATGAACCATTACCGCCTGTTGTAATAGAAGAACCGAATAAAAAGGAAAAAATATGTCCTCCTGATAAAGTATTAAATCCTAAAACAAATAGATGTGTTAAAATAAAACAAAATGTTACATTAAAAAGGGCAAAAAAATTAATAATTGAAAGTGACGAAGAATAAAGTTATAATTAATACTTAAATAAAATATATAATATATAATAGTAAATAGATGAGCTATTATATATTACCTAAAATAAATTTTTTAATAAATGTTAATCCACAATATGATATAGATGAATGTAAAATAATTATTTCATATAGTTTATATAATTTTTATAACAATATAAAAAAACAAATAGAAGCAATAACTTTGCAGGAAACTAATATAGTTAATACTTATGAAGAAATAATAAAAATAGTAAATCCATATGAATATATTTTTTCAAAGGTGCCTGGTTCTAATTTTTCTGTTAGTAAATTGAAACCTAATACGAATATATATTATGATTTTTTAGAAATAATTTTAACATTTAATATTTTAGACGCATTTAAAAATAAATCAATTAATTTTTTGAATGTTACTCCATATTATCAAGATTCAAGTGATTGTATTGAAATGTTACGAGAAAATTACAAGGATGATACAATTCATAATTTTAATAATAATACTATTAAAGAAATATGTAAAACTATGAATGATTCTAATTTTGACATTATGTTTTTCAATAAATATTATAGTGACGTTAATTCATATATAATTTATTTTATTGAAACTATAATGTTAATATTAAGATATCAATTACCTGGAGGTACAAGTATAATTAAAATAGATTACATTTTTCATAAACCAATTATAGATTTATTATATTTGTTATCATCGTTATTTAAAAAAGTATATATTATTAAACCTAACTCTAGTAACATTACTACATTTGATAAGTATGTTGTATGTAAAAATTATAATATTATTAGTGAAGAAAAAATAGAAATTTATAAAAATAATTATCAAAAATTTAATAATTTTATTAATAAAATAAATAATAAAAATATTACATCTATTATAGATAATAATATACCTTATTATTTTATTAATAAATTAGATGATATAAATATTATAATAGGACAACAACAATTAGAATCTCTTGACCTACTAATTAATGTTCTTAAAAATAAAAATAGAGAGGAAAAAATAGAAAATATAAAAAAAAACAACATTCAAAAATCTGTTTATTGGTGTGAAAAGTTTAAAATACCTTGCAACAAATTTTCTGAAAAAACGAATATTTTTTTGCCTATTATAAAAGAAAACAAAGAATATACTATATTTAATACCGATGTTTTTACAGAAGATACATATAATACAGAATATTTATATTAAATAATTTTATTTATAATTATAAAATAAAATTCTTATTTTTGAATTGTAACCTCTTTTGCAATATTTTTAATTATTTTGTCTTCTTTTTCAAAATCATTATCGCCTTTGCCTCCAAAAGCTTCAAAAACTAATTTATTATACTGTTCTGAAACCTTGGAATTGCTTTTTAAACAATCTGGATGCTTTGTTCTAAACTCACTTAATATTTTTGTGTTTTTATGTGCAACTGTTTTAATTGCCTTTCTCAGCTTGAAATTCGTTTCATTTTCTTTTTCCCATTTATTTTCATCTTTTACATAGATTACTTCTCTCTTTGAATCAGTGCAATGAACTGGTCTTTTTGTTTCATCTAATAAATTTAGATTTTTAACAATTATATTTGAAATACCCTCTACAAATCCAAGTTTTCCAACCTTCTCCAAATCAGTTAATTGTATTTTTATAGAATCTACAAAATCCATTATATTCATTGCATCTTTGCAGGTCTCGTTTAAAAAGAATTGCAAATTAAATGTTTTATTATGTGAATTAGTATTTGTTGTATTATTGCTATTGTTATGTGTACCATTTTTAATTACTTCAATCATAATATTTTTAAATTCAGATGTTTCTTTTATTAATTCAGAATTTTGTTTAATAAGCATTAAAATTAATTGGTCTTTATCAAGTGATTCATCAACCAATAATTCATTTGTTTCATTATTTGTGTTATTTGTTATATTACATTTTTTTTCATGATACCATAAACTATTTCTTGCATTATAGCTCTTATTACATTTTTTACATGCAAACAAACTAACGGCGTTTTTTGGCGTATTATGTTCAAAAATATTCAAATTTGTTCTATTTTTATGTTTTGATGTATTGATATGTCTTAACCAGTCACTATTTTTACAGCATTTGAAGTCACAAATATTGCAATTGAATTTAACGGCGTTTTTTAGAGTAAAATCCATTCTATTAATTCTATATATTTAGAATAAAAAAACGCCTAAATACTTTTAAAATTAATTAATATTTTCATGAAAAAAAATTATCGTCACAAATTTAAAAAACTTTTTTTAATGATCAGATGCTAAAAATTTTTATGGTCTCACATTTTTTTGCATTTTTCATTTTTCAAGAATTATTTCTATATTTCAAAAATGGACATTTATAAATGTCCAAAATCAATTTCCCGAAATACTTTTGGGAATTTTAAAATCATGTTTTTATATAATAAATTCTCAAAGTAACTTAAAGAACTCATTTTTATTTATAAGCCGCAGAACCGGATGTAGTATTATAAGTATTTGGAGATTGAGAAAAATGATTAGAACTTGTTATTACACCAGGAAAATATCGATAAGGACTAGGTTGTGAAACCGGATTCTGATATTGAGGCAAAGATTTATAATAACATGATTTCTTATTTTGAAATTGAAATACAGTAGGTGTGTTACAACCAGGAACCTTATTTTTTGCATAATTAACAAAATTATTACGATTATGAATAGCAGCTGAATTTGTTGTGATAGTGTCTACATTTAATTTAAGCATTCTTGTAGAACTATCGACCGCACCTTGAACCGCATATTGCGGATTATTCGGTTTATATACTGTAAGTTTGCAACCATTCGGATTAGATGGACCCGCAAATGGAACACCCCAATAAGGATTATTAATAAATGCATTAAACTCAGCAATAGCTTTTACTTTTGTTTCTTCTGGTAAAGAATTTAAATAATTAAATAATGTATCAAAATTATACGCATTTTTAAGAGCTTCATAATCTATTACTTGTTGTGGTGTTAATATTCCCATATTCTGTAAAATAGTCAATAATTTAATAACCAAAGCATCTTCGGTAGCATCATAAATTTCAGCATTAGGATAACAATTTGCAACATATGTATTACTTGTAGCAAGTGCACTTCCTGGTTTGGCAGCAGCTAGTTCAGAAGTAGTAATACCCGATGCTAATAAAGCATTGGTAATTTCAACAGGACGAGGTTGTTGAAAGTTGAATACCTTTTGGTCATATGTTTTGCATCTATTTTGTAGATATTGTTTATGTGTTGTATAATAATTTTTTTTTAAATTCGTGTTAGCATAAATAGCTCTGCGTTTAGCCTTGTATTCTTCGTTACAACATAAAACAGGATTCGTTACAGTTGGTTCAGGATTCTCTGTTAAATACGTATTATTTGGATAATAAGAAGAAATAATACCAACACCTTCACATGTTTTGCAATCCTTTTGTAGGTCTACAAAATTACCATTTTGGTCAACCGTATTTTCTTTAATAATAAAACTACCAGGATTATCAAGCATTTCATTAAGCAACCCACGCCCACCTGCACCTCCTCCTAAGGATGAACCTTTACTAGATGCAACAAATCTATTCATATTATAATTAATCAAACCAGCTTCATTAATATTAATATCAATATTATTATTGTGAGGATCTTTTCCAATCAAATTGTTTGCTGTTATTGGTTCAACAGGAATAACTCTACCCTTTCTAAAATGTTTAATTGGTCTCGGTAAACCAAAACCTGTTTGAAAAACGTTACCAGGATCATTATTTGTTAAAGGTCTAATATGTCCAGGAGCTGTTCCAACAGGGTTACTTCCAATTCCGGTTCCCTTCCAGGGTAAATATTGTTTAGAAAAATACGTGCTTTTATGATTATATCCTGATGCTGGCATTGCTCTCATTCCTTGTGGATAATAAGCTGTTGACATTTATATTATTATTAAAGAAAATAAAACTAATATTATATTATATTAATGTTAACCTTGGTAAACTTATTAATAATATTTTTTATTGTATTAATTTTTAATCAAATATTTTTAGCATATTTTGGAAATAGCATTATGGAAGGGTATGAAAATAAGGATGAATACAAATCTTATGATACAAATAATCCGGACAACGCTTTAATATTAGCTCAACAAAATGCTGGTAATATTATTGTATTAAAGGGTCAAATGGATGAAATGTTAGGAATAAATAAACAAGTTCAAGATTTGAGCGGTAATGTTGTGAATTTACAACAACAAGTTAGCGATTTAGTTCAAGCGCAAAAAGATTATGCAAATCAAATGACTGGAGGAACAGAACCTGAAATATCTGGAACTACTGAAGAAGGAGAACAAACAGAATCATCGAGTAATTATATAACAGAATAATTTTACCGAAGTAATTAATTTAAATAAAAAAATATATCTATATAAATTAATATAATGTCTGATGTATTTAAAGATGTATTACAAAATGCTGATGCGGTTCAAGAAAAATTATTAGGACCAACATATCCATATTATAAAAATATAAAAACACCATCAGAAATTGGTATGAGTGATAAGGGAACAATAAAACAAATGGGTAAAAACATCGATGGTTTAATTGATTATGTTGAAGTTCTTGTTACTGGAAAAAGCAATGCATCAAAAACTGGCGGACCTTTAGGAAACAAATTTTTTTTAAAAACAGGAGGAAAATGTGTTGACAATGCTACTAATAATCAAGTAGATAGATATATTTATATTAATAATGTTCCTCAGGGAAATATTCCTTTTATATCAAATGGTGCAGGTGTAAATTTTTCTGAATTTAAAGGATTAATTCCTGGTTCAATGGGTAATTTAAATGTTTTAAACCCATTTGCCATTTTACAATCATTTTTATCAGGAGCAACCCCTCCTTGTCAAGAGTTGACTATGCAAACAATTGATGTAAATAATAATAAATCGAGCGAAACACATTTTGTTACTACTACTGATATAAAAAATATTGACCCATGTAGTTTTTCAGATAAAAAAAATCCTATAAATGGAAAAAAATGTAAAGAAACATTTAAAACCGGGGTTTCAGCTAATGCGTCTGTGGTGGAAATGCCTGATGATCCTGTTGCACAATTATATTTTGCAGGATTAGCATTTGTAGGTGTATATATCCTACATCGTTTTATGGAAAAATCACGTTAAATAATATATTACAAAGTTTTATATTATTTACAAATTGTTATATTTAATAATGTTTTCGCGATTTTTTTCGTCTATGACGACGTTTTTTCGTTTTTCCACCAACCCACGTTTGTGCTTTAACTGTTTGACCTCCGGAATAAGGAGATGCACTAGCAGCTAAATTTGTTTGTGACATATTTGGCGAATAACTTCCTCCGCGTTTAGAACGTCTAGAGCGTCTTCTACCTCCTTGTGTTGTCATAGGTTGTGTTGTCATGGATTGTGTTTCCATAGGTTGTGTTGTCATAGGTTGTTCTTGGTAACTTGGCGTTGTTGTTTTTTTTGCAAATGGATTCCAACTACCACTACTTAACCCACTAGTCCAGCTACTAGTTCCAAAACCACTTGTCATGCTACTAGTGCTATTTTTTAAATCATCAAACCATCCTCCCCCTTTTCTCATTCTTTTTCTGTGACTTTTTGGCATTTATAATATAATATAAGAAATTATAATATAAATTTAGATATTTAAGTCATTATAAAATTTAAACCGTTATAATATTTAAGCTTTAATAACAAACTTTTTGTAGGCATAAAAACCCGCTAAAGCACCCAAAATTTCAACAATCACATATGGGAGAACATCAGATTTGGCTAATTTTCCAGCACTATAGAGTGAAATAGCTACAGCTGGGTTATACGCACCTCCTGAAATAGGTCCTCCTATAAAAACAATAACAGCTAAAGCTGCACCAATAGCCAACCAATGACCAGTAGCAAAAATAACAAACATTAAGAACATAGTTCCTAAAAACTCTACTAAATACTTGTTCATTTATATTATACTTTTAGAAAATATTTATTAATTGTTATGTCAGAGTAATGAACAAATTAATTTATCTATAAACTAATCTACCATTTTTAATAACAAAAGGTCCAAAAGCTGCTTGTTGAATATAATTTAATGCTTCAGTAGGACCAAGTTCATTCTTTAAATAAGCGTAAACTCTACCAGCAGAACCAATTTTTGTGCGAGGGCTACTGATTGCAATAGCACCGACAACACGAGAACCACTACCTAAACCATACATCGGTGTCAAAACAGGAAAAGAACGAGGCGACATCTATAAATATACTAAATATTTTATTGTATTCAAAAAAAAAAATTCAATAATTTTGTCTAACAATTGCACCCCAAGCGCAAACTTGGCCATTTGATAAACTGTGATTTTGTATAGCACCCTTCTTTTTTGGTGCAGTGCATCCACCTGAACGCGCTCTTCTTAAACTACTTCTTGTACTACTTGGCATATAATTTTTAGTTGATATAGGTGCATTATTTGGTAAATTTACTTTAAAACCGCTTTGTCCAACTGCGTTACTTTTTAAAACATTTACATACATTGATGACGGAATTGGAGGAATATAATTGGTGTGAGATGATACAGGAACTTGTCTTTGTGATGAATTAATAATATAACTTAATGGAGGTGAAGCTTTTCCTAAAGCTATTTGTTGTTGTAATGCTTGATTATTAACAGATGTTCTTAAATATTGTTGCCTAGCATTTGTATTCATTTCGGCATAAACTGGTTCTTGAGATGGATAAAATTGAGGCGGTGTAGGTCTTATTCCAGTTAATGTTCCGTAACTATGATAAGGTATTATTCCTGGATATTGATTTGTGCTTAATGGTCCAGTAATAGGAGCATTTACATAATTATTATAGGACATAGAACCAATGTTTCTAGATACTGCATATGGAGTTGTCATTTATATATATACTTTTTTTATTTTATTGTAAAAAAGTATAAAAAAATATTAAATGTAATCAAAATAAATATTAATGAAAATTTATACAATTTTTAGGATTTTGTCGTCTGTATAAATAAATAACCAACAACCGCTTTCTTTGCATTTTTTAACAATTGTTTCCGATAGCTTAAAAGGAATATTAACAGATATATTCCAATTTGCTCTCTCTAGAACTTCTTCCAACAAGTTTTTATTATTTTCATTAATGTTATATTTATTATAAATTTGTTCTAATAAATCGATAAATCTATCACGATTAATGTTAGGTTTATTTGGTTTATTGTTTGATGAGAAATGAGATTTATATTTTGTTTGCCATTTATTAGCTAGATTTTCAATAATATCTCTTTTTTCTTTTACTACATCTCTAATATACAAATCCGGAATAGGTGTGCTTTTATTTAATGTTTTGAATAATTCTATTAATTCACCTTCTGTAGAATTAAATCGCATATTTAAAATAATATAAGATTCGTATAACCATCTTGCATCATTATTGTTACCATAATCACCAGGAGTAATAAAATCTAAAGAACTGTTACTATTGCTATCTTTAATTATTTTAAGTGAAGTGTAACGATGAATACCGTCTATTACATCAAATGATTTTGTTTTATTATTAAAATTTAAATATAACATAGTATCAAGTGGTGATTTTGATAAATAAATATATTTTGCAATATCAGAACATCTTACCATATCAGGAGGACGATTATACGTCCAATTTGTAATTGAAGCATTTAACAAATCGCCAATTTTTATTTTAATTATAAAATGTCGTTCTGAATATGTATGAATTATTTCTGTTGATGACATAAGGGTTGTCAATACTTTTTGTATAATATTATTTGGAATAAACTCACTATTTTTATATACTTCCAATAAATTTTGGACTTCATTGTCATCGTCCTCAATAATTAACTTAGATTTTTTGTTGTTAAAGAATTCTCTGATATCCATTTTGTTTATTAATTATATTAAGTAATAAACAAATTTATGGTTTCAATTTTTTTTATTATAAAAAAGTATATTAAATTGATTATCTTCTGTGTCTACGACTTTTGCGTCTGCGAGTTTTATTTCTACGAGTTTTTTTTCCTCTACGGGTTCTTCTTCCACCATTTTGGGTTGGAACAACATATACTCCATTTTTTAATTGTACATCCATTATACCATTTACTACCTTAAACCCAGGGGCAATTTTAGGTAATTGTTGATTTAGTTTTGTTAGTGCTTCTTGAGGTGAATTAGCAGTGGAAGTTGAACCAATCATACTACCGAATTGTCCTGTGCTAGGAACTGGAAATGGCCCTTGACCATTTTTTGTAAACATTATGTTAGGCATTATAAAATACGCAAATATTTTTTATAATTACTAAATATTTTTTATAATTTATTTAATATAATTTGGATTCCCGCAAAAAACACAATTTTGAATTGGTGGTTGAAATACATTATTATATTTATTACATCTTGTGCATTTAAAAATATTATTCAATTTTGAAATAGTTGTATTACTTATGTGTTGATTTGGAATAATTGTATTAATTAATCTTGTTGGTTTTTTCTTCATATAATATTAATGTTAATTAAAACTAAAATCAATAATCATTTAACTTCCTTGCAAATTGTGGAAGATAATATAAATAACTTTGAAATAATAATAACAATAATTTAGTAATTTCTAAACAAGTCATATGTAAAATATTTTCCTCCCCAAAATCAGATATAATTTTTTTTTCTGTATAAAGAGTATTATTAGGTTTAAATTGTTCATCGATTATCGAAGTGTAAATACGTGCTGCTTTTAAGATTAACTGAGTCTTTTCTTCTTCTGTTGTGATGATTTCAAACATTTGTTTGGGGCGTCTTGTGAATGTTTCATTTTGACATTTATCGTACATATAATTTAGAAATTCTGTAAGGGATTCCTTAAATATCATGTCTCTTGAAACGTATCTCAAAACAATTTCTCTTTTTTTTATATCATCACCCGATTGTATAGCCGCATCATAATTTGCCAAATCTGCTTTTATTATGGTTTCTGAATTTATTTTTACCTTTTCCAATTCGCCTGTGGATATCATACTCATTATTTTTGTTGCATAATCGGGAGGTATACCACCAGTCATTTTTATTATATGTTTTTTTCCTTTTTTAAATGTTATGTGATTGTTTTTTCTTCTAAATATTTTTTTTCTTTTTCTAAGTGTTTTTTTCCTTTTTATTGATTTCATATTATATATATATATATATATTATTTTTTTGGAAACAACATATAAATAATGACAAAAACAATATAACCATTACGCTATTTTTATGGGAACAGATTCTAGAAAAGTATATTTAGTATCGTCTAATAGCTTTTATAGCAGATTGACTTGAATTATTATCATCTCCTCCATATGAAAGGTCATTGTAATTCTTGTTAACTGCTCTCTGTTTCAAGTATGTAGTATAATCAGAACTATCATATACGTATTTTACGTTACAAGCAGCAGCAGGAATATTATCAATTAATTGAAGATTGCTATAAACTGCAGATGGAACGCAACTTGACTGAATTGAACCAAAACGTTGTCTTAATCCTTTAAGACCTGGTCTACTTTGAAATGTTTGACAAGAACCACCACACGAGTAATTTTCGCGACTTAAAAGATCTCCTGCATTATTAACAGCTCGAAAAGGAGTTGTGATTGATTTTTTCAAATTATTGCGTCTTAATTGACTTGGATAAGTTGTATTCCAAGCCTCTTTTAATGTGAAACGAATTTGCTCATATTCATTGTATCTTTTATCGACATTCTGTGTTTGTTGAGGCATATAACCTTGAATTGCACCTCCAGGACTGCCAATACTTTTTGCAAAAATACTAAAGGCGACATTGCTTCCGCCAATTGGGTTAGAAAATCCTACAGACATTTTATATAATACAATAATATAAAATATAAAATATAAAATAGGTTTTCTAAAATAAAATAAAATAAAAATAAAAATATTTATAAAATATATAATGTTTGATTTTTTGATGTTAATAAGTGCAATTGTTTTATTATCATTAGACTTTGTTTATTTAAGTGTAATGAAAGGATATTTTGAAAATCAAGTGAAAAAAATTCAAGGGACGCCTTTAAAAATTAGAGTGTTAAGCACAGCTATTTGTTATATATTTTTAATAGCAGGCTTAAATTATTTTATAATAAAACCACATAAGAGCGTGAATGATGCATTCTTATTAGGTATCGTAATTTATGGTGTTTATGAAACAACAAATTATGCATTATTTAGTAACTGGTCATTATTATCAGTAATTATTGATACTTTATGGGGTGGGTTATTATTTGCAAGCACTACTTTTATTGTTAATAAATTACGAGGTGTTTTTTAATTGAAGCTAAATATTTTAATTATTTACATATTTTAAATTTAGAATATAAAATTTATATGTAATTTATTTAATGTTCTGTCATTAAGCGTGGTGCAATATTCATTGTATTCAATTCTTGGAATAAAAGCTTGCAAGCATAAGGTATTTCTACATAAGCAAAATCCGCACGATTATCACAAACTCTGCAATGGTGAATATGTAATTGGTCATTATATGCTGCGATTAGACCACATTTTTTACAAATAAATACCGAATATTTATCAGACGCATCATACATTCTTCCTCTAGTAAATCTAGCCGCTCCATGTGAAACCATACAATTGTGTGCTACAATTCCATTTGCCAAAAACGAATGAGTTTTTTCTACTTCAATATCATATACAGGATGAACTCCGGCAGGTCTTATATCAATAATTTTTAATTCCATAGTTGGCAACCCTTCACACTCTCTATTAACACCATAACAAGAATCGATTATTTGTGTTTCTTCATTAACTTGATTATCATTTTCATCATCTAGGCAATTTTCTAACTCATCATCTAATATTTTATGACTTGGTTCATCATTTAAGAACCAATCAAGAGCCCCAATCTCTTTTAAATATTCTTCTGCAGTAGGAAATGATTTACTAGTAAATTTGCCAAATTTTGTCCCTTTTACTAAATGGTCTGTAATATCATGTGTAGATGGGACTGCGTATTCATGAATTAAAGGTTCTGTTAATTGTAATTCTTTTACAGCTTGTTCGATTGCCTTTTTAGTTGGCACAATTTTATCAGGATTTTCTTTTTTAATTTCACTGAAGTGAGTAAGTTCGTCTACTTTTGCAACCAACCAATTATGTTGTCTTATCACTTCATTACGAAGTCTTTTATAAGAAACCGCTGCTTCTAAGCGTTGAGACTTATGACAGCAATATCGGAATCCAATTTTCTCGTGAAATGGAATTAGTTCATCAATATCCAAGTGAAGAGTTAGTTGGTAATTTCTTTTATTTTCATCTATAACATTTTTACCTTTTGAATAACTTGTTTCTTTAAAATTTTGAATAGTAATTTTATGAATATTAAATCTTGAAAATAATTGTTTAATATCATTCATCATTTGAGTTAATGAATCTAAATATATTTT
>Ga0114966_10001241_pt1 | contig 23727 bp, 30 predicted proteins | sample M_130207_XF_Meta_FD_87029 | JGI IMG/M metagenome (GOLD analysis project Ga0114966, IMG submission 87029) | Freshwater microbial communities from Lake Montjoie, Canada to study carbon cycling - M_130207_XF_MetaG | ecosystem: Environmental > Aquatic > Freshwater > Lake | place: Lake Montjoie... | reverse complement strand
TTTTTTATGAGTAATCTGAAAAAAACGCCTTTGGCAACATTGTCGCATTCCCAAATGGGCAAAAAACTAGGGCGCTCCCGGCAATGGATTACCCAACAGGCCCACAAGGGCATGCCTCTGGATTGTCCAGAAAAAGCAAAAGCGTGGATTGAAGCTCGAAAGAAACAAACTCCAGTCGACTTGCCAGACGCGAAGCTCCGCAAGACAATGCTAGAGGTGGAGCGGTTAGAGATCCAAAACGCCCAGGCCCGCGGCGAACTTATCAACCGCGCTGAGGTGCGGGAGGCGGGGGTGCAGATTGGTGCCATCTTGTCGGCGGAGTGCCAAGCACTGGTGAACGACCTCACTGGCCAAATCGCGGGGCAGTCTGAGGAGGAAGTCCGGCCCAAGCTACAGGGCCGCATTGACTTATTATTGGACAGGGTAAAGGCCAAGCTGAATGAATCCACTTAAGGAAGGCGTTGCCGCTGGTATCGTGACCAGCTACCAAGGTGACCCGCTGGATTGGCTAGCGGAGCACGTCCGGCTGCCCCACTCGGCGCGCTCGACACGGTTTCAGCCGGACAACGCTCCCTGGCTTAACGACATTTTCCGCGCAGTCTGCGATGATCGCGTCAAGCAGATTGTTGCCCGGGCGCCGACGGGCGGAGGAAAGACAACGTTGCTGGAGTTGGTTGTGCCGTGGATTGTTGCGCAGCAGCCTGGGCCAATGATGTTAGTCGGCCAGACCGATGAGACGACCAAGGAATGGGCCGAATCTCGGTTGATGCCCATCCTTGAATCTTGCCCGCCAGTGGCTCGGTTGTTTCCGCATGACCGGCACCAAAAACGGAAGACGGCGATCATGTTTCCGCATATGGCGCTTTTCCTTAACGGCGCCAATATGAGCAGCTTACAGGAAAAATCCATGAGGTATTGCTACGGCGATGAGTGTTGGCGCTGGGAGCCGGGGTTAGTGGACGAACTTAAAAAGCGGCATCACGACAGGTGGAACCGCAAAACCATTTTGGTTTCGCAAGGGAGCAAAACCGGTGATGATTTCGACCGCGAGTTTCACTCTGGGGTCGTCCACGAGTGGGGCACTGAATGCGAAAGCTGCGGCGAATGGCATAAGTATTTGTGGACCTCGATAAAATACGACGAGGCCCGCGACGAAAAAAACGAATGGAACTGGGCTGCCGTAATGGCGTCGGTGCGGCATGAGTGCCCGCTCTGTGCGCACGTTACGCTGGACACGACTCAGGGGAGGCGCGGGATGGCGAGCAGGGGGCGTTACGAGGTCGAGCAGGGCGCACAGCCAATTGCTGGCAACATCTCGTTTACCTGGGGGGCGCAGGCGGTTTGGTGGATTGCCTGGGCCGATATGGTTGTCGAATGGCTCAAAGCCAACGAGGAAAAACGGCGTGGCAACCTTGAGCCGCTAAAGCAGTTTCGACAAAAACGCACGGCTCAAAGCTGGAGCGACGAGCAAGAATCGCCGGAGATTAATTTGACGGCGGGAGATTACCACTTGGCTGACCACGGAGACGGGCAACCAATTGACGGCGAGGCAAAGCGGCTAATGTCCGTCGACCGCCAGCGGGATCATTTCTGGGCAGTCTGCCGCGCATGGCGCTCTGATGGATCTAGCCGACTAATTTGGTGCGGCAAGGTGTTGACTGAGGAGCAGCTCCGGCAGATCCAGCAACGGCTCAAAGTGCACGACAAGTTGACTTTCATGGACGCTCAGTACGACACGGGGTTGACCTACGCTTGCTGCGCCCGCTGGAATTGGACTGCACTCCACGGCTCGGGCAGGAAATCGTTTCAACATTCGGTTGGGCAAAAAATGGTGGACAAACTTTATTCGCCAGTAAAAGACGCGGCGGCCCCGACCGGGGGACGGGCTAGATATATTTTCTGGGCCAACGAAGGGGTTAAAGACCGTTTTGCCCAACTCCGCGCCATGGGATCTCCAGTCTGGGAGTACGGGTTGGACACTCCTAAGGATTATCTCAAACAGATCGTGGCCGAGGCCAAACGGGAGGTCGTCGACAAGTTTACAAAGACCATTCAGCGCCGGTATGTAAAAATTCACAGGGACAATCACATGGGCGATTGCGAAGCGATGGTGACAGCGGTGGCGTTGATGCTGGGGCTGCTGCGCGAGACAGTGATTGACTCGGAGGCGACTGGGGAATAAAGTTTGGGTCTCTTCGGGGTGATCGCTCACTCTTCTAGTTCAGCGGCGCTCTCTTGGCGGGGGGCGCCGTTTTTTTTACACCGCCACCCTTAAGTAATGGCTGCCGCGATTCCTCAACTCATTCTCAAAGCGTTTCTGTCGCGCGATTTAATGGAGCTCCGCGCACTCCGTGACGAGTTGTTGGACAAGGTCATCTCGGGGCAGGGAGGCTATCTAAGCGCCTCAACTGTCAATGGTTCCAGCTTTACGTTCACGGCGGGAATGAGTTGCCTAGACACGCTCCAGCACGTTCAACTTGCAATTAGCTACAAAGAGCGGGGCGTCTGCCGGCCCATTACGCGCAGCAATGTCTATTTTGTATGAGTTTGCTCGACAAAGTCAAAAGCTGGATCAAAAAGCCTACTGTCCAGGCAAACTTTGACGTGTACCGTCGTCAACGGCTGATTGAGGGTGGATCGCTAGGGCAGCGTCCATTTTACCAGCAGCATACCAAAAGCATCAACCGAGAGTTGCCGGTGGGGGAGTGGCGCACGCTGACCAGTGCTGCCCGGAAGCTTTATTGGAATGTGGGGCTTGTAAACTCCGCTATCGACCAGCGGGCAATGCTGACGGTCGGAAAGGCAATGCGTCCGATCTACACCGGCGAGGATAAAGCTTGGGGTAAGTTGGCGGAAGCATGGCTAAACGATTGGTTCCAAATTGCGTACACGGACGGCTCGTCGTGGTGGGATGCTCTTTTCCTCGAGTCGGTTGCTATCGACCGAGATGGGGACTGTTTAACAATTTGCACCCTTTCGCCTTCTGGATTCCCGCAACTCCAGATGGTCCCTTGGCACCAGGTCGGGGACCGTGGAGCTACTCCCGAGGTACTTACTGAGGGCAGATACAAAGGTCTTAGAATCTTCAACGGCGTGATCGTAAATGCAGCGGGACGTCCTGTGGCCTATCGCATTTTAGGCGAACTGCCAGAGGATGACCGCGATGTTTCCGCGCAGTCGGCAATGCTGACTTGCGACCGGCGAGAAATCGGCCAAGCGCGTGGCATTACTGGGCTGGCTCCTGCCATCCTGGGGCTCCAAAGTCTTAAGGAACTTGGTGATGATATCCGGTTGGCATCCAATGTAGCAGCAAAAATCGCTCTCATTATGGAAACCGAAAGTGGCGTGGGGGATCCTAATGATCCGGCATTTGCTCTTGCTGATAATTATGTTCAACCGGGCTTTGAGGGGATCAAAGCTGAAGCCATTCTCGGAGGGACGGTTCAATATTTCCGCGCTGGCTCTGGGTCCAAAATCAGCCAGCTGAAAAGCGAAGTTCCTTCTGAGGCGCAGGACCGCCTGCAAGAGCGGATCATCCGCGACGCTTTGTTGGCAATGGGCTGGCCGCCGGAACTGGGCTGGGACATGAGCAAGCTGGGCGGTGCCAGCGTCCGGATCATGTTGGAGCTAGCCAACCGTGCGATCAGTGATCGGCATCAGTACCTTTCGCAGTTTTGCAAACGCCGGTGCGCCTTTGCCATTGCCAACGCCATCAAGCTGGGGCTTCTGCCGCCATACAAAGGCAGCGACGCTGAGCGCGGTGGTGCGTATCAATTCAAATTTACGGCGCCTCCGCAACTAACCGCGGACTCCGGCTACGCCTCGCGCGACGCCATCGAAAGCTTCCGGGCTGGGATGCGCTCGATGACTGACATACTAGGATCCGGCGGCGTGACGCTTGATGAGCACCTCGACCAGATCGAGGCTGAGGAGATTAACATCCGCGAACGTATGGCGCGCAGTGGGTTGCCTCGCTCGGTTTTTGGAACCCTCACCCCTAACGGCCAACCTGCCGACATGGTGGCGCCTACTCAAAACCCATGAGCTTTTCACGCATTCTTTCCCGAGTTTATAATCAACCCTGGTTTATAACTGCCGGTGGGTTTGATGCAGTGCATCGCCTTGTCCAGGCTCGTTTGACGCGCATGGATGATGACGAAATGCCCGACATGAGCATGTATGCAGAGCAGCGGGAACCAATGACCATTGACCCCAATGGGATCGCGCACATCGAAATCTGCGGAACGCTGGCAAAGGGAATTTCTCCCATCGAAAAATGCTGCGGCGCAACTGATTACGAAGACATTGAGGGCGAACTAGAAGCCGCAATGGAAGCCAACGTGCGCGGCATTTGGCTCGAGATTGACTCTCCTGGTGGCGCCTGCACGGGCAATTCCGAGATCGCTGACCAAATCCAACTGATCTCTCGCAAGATTCCGACGCTTGCCTACACCGATGGGATGGCGTGCTCTGCCGCGTATAATATTGCCGCGAGTTGCCGAGAAATTTGGGCATCTCCGAGTGCCACAGTTGGCAGCATCGGCGCTATAATTCCGTGGGTGGACAATGGCGCTATGTGGGCCGAAGAAGGCATGGAGTGGGCGCCAATAACTAATTCCGAGGGCGACCTTAAAGGAGCAATGATGGGTCCAAGCTTAACGGCAGCGCAAAACGCGTCGCTTGCTGAATACGTTCAGGACTCGTTTAATTTATTCCGCGACAATGTTTTGCGTAACCGAAACGTACCAGCAAGCGCAATGCGTGGGCAATGCTTTTTGGCTGGACGCGCGCTACAAAATAAGCTTATTGACAAAATAGGTGCGGAACAGTTAGCTTACGACCGCTTAGTTTCTCTCGTGTAGGCTTCATTGTTCATTGTTTCACCCGTCTGGTTTAACCGCCAGGCGGGTGTTTTTTTTTACAAGGTCGGGTTAGGTATGGATCAACCCGATACCCTTGCCACCGCGCTGGAGGCGCTCTCCGCTGCCCGTGCTGATGCGCAGGCTCTGGAAATCCTGGCCGATGAACACGCGACCACGCTCAACGCACTCAACGCGCTGACCGACAAACACCAAGAGCTAGCCGCTTCGCTGGCTGCCGCTTCAATGGCTGCCGCCGATCAAGCCGCAGTGATCGCGAAACTTGAGGCTGAAAAACTTACCGCTTCCGAACGCGCTAACGCAATCGTCGCCAACATCGGCGTCGAACCTGTTGCCATCACTTTGGAAACAGCAGGCAGCGTTCGCAGCAAATCTGAACTTTGGGCCGAGTACAACACGCTCGGTTTCAGCGAAAGAAACGACTTTTACAAAAAGCACAAAGGCCAAATGGCCCGTTAATAACTCAACTCAACAACTTACACACAACTAGTTTATGTCTAACACTTTAAACGGCGTATTCCTCAGCCAACTGTCCCAGCAGTCGCTACCTCACCTCACTTCCATGTTCGCGCCATTGCGCGGAATCACGACGGATTTCTCCACAGATATCGCCACAGCAGGCAGCTCTGTTACAACCCGTTATGCAACTAAACCCGCAGTTCAAAACATTGCAACTGCCGGTTATGCTCCGAGCGCAGCGCAGACGACTGCAAAAACGATCAACCTCGACAAGCATCGCGGCGTTACGCTTGGATTTACTGACATTGAGGTGCTTCAATCTTCTATCTCGTTTGAGCGTCTTTTTCTGAATCCTATGCTTGATGCATTGGGCGCTGATGTTTTTGGCGCGATTAATGATTTGGTGACTGCTGCGGCATTCCCAAATTATTATTTCTCGACGGCTGCAAACTTTGACCGCTCTGATTTGATCGACATTGGTGCTTCCCTCACCAATACGCTTCAGGCTCCCAAGGCTGGCCGTTTTGCTCTTCTCAATAACGCCTATTATGGCGCATTGCTGAAGACGCTAAATGCCGCTGAAATCCCCGGCATCACCGCTGACAAAGCTGAAGGCGTTGTGCCTCGCGTGACCGCGTTTGACGTGTACGAGTCAAACCTGGTTGACGGCAATAGCGAAAACCTCGCCGGTTTAGCTGGCCATTCCTCCGCGCTCATCATGGCCGCTCGCCGCATCAACCCTGAGGCGGCAATGCAGGATTCCATCGAGATCGCTGAAGTGATTGTCCCAGGACTTGGCCTGCCGGTGACCTTCCGCCGTTTCTACGACCGTTCCTTGGGCCAGACCTGCATTCACGTTGGCCTCATCTACGGATGCGCCGTGGGCACTGGCATGGGCGTCCGCGTTGTTAGCGTCCAGCCCTAAGTTAAAATCACTCGAGAGGGGGCGTGCGTAATGGCCGTCCCCTCTTTTGCTAATATCTCAAATGAAAATCTCACTAGTTCTTGAAGACGTTGGCGCAGGGCCACAAGTGGTGCTTTCCACGGCCAGCCCAGAAGAGGCACTCCGTTTTTACAAAACGCACAAAGCAAGCCGAGACAGCGTTTTGTCTTTGATTATAAATCCGCCGGTTGAACTGCATCGCAAGATCAAAGCTGAAGCCAAACCCGCAGAACCACAGCAGCAGCAGTTTCGCCGCAAATGAACTGGTTTGCCATAGCCGCAGACGCAACCGACCAAGCTCTTGCCATTATGGGTGAAGAGTTTGTTTATCAGGGGCAGACGTGGCGTGGCGTAATCAATCAGACGGACACGCACGAAATCCTTGAAGCTGGGGGCTTTGCGACTTACTGCACCTCGTCTATTGTAATTCAGAAACGCGGGTTTCCAGTACCAGTGAAGGGCGACAGGCTGACGATTGCCGGCACTCCACTGCGTATTGTGCGAACCGCTGAACATCCGGTTTCTTGGACTTTGTACCTGGAGGACGTTTCTCGATGAGCCTTGATTTGGCGATGTGCGATGCCATTCGCAACAGTTTGCAAGACGCTTTCCCAACGACCTTTGTGGGCCTGCCGCATGACAACGAGCGGATCACAATGCCGTGTATCATTTTGAGTTTGAGCGGAAACTCGCTGCTTAACTCGCCTTTGTGGACTGGTCAACTCACAGTTGCAGTGGCGCAACAGGCTGATGATTCGACAGTTGCGGAGCACATTGCATTTGTAAAAGACGTGTCTGGTTTTCTCACGAATCTCGAAATTGATTCAGACGCTGTGCAGCTTTACGGCATCATTTCCAAATCTTCTGACGGCGCCAATACCGAGCGGCATTGGGCCACAACTCTCACATCCACAATTGGCTACGGCCCAAAACCTTAATTATTATGCCCGCATTCGGAGTCACAGACACATTCGGATTAACAGCCCCTGCAGGCTATTTGCAAAGCTCGGAAAGCTCTACAGATGTGGAGGTTGCAACCATCAAAGGCGCAACCGGACTCACTGTTGAAGCCATTCCCAAGCCGCGCACAACGCAGACCGTGACGGTAAAAACCAAAGGCACCGCGTCATTGTCTACAATCACAAGCGGTTCTGACTTTTCTGGAATCACGCTTACCTCTTCAAAGCTTTCCGAATCTAACGACGATTTCGGCACAAGCGAAATTACTGGAGTCCTTTACGCATAATTTATGAGCACATTCGGCATTACAAAAATTTCTGGAGATCTCATTGAAAGTGTTGATCTTGAGCACAAAGCAGACACCAAGCAGCTGCTTAAATCTACGGGCCAACACTCAGCCGCGCGCAACACAGACGACTTCTACACGTTTACCGTCAAGGGCAAGGGAGACAGCGGCGTGACCCTTGGTGGCTCTACCGGGGCTCCTACGGGCGTTAGCGGCAAGGTGATTATCACCAACGTAACCATCACCGAGGCAAACGAAGATTGGGTAGGATTTTCCTACAGCGGAACAGGTTACCCGCATGCCAGTTAACCGCAGCCTTTCTAAAATCACATGAAAATCGGACAGCAAATTGATTTTGTGCGCGACAACTTGCCGCCGCTCAAGTCGCCAAATACTGACTTAGTCAGCGCCTGGTTGACTTGCGGTGGGCAGCTCCTTGAGGAGGACCCGTACTCATGGACCGTCGAGGAAACCAACTCGGGCCCGCAACAAACAGTCACTTGGTGTATGGATGGCTGCATTAACGTTAAGTTTGGCGCTGAGGTCGTAAACTTTGGGGAGTTCCGCCGGCGCTGGCTTTCGCCAACTTGGTGCGTGGAAAATCCAGACCACCCAATCAGTTACATGCGCCTACAGCGCGACAACATGGCGAAGATGAAGGCATGGATCAAAACACTAAAGCCCGCCGTATTAATCCGCCGTGGGGGCCGTGTTGCAGTCATTCATCCGGATCTTCCTGAGGCCAAGAAAAACAAAATCCTTGCTGAATTATGACGCAAATTGACGACTTTTTGGACGGTGAAAAAATGGTGGGAGGCTTAAAGCTGCGCCCGCTAACGTTTGGCAGCAAAGCCGCTTGTGACCAAATGGGGCTTACAATGTTTACCTCTGGCGAAACTCCCACGGATCAAATTGAGGTGGAGCGACAACTTGTGGCCTTTGCTTGGATGCACACTGAACCGCTGCCAAAAGTCATCGCAGCGCTTCGCCATGGCACCGCCGAAGCCTCAGCGTTTGAGTTTGGGTTTACTGTGGATTTAGGAGACGCAAAGGCTTTAACTGCTGAAATTGAGCGAATTGCGGCAGCCTCTGTGCGAAACTCGGTTGATGTTGAACCACGCCCAGGAAGCTCAAGAGACGACGCGCCGGGAAACTAGTGCGGCCAGGCCTGATCGAATCCTCGGTCTACGCACTGGCCTCCGCTTATCATTTCTCAGAGCATTTTATTTTATGGGAACTCCCTTACCACCGCGCTTTAAGATATTTGCACGCATCGCTGTGGGCAAACGGCGCGTGGACTGTAAGAGCAAAGCCTGCGCCTAAAGCCGAGTATGAAAAGCTTTTGGCCATTGCGCTAAATCCCGAAGATGAAGACTAAAGTGGAATTTATTGGCACTGATAAGTTTTACCGCGCTCTTGAAAGCATGGTAGCGACTGGCAAGCGCAGTGCTGAAGAGGTTATCTACGAAAACTTTAAAGGAGTTATCCGCAACTTGTTATCGATCACACCGCCAATGGGAGGCAAGACTCCAGATTTTAAGCTCAACGCAAAAGGGCAAAAAACCGGTGGGATAAATTTTGCGGCCGGAAAAAGACGCGGGCAGGATGCAATCGAAGTTGATATCCAAAAGGCATTTAGACGCGCACAGAAAACAACGTCTAGTAGTTTTGGAAGCGAACAAGAGGCGCTTAGCTGGTATCTCGGTGCGCGGAATTATCGCAAGCGGATTAAGGGAAAACCAAAACGCGCGGCGCAATTAAAGCAGATCAACTTTGTGCGCAAAAGCATCTTAGTCAGGCAAGGTAGTGTCGCTGCAGGCTGGAGCAAGGCTGCTGCATACTTTGGAATCACGCTTCCTAAGTGGATCGAGCGGCATGGGATGGCTCGATCTCGGCTAATTGTTGAGCGCAGCGAATGGGGCTATTACCTGACGGCAGTCAACATGACTACGCATCACCAAAGTAATCAAATTGAGCGCATTGGACAAATTGCCATGAACATTCAAACTGAAAACATGATGCGCCAAATTGAAGGCTACATAAAAAAACAAGCCGCAGCCGCTGGCTTCACCGCTTAATTTATGGCCGACATAAAAGTAAAATTGGGGATGGATGCCGCCGAGTTTGCGGCAGGCGCAGCAAAGGCAAAAAAGGCGATGAAAGACCTTGCCACTGCGCCTCCTCCAAACGTTGGCAAAATAGCCGCTACGCCTGTGCAAGGGCAAGGGTTGCTAATGTCTGCCGGAATGAAGGCTGCAACGGCAGCAATGGCCGCTGTAGCCTCAGTAATGGCCGTTGTTGCGGTTGCTGCGCGAGGGATGTATGCAGCCATGGAAGCGGGTGGGGCGCTGATAGATTTATCTGCGCAAACCGGGCTAGCGGTGGATAAATTAATGGTGCTGCAGACTGCTTTTGAGCAGGCAGGGCTAGGAGCTGACTCAGTGCAGCCCATCGTAAACAAAATGCAAAAGGCCATCGTGGCCGCTGCTGAGTCTGGCGGCGAGGCTGCCAAGACTTTTGATAAATTGGGAATTAGTGCATCGAGTTTGTCTGCCATGAATGCAGAACAGCAGATGCAAACGCTTGGCGCTGCAATTAATGGCATCACCAACCCGGCAGAAAGATCAGCCGCAGCGATGGAGATTTTCGGAAAGTCTGGAGGAAAAATGCTGGCGCTTTTTGCGGCTGGTGGACTGGATGACGCTGCAAAATCAATCGGCGCCCAGGCGGCTTTGATGAAAGAAAACGCAGGCATCTTTGACCGCGTCACCGACGTGCTTGGACAGGCAGCAAAAAAACTGCAAGGACTTTATGTGGGCATGGCGGCTGTAATTGCTCCGATGTTGATGTCTGCCGTTGAGGCATTTAACGCAATTGATTTATCTGGGATCGGGCAAGACATAGGTGCCGTAATTGCAATAATTATTGAGGCATTTTCTGAAGGCAAACTAGGCTCTCTTGTTTTTGAGTCTCTCAAGTTTGGATTTGTTGCGGCTGTTAATTTTCTCTCAAAAACTTTGAGCGGCGTCTTGGCTGGCGTGATCCAGTTTATGGTCGAACGCTTTAGCATTTTGACAGAGGGCAAATTTTGGGAGGGGTTGACATTTTCTCTAGTTGGCGCGGCTCAAGCGTTTATTGAGATCATGGCAAACGGTGTTGCGATGATTTTGGACAAATGGAAAGCCATTCCCCTTATTGGAAAAAAAGCCGCAGCAGGGGCAGAAGCGTTGCAAAATTACGCAAGCCAGGTGGGTGCGCGGTCTACCGAAAATCTCACTCAAGGGAAAACAGACATTGCCCCGCTGATTGCAAAGTCTGCTCAGAATGTTTCAAACGCAGCAAAAATAGCGGCTGAATCTGCGCCTCAAATTGAGCAGACTTCCGCGCTTAAAGAGTTGAGCACTAGTCTAATAACAAACGTAGTACAAAAGGGAGAAAAGGCCCGAAAAGAAAATCCAACGCCTCTGCCGGCTGAAGTCATCCCACCTGTTGCGCCAAAACAGCAACCCATTGGCGGCTTTGATTTTGTATCTTCCCTTACCAAAATTGGAGGCAATATGTTTGGCCCATCGACTGGTGGCGACGAAGCCTTAAGCGTTGCAAGGGAGCAGCTTAAAGCGCAGGAAAAAGCCGCTGAAGGCATCAATCAGACGAACATCATTTTGAAAATGCTTCAGGGGCAAACTGGCAGCTCTGGTGTGGTTTACGGATAAACATTTATGGCTGCAACACTTACAAAGCAGACCGTTTCGCGCGATCAACGCGGCTACACGGTAACTGAGCAGACGCTGGAGAGTTTTAGCGAAATGACGCCGGACACTAATGCGCGTACATGGTCGCAAACCATTGACGACGGCAAGTATACTCTGGTGCAGACGTTTACGGACGAAATACCAAACCCAGATCCGGGCGGTGGTGGGCCTCCTACAGTGTTTCCAGAAACTTGGAGTTGCGAGGTTGCAACATCCGCGGAGCCGATTGAAAGTCACCCGCGCTTTAGCGTTTTTACAGATGCGCAGTGGGCGAGTTACCGATTGTGGCGCAACGGCCAACCTAACCCGTCGACGTGGACTCCCTCGACTCAAATGGGTTCTCTCGGCGTTTACCTTGAGCGGTACATTGGCAAAAATATTACCAGCTATCTCGCTCCAAGGATCACGATCAAACACACTTACAGCGCGGCAAGTAAGCCTAATCTTGGCTTGATTGGGCGAATAAACTTCCCTGATTTTGCGACCAACATGACTCCATCGGGGGTCAATTTTATCGTGACCGGCGCAAGCGTTGTACAAGAGGGGCCGCTGTACAAAATTTCTTACGAGTGGCTTGGAAGCAGCCTAGGGGGCTGGGACACATTTATTTATTACGCTTCTTAAAAATGGATTTGCCACAAATTGAAAAAGGGATGACGGTGCTGGCTGACCACATCAACCGCATTACGCGGGAGGTGCGGTCAAATCAGATTGTGGGCGTCGTCGGTGGTAATTTTATGCGGGCGCCTGGGGGCACAAGTTTGATAGTTTCTGGGCAAGGAGTTGTTGGAAGCACTTCCAGCACTTCAGTTTGTCCGTTTCAACTTACAGATGCATCTGCGGGTTCAACGCTGAAAGTTAATATCCAATATGGGCAAGTGGCTGGGCGCAATCCAGATGGGATGACTCCAGAGACTCCGTACAATTTAACCATCACCGCAACGTCTTACATTTATTGCGTGGTTTTGTGGAACACAGACACGATGACAATTGCGACCGGGAGCACAGCTATCAGTTTTCAGCCATCAAGCTTGGTGTTGGCAAACACGGCTGACACTCAATATATCCTTGTGGGCACGGCGGTTGTGGCAAGTGGAGCCATCTCTCAAATCATCAATGTGTGCTCGGCCATCGTCCCAAATCCTTGCCTGCTTGATTGGTCAAGTGTCTAAAAATGAACTGCTACCAGTGGTATTTTAAAACAAACTTCAGCATGCTTTTTGAGGTTTCTTCGCCTTTTGTTACCGGCACTGCTGAGTTTTCATGGCCAGCAGACCCAACGGAAACCCGTGCGATGCAGCAATGTGGGAAGCCTCATTACCCGTATCGACCCAGGCGCGCAGGCTGGCAAAACTGCGATAGAATGCGACTCCTCTGGGGATGGGGTGGGCGAACCGAGATTTCACCTGATACGATGCTTGATGTTGGCCCCTATTCATTTGACACGGTCGCTCCGGAATGGGCTCCTGACGACATTGCATTTCCCAGAGCGCTGGCGATGTTTGATTACCAGCGAGACAATAACCTTCCAAACGCAAACTATTGGCGCGTTCCGGTGACAATTCTTTATTCAGGAGAAGGTTTTGAGACCGTTTATTTTAACGGTTTCAAAAGCGATGAATCTCAGCCTCTATACAGCGGCGGCACAATCACCTATAAAATGAGGATCAACGAATGATTCCGAGCTGGCTGGTGGATAAACGTAGTGACACCTGCCGCCGGTGCGAGCAGACCACGACCTGCGATGATAAATTCCTGCTGCTTTCCCACGATCCGCCCTGCAGCCTTGACAAACTGCCCCCGCTGGCGGATGAATTGATCTGGGCCAAAGCTTGGCCGCAAGATGTCGCCGCCATCTCTGGCTGTTGCGACCGGGCCGATTAATTTTTACGCGCCCCCTAATAGTATGACTCCCGCGCTTACCTCTGGCTCAATTATCCGAGGAACGGATTTTGCCTTGGGGTTTCATTTTATTGGCGCGGATGGAGCAAAACTTAGCCTAGACGAATACACTTTTTCCGCCGTATTGCGCGCCACAAGTGGAGCCTCGATCACTGACCCCACAGTGACCACTGAGGGCGTTGATGGGTGCATCCGCATCACTCACACTGCTACCGCATTGCTGGCGCCACAGCGGGCGACGATGAGCCTTTTTGCTGTGCGCACCTCGGACGGGTTTAAGCTGCAGGCCATTTCCTCGAGAATCACAATTTTATGAGCTGCGCAAACGAATGCGGCATCGTCGCCGTTGAACTTTTAACCGGGATCCCTGGCATTCAAGGCCCGGTCGGGCCGCAGGGGCCACAGGGCGCCCCTGGCGACCTCACCTCTCTCTCTGGAGACGTTGCGTTAAGCGTTGGCCCCAGCGGATCCGTGGCGACTGTGACGGGTATCCAAACAACTCCAGTTTCCGAGGTGCCTCCCGCAGGCGCTCAGTTTTTAGTTTATGACGGCTTTCGCTGGATCCCAACAACCTTTGACGCAGGCACTTATTAGTTATGAGCAACCCAATTATTCCCAAACGCAACGCAACCGAAACCAGTCAGGTTGCTCCTCTGGCAAACAATCTCAGCCTGGCTGAATTGGCTGTAAACACAGCAACAGCAAAAGTTTATCTCAAGGCCAACGACAATGTCGTTTTTGAGCTTGGCTCCGACAAAGTTGCAACGTCGCAACTCACGACGCTTAAAGAGGCAGATAAAGTGCCTAGGCTAAACGGGGACGGCTATTTATCTACGGCCCAAATTGCTGCCATTACGACCGCCCAACTCGGGTGTCTCACGACCAGTGCTGTGGCTAATTTTGTGCCGCAGCTTGGAAGCGATGGTAAAATCTCTGCCTCCCAGTTGCCTGCAAGCACTGCAGGGGCGCTGGTTTACCAAGGGACGTGGGTGCCTAATACCAACCCGGTGCTCGCAACCGGAGTCGGGGTAAAAGGCAATTACTACGTGGCAACAGCCAACGCCACAATCACAGCAGTTGATGGGCATACCAAGATCCTCGCTGGGGACGTAATGGCCTACAACGGCACATCTTGGGACTTAATTCACGGCGCCACTAGTGAGGTGATTTCCGTAAATTCGCAGGTCCCGATTGACGGCAATGTAACGCTTTCTGCCTCCGACGTGGGAGCAGTTGCAACATCCGCGCTTACAACCGCTGCCGTGGCTTCTGGCGTCCCGCAGCTTACTGGCGCGGGCAAACTTTCAACTTCTCAGCTAATTGCCGCCACGACATCCGACCTCGGCTCAATCAAAGTCGGCAACGGCCTCAGCATTGACGGATACGGTGTGTTGTCTGCGACCGGATCCGGCTACACGCTCCCAGTTGCAACCACGCTAGCCCTTGGCGGTGTTAAGGCGTCGGGCTCCATTGACGTGGCTGTGGATGGCACCGCAACTGTCGCAACGGCTGGCGTTTACTAAGTGACCCTATGGCATTTCCCATCATCCCCAAACTAAACTCTGCCCCCGGGGCTGGAGCGCCTGACACGCTCACCCTTGGCGAGTTGGCCGCAAACCGCTCAACGGCTAAGCTTTATCTCGGCACAGATACAGGCGTGCAAGAGTTGGCGTTTTCGGGGGCATTGGGCGGGACTGCCATTAGCACTTTTACGGCAGCGGGAGGCGCGTCGTTTTCTCCGATCAACGGATACACCTCGACCGACGTAAGCGCCTATCTAGCAAGCGTTGGCGGCATTGAGCAGCGGCCAACAGTTGATTGGACAATCTCCGCAGCTAACGGCGGAACGATTGTTTTTGCAACGGCGCCACCGACTGGCGTGCCAATTGTGGTGCGTGCGGTTGTAGCTGGAGCTGGGGGCGGCGGAACAGATATTGGAGGCCGCGCGTGGTCGGGGGCTGCGACCTACATTCAGGGCGACCTTGTCGCAACCGCACAGCGTGAGGCTTGGATCTGCATACAAAACGGCAACACTAACAACGATCCAGCAACCTCCCCAACTTGGTGGGCGCCATTGCCGGCCGATGCTGTAAGTTTGCAGCTACGACCGCTAGCCGCGACGCAACCGACAGCCGGGCAGGGAATTGTTTGGGACGATGCAAATGCAACATGGAAGCCGGGCAGTGTGTCGGTAACTTTTGGCACAACAGCAGGCACCGCTGCAGAGGGCAACGATTCACGACTTTCAAACGCAAGGACTCCTACCGCGCACAAATCGACGCACGCCACTGGAGGCACCGATGCGCTAGCGCCCAGTGATATTGGTGCCGCTCCCACAAGCCGCACAATTTCAGCAGGTACCGGATTAACTGGAGGCGGCGACCTTACCGCGGATCGCACGCTCACTGTGACTTATGGCACAACCGGCACAACTGCTTGCGTCGGTAATGATTCGCGGTTAACAAACGCGCGTACTCCAACGGCGCACGCCTCCACGCATGCATCTGGCGGCAGCGACCAGATCACGAGCCTTGCTCTTACGACAGGCACAGTTTCAACCGCTCCAGGAGCAGCAACAGACATTGTCAACAAAGCCTACGCCGACGCAATCGGTTCAGGCGTAAATTTTCACGATGCTTGCGACTATGGCACCATCGCAGTCCTATCGCCTGCGGCTACTTATAACCAGCCTGGCGGCGCTGGGGTAGGCGTTAACGCTACGCTCACAGGCGGCACCAACACGGCTTTGCAGGTTGACGGCACTACGGTTTCGGTAGGGCAACGCATTCTTGTAAAAAATCAGGGAAGCACCTTTCAAAACGGCGTTTATACCGTCACTCGGCAAGGTGATGGATCGACTGTGCCTTACATCCTTACGCGAGCAACTGACTATGACACAAGCGGTTCTGGGATCAATGAGGTGCAGGCCGGTGATTTTGTCATCGTGCTTGGAAGCACGCTCGCGAACACAGCTTGGGTGCAGCAGACTCCCGCGCCTATTAATTTTGGAGTCAGTAGCATTTCTTTTATCCAATTTGCTGCGGCTAATGCGGGCGTAACGTCCTTTACCACATCACTTTCTGGGCTAACGCCAGCAACAACATCAACGGGCGCTGTAACGCTTGCAGGCACGCTTGGGGTAAGCTCTGGAGGGACTGGCGCTACATCCGCAGCGGCCGCACGCACTGCGCTAGGGATTACGCCAGCTAATATCGGCGCGATCAGCACCGACCAGGCATCAGGGTTTGCTACGCTTACCGGCGGCACGCTGACAACCGCGCAAATGCTTGCGCTAACAGGCGATGTGACAAACGTCGCAGGAAATCCGGCAACGACGTTAGCAACCATCACAACAGCTCAATCATCGGTTGGATCGAGCACTCAAATCCCAGTTTTAAGTGTTGACGCAAAAGGCCGCGTGACTGCGCTGTCGTCAACCACTGCTGCAAGCGGAGTCACGCTTGCAACTGCGGCGCCGCCAAATATTGCCTCCGCATCAGCCGTGGGGACGTCCACCTTTGCCGCCAGGGCTGACCATACTCATGGAATGACAATAAGTATTGTTGACATTTTGCTTGTTGCAGGTGGCGGAGCGGGCGGCCCCGGAACAACTAGTGGGACTTATGGTGGAGGTGGCGGAGCGGGAGGGTATATTGCCAGCTCTTTTGCTGCTAGCGTAGGCACTACTTATCCTATTGTGATCGGCGCAGGTGGAACCAGTGCGGCAGTCGATGCAATTCCCACCGATGCCACAAACTCAACTGGGTTAAGTATTACTGCCCTTACTGGAGGTTCTGGGTATCCTGGCGCTGCGGGGCTCTCTGGAGGATCGGGCGCAGGTGGCGCGCGCTCTATTGCTGGAGGCGGAAGTTTTGCGGGAGGAACCGGAACTGTTGGCCAAGGGAAAAATGGCGGGGCAAGTTATACTCCAGCCAATGGCTCTGGAGGCGGCTCTGGAGGAGGTGGGGGGGCTAATGCTGTGGGACAAACTCCAGTGACTGCTTTGGGAGGCGCAGGTGGGGCAGGAATAGCATGGTTAAATGGAACAACTTATGCAGGAGGAGGGGGAGGGTGCGGCTCTAGTGGAGTTGGAAGCGGAGGAGCAGGAGGGGGAGGGCTTGGAACGGCAGGATCGGGAACTAAAGGCGGCAATGGTACAGCAAATACTGGCGGTGGCGGCGGCGGAAGTGGGTCTGGCGCTGGAGGAAACGGCGGGTCAGGAATTGTAATTATCCGTTATTTGGGACCTCAAATAGCGACTGGCGGAACAATAACATTTGTTGGTGGATACACTTATCACACGTTTACAACTTCGGGGAATTTTATCACCAATTAATTTATGGGACATTATGCAAAAATTGTTGATGGTTTGGTTGTAAAAGTCATCGTCGCTGAGCCTGAGTTTTTTGAAACGTTTGTCGACGATTCCCCGGGAACTTGGCTGCAAACCAGTTACAACACGCAGGGAGGCATCCACTACGGCGCCGATGGGCAACCAGATGGAGGCGTGGCGCTTCGCGGGAATTACGCTGGAGTTGGCTACGTTTACGATTTTGAGAACGATGTATTTTATCCGCCTAAACCGTTCCCATCGTGGACAATCTGCGCACCATCTTGGCTGTGGCAGGCTCCAGTGAGTTATCCTTTTGATGGGATTAGCGATTAATTTTATGGCACTTAACAAACCGACGGGCGATATGCTCAACGCGGGCAGCAACGCTGCCGCTCAGGATCTAGGCTCCGCAGCAGCAGGCACTTCCTCTAGTTACTCACGCGCGGATCACGTCCATAAACTGCCCTCTGCGGCGGATGTTGGCGCCATTGCCACAACTCAACTCGGAGCGCTTGGAGGCGTCGCCACGCTCGACGCTGGCGGCAAACTGACAACCGCGCAGATTCCCGCGCTGACGACCTCCCAAATTTCGCAAATCACTCCTGTAATAATTGGCGCCGTTGCGACTGGAGATGTGATCGCCATTACAAAAGGCGGAACAGGAGCCATCACCGCCAGCGCAGCACGCACTGCGCTAGGGATTACGCCCGCCAATATCGGCGCAATCAGCACCGACCAGGCATCAGGGTTTGCAACGCTCTCGAGTGGGACGCTCCGCACTGACCAGGTGGCGGCGCTCACCGGCGACGTGACGAGCACGGCAGGCAACCCGGCAACAACGGTTGTAAAAATCCAGTCCCAGGCAATCTCGAATCAGACTCCTGGTGCCGGCCAAGTGCTCACCTGGGATGGCTCACAGTGGGCTCCTGCAACCTCAACGGGTGGAGGTGGTGGAGGAGCCAACGGGCTAACCTATTATTTCAACCAATCCACCGCAGCAGACGCGCCGGTGACAAACATCCCTGGCACTCCGCACCAGCTCGGGCGCAGCGGCGAGGCTGGCCAGACAACCATCACAACGGGCTCACTTACACAAAATGTTTGGACACTCATCGCTGGTTTTGTCAGCGAGACTGCGCCACAAGATCCGGCTGTAATTTCTATTCCGGCAGGACTTTGGGATACAAATGTCTGGTGCTTTGGAGATGCTAATGTGGCGGCGGGAACAAGCGTTCGTGCGGTGGCTTATATCTACAGTATCGCCGGTGGCGGCACGCTGACAGCGCTTGGCTCACCCTCGAGCGCGCAGGTCATCAACGGCACGTCGGCACAATACTCGCTTTCTGTCTTAGTGCCTCAAACTGCGATACTTGCAACAGACCGCATTTATATTGCGCTTGAAGCCTACGCGACTGGAAACAATCACACCGTCACTGCTCAGTTTGGAGACTCAACGCCTAGCCACATCCACACTTCGCTCAGCCTTGTGGGCGGGACCGGATTATGGAAATCAGTAGCAGGTGCGGTGCAATCGCCCGCAACGCTGCTTTTTAATGCCGACGTAGATCCGGCTGCAGCAATTGCAGCCAGTAAAATTTCAGGGCTGGCAACCAGCGCAACAACGGACACGACCAACGCCAGTAACATCACAAGCGGCACCCTGAGCACGTCTCAGCTTGCGACCATCTCGGGGCTGCCCACGGGCGCTCAAGGAAGTGCCAATGTGATCCCAGTGGTGACGGTGGACACAAAGGGCAGAGTCACCTCGTTGACCACAGCTCAGGCAACAACCTACGCAACCACATCTCAGCTTGCTGCTTACGTCCAAACCTCCCAGCTTACTACGCTAGCCACGGCTGGAGGTGTACCTCGTCTCGATGGGATAGGGCTCCTCAGCACGGCTCAGGTGCCAGCGTTGACGGCCTCCCAGATCGCTCAAATCACACCGGCGGGGATCGGTGCGGCGAGTCTTACTGGTGGCACCCTAACTACGTCGCAAATGCTCGCTTTGACGGGCGATGTAACAACCACAGCGGGTTCTCCAGCAACAACTCTTGCATCTATTACGACTGCTCAAAGTAATGTTGGCAACAGTACCACGGTGCCGGTGATTACTGTTGACGCCAAAGGCCGCGTCACAACGCTCACAACGGCAGCAATATCGGGCGCCGGAGGCAGCGGAACTGGGATACAAATGGCGACAGTGCGCCACACGGCCAACATAACTCCAGCTATTGCAGGCACAATGACTGGGGCGGTTTGGACTAATCTGTCTGCGGTTGTAACCTTTACATCAACAACGGTTACATTAGTTCCCGGCATGTCATTTAATGGGAGCGGGATTTCGGCTTTGGTTATAAAAAGTGTTGATTCTGCGACACAAATTACTTTGAGCGGAAACGCAACAGGCTCCGGCGCTCAAACTCTAAATGTTTACAATTCAACAGTTTCGACAATGGTTACGGGCACGGCGCCGGTTATTGAGCTAAGAACTTTAATTGCTGGCGATGTCGTTTTGCTTGCAAGTCAAGGAGTTCCAGCAACTGGCGGACCGTGGGTTGTTGATTCAAATTCTGGGACCTCGTTTTCTTTGAGTCGGCCAACATGGTTTCAGGGCACGCTTAGCCAGCCTTTATTTATTGGCATCCAACAAGGTAACAGCGGCGGTGGGTTTGTTTATACTGTGGGACAAAATTTGGGATTGATTGGGCCGCTAACAATTGGAGTTGACACATTAATTGTGGCGCTAACTTCCTCGCGTGCAGCTAACGCGGTAACTGGCACAAACTTATTCACTCAATACCAAACCTTTAGGGCAAATGGTGCCAACTCAGGTCAGGCTCCGTTCTTTTTTCAAGCTGGGACGCTAATGACAAGTCCACAAACTCATGCAGTTGAGTGGGATGGAAATACACAATACATAACAGCCGGAGCTGTTGGCACTGGAGTAATCAGCGGCAACACTTTAACCCTTAGTGTAACAAGCAACGGACAATTTCAAATTGGAATGGTGTTGACTGGCACTGGCATTGCCGCCGGCACAACAATTGTGGGAGCCGGAACTGGAACGGGAGGAGCTGGGACTTATTCAGTTTCTGGAGTTCCGCAAACGGTCGCATCTACAACAATCACAGGATCTTTGCGGTGCGTTACAGCGATGTTTGTTACAGGCGCGCCCAGTGGTGCAAACGTACCTGGTACGGCTACAAGCATCGGTCGCCCTGGACAAATGGCCTTCAACGATACGGCACTTTATATCTGCACCGCCACAAACACTTGGAGGAGAGCAACTCTTGCAACGTTCTAAATGAGCTGGATATCCCAAGTTTTACCAACTGTCGGCACATTACTTGGCGGCCCAATGGGCGGCCTTGCTGTCGAGGCTGTGGGCAAATGTCTCGGCCTCTCAGATGCAACGACCGAAAAGGTTACTAAAGCCCTCAACGCTGGCAACCTAACAGCGGAGCAGATGGCCGCCTTGCAGGCCGCGGATCTGCAACTCAAGACGCGCATGGCCGAGTTAGGTATTGACGGCGAGAAACTGGCCCAGGCAGATCGAGCATCAGCGCGAGAAATGCAGGTGCAGACTGGCTCGCGGACGCCTGCAATTTTGGCCTCATTTGTCACCGTGGGCTTTTTTGCCATCCTCGTCGGCCTAATGACTGGAGATTTAAAAACTTGGGATAATGCTGGGCTGCAAATGCTTATCGGCAGCCTTGGCACAAGCTGGGGTATGGTTGTCTCGTTTTATTTTGGCGCCTCACACCTCCAGCCCGGGGATAAAAAATGACGGGTAAAACCGCCATGATTCCGCTTTTCTTAAACCTGCTTTCTCTCATCGCTCCAACGCTTTGGGTGCTTGCTTCTGGCGCTTTAGGCGTCGGGATTGGCGCTTATGGTCCTAAACTTCTTGCCCGTTTAAAAAATGACTGTGCTCCCCGTACCGCAAATCCCGCTAATGCAGCAGAGATACCTCAACCAGGTACCGCCCGCCGGGTTAGTCGTCCTCGCAAAACCAAACCGCGTATTGCCCCCCGCCGGCCAAGATGGAAACGGCCTAGGACCTAACACAATTACGCCGTCCAGCGGCATATACGACGAGTTGGGACGCTTGCCAACGCCTGCCTCAACGCTTACCTTTTTGAGCCATGCTTGAGCGCAATATCGACGAAATGTTGAGGGTAAATTTTTACAACTTAGCCGCTCTAGCTGTGTCACTTAGCGATTTTGACGCGTGGCTCAGATGCGCTAGCATGTTTGCCGCGCTGGTTTACACCGTTGTCAAAATTGTGCAAACTGTGTTTGAAATCAGGAAGCGTAAATGAACCTCTCCCGCAAAGGTTTAGATTTCATCATCGCACAGGAAGCCACTTCCGAGGCTTACTATTCAAAGCGGGAGGCGCGCCCGAATTGGCCAGGGGAGTCATCTGGCGTCACCATCGGCATCGGCTACGACCTCGGCTATAACACCCGGGAACAGGTCGCTAGAGACTGGGGCAGCCATTTGCAGCCGCACACTATTGAACGGCTCAGCCGTTATTGCGGCGTGACCGGCGAGGATGCCAACCAGGCTTGCGTGGGCCTGCACGACATTGTCATCCCGTGGGATGCCGCTTGCCAAGTATTCGAGGAGCAGACGGTTCCGCGGTTTTACCTACAGATGTTGCGCATCTACCCGCACGCTGAGTCTATCCATCCAGATGCTGCAAGTGCTTTGTTAAGTTTGGTTTTTAATCGCGGCACAAAACTAACAGGAGAGCGGCGAACTGAGATGCTTGGCATCCGTAACGCGCTGGCAGATGGTAAGTTAAGTGATATTCCTGCTTTGTTTCGCAAACAGGTGCGGCTGTGGCCCGACACCGAGGGGCTACGGGATCGCCGAGTAGCTGAGGCTCAGCTATTTGCACAGGCTATTGCTTAAGCTAAGCCGGTTGGCTAGAGTGCTGGGATGGACTTTAAAAAGTATCTCGGCGAAATTGGCCGTAAAGGCGGGGCTGTAAAATCGGCTAAAAAGGCTGCCGCGAGCAGGGAGAACGCAAAAAAGCCGCGCCCTAACTCGCGCAAGGATAAGGGGTTAGCTTAGTGCTGAAAAATAGTTTCATTTTTATCTTGGCTAGCCAAGCGGCTTCGCTAAGGTGTGCGTCGTCAGAGTAAACCAAAACAAACGAACGAATATGAAACCGATTAAACTCACAGGCGCCAACGCGGCTGCCATAAATTCCGCCCTGCTCGCCGTCAACGGCAAAGCCTGCGTGCACACCTACACCCGCGCTGCAGAGTTAATCTCCGGCGCAGCGCTGGCAGAGCTTGCCCTCGCAAAACTTGGGCTACCAGTCAGCGCTCGCAAGGGCGCTAGCGTGCTGGTGGCCAGTGGGCAAAAGCTGCCCTCTGCCTACAAATACAAGGTCAAAATTACACAGGCCACGCTGGTCCGCGTCGCCACCGGGTGGACGCTCACGGAGCTCGCCAGCGTCGAGACATGGCACGGCGGAGGCAGCATGCTGACGCTGACGCCAGCGCAGGACGAGCGCGTAGTTGCCGGAGTGCGTGCGGGGTATCGCGTTGCGTAAAATGTGGCGCACCTATGGATTTAGCAATGGCGACTTCTGCTCATTTTTAGAAAATGGGGGAAAGGTAGTTGCAAAAGTTACGCATTGCCCAGGAACCGGATTATATCGCCTCTTCTTGGCGGATGGGAAAGAGACCTGGAAGGATGGCAGATTTTTGACGCGTGTGAAAAAATATCGTTTGAAAGCACAAATAAGCTTGAGCCAGTGGGTTTTTGCCGGTTGTGTTTTTGCAAAATCGCCACGCGCTGCGTGCGCTCAGTATCGGAAAATGGGTAGATTTGCCTTAGCTAAACGAATAACAACAAAATACAAACCATGAGCACCTCACACTCCCGCCCTCCCCAGGGCGACGTCGGCCGCGATACGATCCGGTTACCGATTGGCGATCCGCATTTGAGCCCGCACCTGACCCCGCGCCGACCGCAACGCACCGCAGCAACAGTCTGGCTCCTGGCGGGCATCGTGCTCCTGCTGGCCGACGGCACTGCCATGGCGCATTTTGCCGATAGCGGCGTCGAGGCCTGCATCATTGCGGCGCTCACGATGCCGACGGGCATTTTTGTAATTTTGGCAGCATTGGAGGCGCGAAAATAATGGGATCACAATTGCACGCTGGCTACGCAGCGGCGAGGCGTTACAAGT
>Ga0114966_10001239_pt1 | contig 23742 bp, 19 predicted proteins | sample M_130207_XF_Meta_FD_87029 | JGI IMG/M metagenome (GOLD analysis project Ga0114966, IMG submission 87029) | Freshwater microbial communities from Lake Montjoie, Canada to study carbon cycling - M_130207_XF_MetaG | ecosystem: Environmental > Aquatic > Freshwater > Lake | place: Lake Montjoie... | reverse complement strand
GTGATGTGTTTTTCATTTACAATCTGATTCAATAAAGTATTTCCTATCATACTCATAAAAGCTCCGGGAACTCCATGTCCGGTGCAATCAACAGCAGCCAAAATAATTTTATCATCTATTTTAGAGCACCAGTAAAAATCACCGCTTACAATATCTTTTGGCTGGAAATAAATAAAACTATCAGGTAAATAATTTTGTATTTCGCTTTCTTCCATCAGAAGACTTTGCTGTATGACTTTTGCATAAGTGATGCTATCAATGATTTTTTCTTTTTGTTCCGATATTTTTACATTAGCTAATTCAACTTTTGCTTTTTCTTCTCTAATAACAGCAGTTGCTTTCAACACTTCTTTTTTAAGTTCCGCTGCTTGTGCTCTTAGCCGTTTTCCGTTCCACCATACAATGAGTATAATCAACGCGCTGGCTGCAAAGCCATTTAAAGTATACATCCACCAGGTTCTCCACCATGGTGGAAGCACTTTAAAAGTATAAGTGATGGGCTCGCTCCATACTCCAAAAGGACTTTGTGCTTTTAATTTAAAAGTATAGGTACCTTCATATATATTACCAAATGTAGCTGTTGTTTTATTTGTTATGGGGCTCCAATCACTATCGTAGCCCTCTAATATGTATTGGTAGCGCACAAGAAACGGCTTAGCAGTTTCAATGGCTGCAAAATCAAATGTTACATTATTGTTACCATGCGGTAATATAAGATTTATGGGTATTGGATAAAATTTTGTGATACCGTCAAATTTTACATCTTTAAATTTTTGACGGATTGTGTTACGCTCCGCATCACTCAGCGCTTTGCCTAAAGTTGTAAATTCTTCAATAATGTTCGCAGGCATAGTTGTACTATCTGTTTTTTCCAACTTTGAACTTTGAACTTTAAACTTTGAACCCTCTAAGTTATACCAACAAATATTCTCGTTATTTATTTTTATACTTTGAATAAAAACATCAGGTGGCATCTTGTTTTTATTTAATGCTGCATAATCAAACCTTACCAATCCTGTTTTATCACTACCAGTGCCTGCCCAAATAATTCCTTTGCTATCCATAAACATACAGTTCTGCCCTGTATTTATATCCTTTACGGGATAGCCGGTATTGCTATTATAAATTTCAATAACAGGAGTATAGTTTTTCAACTCTTGGTTTGATTGAGAATTTTGCGCAGGAAGTAATTCATTGCGAGCCTCTTTTTTTGGTGGCGAAGCAATCTCGTTGGGCCTGAAGCCTGTAATCACTGCCAGTCCTAAGTTTGTTCCTATTGCTATATTTTGTTCTTTTGTAATTACTACTTGCGTTACTGTATTATCAGGTAGTCCCTGCTCTGTGGTAAAATTCGTAAACTCGCCCACAGTGCCGCTCATACCTCCACTGGAAGTATGCCGTCCGTCATAACGGCTTACTCCTCCGCCATCAGTGCCGAACCAAAGATTTCCCATTTTGTCTTCCGTGATGCTAAAAACGTTGTTATTTGCGAGTCCCTGCGCTGTTGTAAAATTCGTAAAGGATTTAACAAGTTTACCATTGATTTTTTTAAGGTCTTGTTGTGTTTCTTGAGGAATAATTTCACCTCTTTGCAAGGAAGCTTCAATTGCCTCAACTCGGTTTCCGTCATAACGGCTTACTCCTCCGCCATTAGTAGCGAACCAAAGATTCCCTATTTTATCTTCCAAGATGCTAGAAACCTTGTTGTTTGCCAGTCCCTGCTCGGTTGTAAAATTAGTAAAGCATTTAACAAGTTTGCCATTGATTTTTTTTAGGTCTTGTTGTGTTCCTTGGGGCATAATTTCACATCTTTGCAAGGAAGCCTCAATTGCCTCAACTCTGTTCCCGTCATAACGGCTAACTCCTCCGCCATTAGTGCCGAACCAAAGATTCCCCATTTTATCTTCCCTGATGCTCAAAACAGAGTTACTGGCGAGGCCCTGCGAGGTATTGAAATTCGTAAAGGATTTAACAAGTTTGCCATTGATTTTTTTTAGGTCTTGTTGTGTTCCTTGAGGCATAATTTCACATCTTTGCAAGGAAGCCTCAATTGCCTCAACTCTGTTCCCATCATAACGGCTTACTCCTCCATCAGTGCCCAACCAAAGATTTCCCATTTTATCTTCTATGATGCTATAAACGTAGTTATTTGCCAATCCGTGCGCGGTGGTAAAATTTGTAAAGGATTCAGAGCCTGTCCAGAGCTTAGCCGAATGGTCATAACGGCTTACCCCGCCGCCATAAGTTCCGAACCAAAGATTTCCTCCCCCGCTCACTCTCGCTACATTAGGACCTATCTGATGGCCGTCTTCCATGATGCTAAAAACGGTGTTAATTGCGAGTCCCTGCGCTGTGGTAAAATTCGTAAAGGATTTCCCGTCATAACGGCTTACTCCTAGACCTTCAGTGCCGAACCAAAGATTTCCCGTTTTGTCTTCTGTGATGGAGCGTACGGTGTTATTTGCTAGTCCCTGCTCGGTGGTAAAATTTGTAAAGGATTTAAGAAGTTTGCCATTGATTTTTTTAAGGTCTTGTTGTGTACCTTGAGGAATAATTTCACCTCTTTGCAAGGAAGCTTCAATTGCCTCAACTCGGTTCCCGTCATAACGGCTTACTCCTCCTCCCTGTGAGCCGAACCAAAGATTTCCCGTTTTGTCTTCCGTGATGCACCGTACGGAGTTATTTGCCAATCCATTCGCGGTGGTATAATTTGTAAAGAATTCAGAGCCTGTCTTAACCTTAGCTGAAGGATTATAACGACTCACTCCTTCGCCATAAGTGCTGAACCAAAGATTTCCCGTTTTATCTTCCGTGATGCACACTATGATGTTATTTGCTAGACCCTGCTCGGTTGTAAAATTCGTAAAGGATTTAACAAATTTTCCATTTATTTTTTTTAGGTCTTGTTGTGTACCTTGAGGAATAATTTCACCTCTTTGCAAGGAAGCTTCAATTGCATCAACTCGGTTTCCGTCATAGCGGCTTACTCCTCCGCCATTAGTGCCGAACCAAAGATTCCCAATTTTATCTTCCGTGATACTATAAACGGTGTTATTTGCTAGACCCTGCGCGGTAGTGAAATTCGTAAAGGATTTAACAAGTTTGCCATTGATTTTTTTAAGGTCTTGTAGTGTTCGTTGAGGTATAATTTCCCCCCTTTGCAAAGAAGCTTCAATTGCCTCAACTCGGTTCCCGTCATAACGGCTTACTCCTCCGCCACTAGTGCCGAACCAAAGATTTCCCGCTTTATCTTCCGTGATGCTATTTACATTGTTATTTGCGAGACCTTGCGCGGTGGTAAAATTAGTAAATGATTTTCCGTCATAACGGCTTACTCCTCCGCCATAAGTGCCGAACCAAAGATTTCCCATTTTATCTTCCGTGATGCTAAAAATGTTGTTATTTGCCAGCCCCAGCCTACTGGTAAAATTAGTAAATGATTTTCCGTCATAACGGCTTACTCCTCCGCCAGAAGTGCCGAACCAAAGATTTCCCGTTTCATCTCTTAAAGCGCAGGAAATGGCATCAAGCGCAAGCCCGTTGTCGGTGGTGTAATTGGTGAAGTTGGAGGCGCCTCCCGCTTCACATAAAATAAAGGGGCTGCCGTCTTTGTCTTTAATCACTTCGCCTTTTTTGTTTTTTAAAACAGAGAACTGTGTATGGTTTGGTAGAGCAAGTTCCTTTTTTTTAGATCCCCTGTTAGTTTTTACTGCAGAGGACGTTCCTGCAACTTTAGGAATTGCAACAGTTTGCGGTTTGGGAGTATTTTCTAAAAAAAAACATTTTGGCTTACTGCTGTCAGCAAGGTTTTCTAAAATAGTTATTTGGGGAGGAGTAGTAGTGTCTTGTTTTACTATTCCAGGATTTTTGTTTTCCTGTTTTCCCTGCCATGAATTTTCTGAGGAATTGTTTGAACAAGATGAATAATAAAACATTGCGATTAAAAAAATAATCGCTTGAAAAATATTTTTGCTTGAATATGGTTTTGTTTTCAAATTATAGCCGCAATTTAGACAGTTTTTGCGCGCAAAACAAAATAAAGAGGCGCATTTTGTTGTTATTTATAATTTATGTCCGCATTTATATTTTTATGGCCAACTTGGTAGGTTCCATTATAAGGACAAATTATTCATTTTCCTTAAGTTCTTAACAACAAAATCGCTCAATTTGATGGAGTCATAGCGTAGGTTGTATTTTAAATTTACAGGGCTTTTTTTTCTTAAAAAGTATCCTATGCTATTGCAAACATATTCAAATAGACTCTTTTAAATATATTATACTATTAGCTTAATAGGTCAAATACCCATGTATGGCCACTTTTTTTTGCGAAGGAATGAACATTTTCGGTTAGTATAGACTTTATATCTCCTTTGGAATATAGAAGAGCATTTGCCGCTTCAATTATTATTCGTGAATTTGTTTCGTTATCATGTAAAGCAGTAATTCTTCTTGGAGGGAAAATGGTACTAAGATCTCCTTCTTTTTTAAATATGCTATGAATAGTAAGCTGTATAATTAATTCGGCAATGCTTTCTATTTTATTTGTCGACTTTCGATAAAGTTCTTCTATTAATAATCTGAAAGCTTCATCCTTTAAAGCTGTTTTTAAAAACCCACTAAATGCAAGGGCCTTTATGCTCCTAGCTACCACCCAGCAACGCTCATAATGTAATACTTTATTTGAATGTTGAAGTATTCTGTCGATATGCGCAGGCAAGCTTTTTTTTAATTTATTTTGTTTGAAATCAATTAATATCAGTAATTCCAAATAACGTGATAATTCATGAAAATGCAATTGTTCAAAAGGCATATCTAATTTCCAGACTCCTGAATTTAGCAATGAAATATATTGATTTTTGTTTTTATAAATAGATTGTGATAATAAAAAGGAATTTACAAAGAGCTGGTTTCTTGTGTTCTTATATTCCGATTGGTAATACTTTTCAAGAGCGAATGAATAATATCCGTTTAGGTCGTCTTCATCCACAAAACTTTCGTAAAAGAGAAGCCTTCCGTTTTCTATTTCGATTAATTTTTTGAGAAAGATGTCCTTATTATTGCTCTGTCTTACCTTGTTGCCTAGCAGCATAGCTAGTTCGTTATTAAAGGAACTGTTTAGTTGATAGCTATTTAAGATGCGCTGTACATTTTTCCAATCTTCGTTAGCTATCGCTATTTCGAGCGTTATTAATGAGTAATGACCTGTGCTAAAGGCTTCGGATGGCATATATAGTGCATCTTCTAACTCCTCCTTAATAGTTTTGCAGAAATGAGCAAAGGAGGAATATCCTATATATTCACATATAAGATTTAATGTGGACGTATAAGGACGGTGGTTGCTTTTCATTAAGCCGAAGAATCGAGCCAATGTATGCGCCGAAATAAATATATTATGATTTGATAAAGTTTCGGAAATAATTTTGCAATGATTGAATTCGTTAACAATTACTTGCAAATGATTTTGGAAACGAGAAGAAAGCTCTTTTAAATATAAATGGTCGGCAAGTTCATTTGCATCTTTTTTCATGGTCAAATATAAGCACTTATAAGCACTTATAAGGGATGTAAATTATTAGGCCCCGAAGATGCAACAAGATGCAACGGGCAAACTTTGTTTGTTAATATATATTTGTCAAAAGATAAAATTTAAACGATGTAAGCCGAAAAACGTTATACAAGAGTAGGCAATAATTTTTAATACTGAAAATAATGGCAAAAGCAACAGGTAGTTCCAGAGGAACCAACTCCACTAAGAAAAAAGCATTAGATGGCAGAACAAAAGCTGCCAAGGTTATGAGTGGGAAATTCGATGCTAAGAAAAAAAAATAAATAAAAAATTTAAAAACGAGGAAACCGAAAATCGAAAAAAAGAGTAGGTAAATAAAAAACAAAAAAACGATAAAATTATGGCAGAAATATCATTCACAGGCAATAAATTATTAAAATCAGTTGCTAATGAGTTTACAAGTAAATTTCCTTATTTATGGCTTAGGTGGTATAATAAAGAGGGGGGCGCAAACTCATGGGATGTAACACATGCATCGATACGTGCTAAGAAATCAGCAAGTGAATTGTCAACCAACGCATCAATGAACGTTGGTACTTTTGAAAAAAGGTACGAAGAGGCGTATGGAGTAAAAATTGAAATCATGTACATAAAAGGAGATAGGAAATATCGTTCTTTAGATGAGGACAACCATTTAACATTAGCTGAATATAACAAAAAAGTTGCCGAAAAGGGAGCTCAAAAAGCTAAAGAGGCTATTCCAAATTTTAAATAAATTAAAAAAAATAAAATAATATAGATATGAAAATAGAAGTTAAATCAGCAGCTGCCACATTAGGTAAATTTATGGTGGAATTCAATAATGTATACCCTACTATTTTTTTACGTTTTTATAAAAGCGATGAATTTAGTGTAGACAATAGATATCCGCACAATACAAAGGTTAAAGATTTTGTGTCACTTCCAGTTGTTATTGAAGCCGGAGAAAATATAACCTTATTAGAAATGGATAATCTACTAACAAAAAAATTAGGTGTGAAATATATTGAAATAGTTTATTATCCAAAGACAGGCGCTGGAGCACTTCGTTTTGTTGGCAGCGAGCTACAAATGTCGATAAAACTAATTATGGAAAAAGGTATAAGGGAAGAGTGGTTGACGGAAAAACAAAAAGGGAAATTAAAGCTTTCTTAAAATACCTTTTATTGATTTTACTGAATCACTTCAAAATTAAATAGCTTCTTACAAAAATCAAATAGAAGTATACATCACCGGGCGCCATCAGTGAGGCATCTAAATCAATTGATTTAGATGCTATAGAAAAGATTTACAAAGTTTAAAAAATCAGAAGAAAAGAATATCGTATAATTATTCAAATAAGATTAAAAATACAAAAGACTCAAACGCAAAATGTAGTTATCGGCAAAGTAAAATTAATGCAGAAAATAATTACGTAAATTAAATGCGATGCTGCGAAAAAACAAATTAAGTAGATAAAGAATAATATTAAAAGGATTAAATGACACTAGAAATTTCGCTGACTTCGCTTTCTGTTTTAGTTATGACATCAAAAATAGCAGGTTATATTGCATTTGTAATTTCGCTAATTGTAGCAATTATTACGTTTGTTATCACATGGCTAGTTTCTGAATTTTTCATTCCTCCCCGCAATCATTGGTCTCAAAGCCGTTATTCTATTTTTGTTCTTAAGTTGGGCATGGCTAGCGGTGCGGCATTTTGGGTTTTTTTGATTGTAGGAAGTGCTATCAATAGCTATTTAGGAAAATAGCAGCTGTTTTGTAAAATAAGAACTAAACAAATCAGGTATGTAAAAAAGGAGAAAAAAAACACCCTTAGCTAGGCGAACAGAACATTTTAAATTTAAATGAATTTAATGCTTTTGCTAAAGATAAGGGTGGTATTGAAATTATAACTGCTCATCCTGAGTGGTTTTAATTAAAAACAAAGGAGATTGCCGAAAATCCTTATAACGTGAGTGCGCTCTTTAAGTGAAACAAATGAAATTAAACAAATGAAAACAAGCGTAATAGATATCCCCAGAAAAAAAAGCGAGGCTGATTTATTTGGCATTCAAAAATACCAGAATGCCTTGGTTGAGTTTGTTAATCATTCACATACACCATTAACCATTGCCTTGCAAGGCGAGTGGGGCAGTGGTAAAACATCACTCATGAATTTGCTTGATGATGAATTGTGCGATAAAGGTACATTTTATAGGGTTTGGATTAATTCATGGCAATACTCGCTCATGCGAACTCCCGAAGAAGCTATTTTAAAGATAGTGGAAGGTATGATTGAGCAGATTTTAAAAACCACATCAGATAACGACGGAAAAAATAAAACAGTAGAAAATGTAAAATCAATTTTTAAAAAAATATCTTTTGCCGGCGGTAAATTTTTGGCGAAACAAATTGCCGATAAAGCTGGTTTAAACCCCGATGGGGTAGATGCTTTTTTTGATGGGGGAGGCAGTGAAGGAGCTGAAATTAGCAGGATGAAAAAGGAAATAGAAAAACTGATTGCCGAAATTATTGAAACAAGTAAAGATAAAAATAAGACGGGCTTTATTTTTTTTATTGATGATTTAGACAGAATAGATCCGCCGGTTGCTGTACAAATTTTAGAATTACTTAAAAATATTTTTGATTTAGATAAATGTATTTTTGTGCTTGCCATTGATTATGATGTAGTAATAAAAGGACTTGAGCCCAAATTTGGAAAACTAACCCCTCAAAATGAAAGAGAGTTTAGGTCGTTTTTTGATAAAATTATTCAGATGCCTTTTTCAATGCCGGTAGCAAGTTATACTATTGATGTTTACTTAATAGATGCTTTAAAAAACATTGGTTTTATCACGGAAGAAGAGGCCACAGAAAATCAATATAAAGAATCTTTAACGGAACTAGCAAGCTTATCAGTAGGTCAAAACCCTCGGGCGTTAAAACGATTAACAAATACATTGTCGCTCATTACCATCATTAATAAATATGGAGATGAGCAACAAAATGAAATTGAAAATGAAAAATTAATAGGCTTTGCAATGGTTTGCTTGCAAATTGCATATCCTTATGTTTACAATAAATTGATTGAAGATTCAAATTTTGTTAACTGGAATGATGAAACTGCTTTAAAATTAGATTTAGAAAGTTTAACACCCGAACAACAAGCACGCTTAAATTCCACGTCAGAATTTGATGAGCCTTGGGAGAAAGTTTTATTTAGAATGTGTCAAAAAGAAACCTACTCCAAAAATAGAGTTTTTCAAATTTCAAGATTGCTTAATAAAGTAAAAGAGCTTATTCCTAAAGAGCGTGATTTAGGTGAAGTTATTGCAGCTATTTTAGAGCAATCTGCCATAACCAATTTAGCAGCCAATGATAAACCTAAAGTGATTGGAATATCGAGAAAAGATAATATAAATTTATGTATATCATTCTCTGATCTGCTAGTTAACAAATTAAAAGAAAAGTTAATTGTTTCAGAAGCACCCCCTATAAAATCTACACGTGATATAGTAATTTGTAAAATAGATATCCAAATTGCGAATTCTAAATTTAAAGATTTTAAATATAGGTTAGATTTATGTCAAGCTACATGGACTGGTGTATTCATTTCCTTCAGAGCAAGCGATGGAACGACCATTAAAAACCATGGAAAAAATCCTATTCTTCAAAATGTCCGCAATACTATTTGCAAAAATGGATATGACAAAGGCACTGGGGTTTACGCTGTATTATCAAAAACTATAATAGTTGGAAGCTCTCCATTAAATTTTTCAAAATTAACCGATGCGAGTATGGCAACACTAGCGGATAATAAAAAATTGGAGGCCTTGGTAAATACTGTTACTGATGAATGTAAAATACTGGTTGAACTTATTAAAAACACTTTTGAAGCGGATAAATAATTTTTATTGATTAAAAACGAGGAAGCTGAAAATCGTTAAAAGAGTAGGCAAATAAATTTTTAAAACAATAAAATTATGGCAGACATTAAATTTACGGGTAACAAAGCCCTTGCATCCATTAATAAAGAGTGGTTAGCAAAATTTCCGCATGTATACATTCGTTTTGTAGATCATCCTAAGTGGAATGTAACTCATGCAAGTATAAGAACAAAAAAAGATGCAGATGAGTTGAGCACAAATGCAGGAATGAATGTGGGAACTTTTGAGGCAAGACATAAAGAGGCCTATGGCGCTGCGGTTGAATTATGTTATGAAAAAAACGGCAGAAAATACCGTTCCTTAGGAGAACACAATACTTTAACATTAAATGAATTTAATGCTTTTGCAAAATCTAAAGGTGGTGTTGTAATTATAACTGCTCATCCTGAGTGGTTTTAATAAAAAAACAAATAGAAGAGTTTTTTAGAGGTGCCCTTAATTAACTATCAAAAGATAAATTATAATAGCATTAGACTGCTTAACTTAATAAAATTAAATTATGAAAGTAAAAGATAGCTTAACTGAAAAAGAAAAGAGTGACTTAAAAACTGGCGTAATTGAAGTTACAGGAAAGGCTATGAATAGAACTGCTTTAGGAGTAGTTGACGCTTTAATGCAACTATATCCTAAAGCAACTTTTGAGGAGTTAAAAGAGATGCTGCCAGATTCAATTAATACCGCTGCGCCTAAAAATTACAAATCTTTATTTAAGCCATATTCCGAAAGATTATATGGTGTTATCCAACCAGGAAGTATAAAAATAGAATGTAAGGAGCAGGGTTTAGATATTAACGCTTCGCATTTTATTAAGCCAGAAGAGACATTTAAAACTATTGATGGTGTTGAAGTTTTGGTTTCAAAATCTTGGGAATCAACCGATACATCAACCGGTGAAAATGATTTACAAAACTTAATTAACCATGTTTCAAAATATGGAGTTCTGGTTACAAAAGTAGAGAAGAAAATAGCCTTTAATAAAGGCGAGTATAATTTAGAAATTATTAATCCTGTTTTATTTAAACGATTAACAAACCCAGAGGAAAAGAAAAAGTTTCCTTGGTGGATACTTATTTTAGCACTCTTATTATTGGGCATGTTGGCTTATTTTCTATTAAGTAAAAAACCAGATTCTCAAGTTGCTGCAGCACCTCAAGTTGTAATAACAACCACTGCTATAGCGCCAGTGGTATCAAAAACCCCAGAGATACAACCAGAAATTGATACTATTACCTCTATTAAAAATGCAATAGCTGCAGGAGCAAATACAGAAAACCGATCTGTTAATTTCAATGATATTTTATTTAAATATGATAGTGATTCAATTTTAACCGAGTCAGATGCATCACTAAATGAAGCTTATTCCTTTTTAAATGAAACCCCTAAATTGAAAGTTAAAATAGTTGGGCATACAAGTAACGAGGGAAAGGTAAAGTACAATGAAAAATTATCTAAAAAAAGAGCAGTAGCTGTTTTAAATTATTTAGTAGAAAAAGGCATTGCAGAAGATAGAATGGTTACAGAAGGTAAAGGAAGTTCTGAGCCAGTGGCCGAAAATGATACGGATGAAAATAAGCAAAAAAACAGAAGAATACAGTTTGTTATAACTGATGACGGAAATGAATAATTAGATTTTAGCATTCTCAAATAATATGAAATTATATTAGAATTTAACATACAAATTATGAAAAATTTCCAAATAAATAGCAAAATCCTATACTGTATTATTTTTACAACAATGTTGTATGGTTGTAAGCAAGAAAAGGAAGGTAAAAACTTTGATGCTGTAATAAGTAGTATGAAAGAAATGTCTGATTTAGGAACTGTAGAATATAAATTCACTAAAATACTTAAAGCGGAAGATGATGCTACATGGTATAAAGTAGGGGCGAGAAAAATGCTTATTAATAGTAAGGCCTATGTTAAAGCTGGTGTTGATTTTTCTCAAATTATAGTTGAATCAATTGATGAATCAAAAGCAAGTATTAAAATAAAAATGCCTCTTGGTAAAATTATTTCTTTAAATATTCCGCCTGATGAAATTAAGGTGTTGTTTTCAGAGGCAGCATTATTACGAAATAATTTCTCAAATAAGGAAATTAATACAATTCAGATAATGGGAGAAAAGGATATTAAATTGAAAATAAAAGATATTGGGATTGAATTAGAAGCAGCAAAAAACGCAAAAAACTTTTTAGATAAATGGTTGAGAATGTCTGGTTTTAAAGAAGTAATAATTATTTAATAATTGAAATGATTAAAATGTACGTCAAATTGATAATTACGATATTAGCTATTACTATTGGCTATTTTGTTTGTGCTTATGCTGGATTGTTACCTTCTATAAAAGAACTTTTTAAGGAAAAAGAAATAGAGCTTAAAGAAACAGTTTTAATACTTGACGATGTAAAAAGTATATCTCAATTTTTTACTGCTACAGCTTATGAAGACATTGCAATTGATACAACTAAACAAATTTTAAAGTCAACAATAATGTCAGCTTTTAGCAATTCTAAAACTGAACCTTCAAGGTTTGTAATTCTTGCAAAGGGTAAATGTATGGCAGGCACAGACTTATCAAATATAAAAACAGAAGATATTGTTGTTAATGATTCTTGCGTATCCATAACTATTCCAGCGGCAAAAATATTAACGACTATCATTAACCCTTCTGATTTTGAAATTTACATTGATGATGGTAATTGGTCGGATGAGGAAGTGAAAGGGATAAAAGTTACTGCATTAAAACGCATTGAGCAATTAGCAATTAGTGATGAGTTATTAAAGAAAGCATCCGAACGAACAAAGTTATTATTAACGCAGTTTTTTAAATCAATAGGATTTAAGCAGGTAACAGTTATCGAAATAGAATGATGCTAGTATTAAAAAATTAACAGATAATCAAAAATTAGAAAACCTAACAAATGAAATTTACGAAGCGTGTAAAAAACTTCGAGCAATAATTACAAAAAAATTTATAAAAATATGGCATTAACTGAATCACAACGAAATCAAATAGCATCTTACAAAAATCAAATAGAAGGCTACAGGAAGGATTTGCAAATTCTAAAAGATCAAAAAAAGAGAGCTTCCGATAATTATTCTTCTAATATAAAAAGTACAAAAGACCCCAATTCAAAACGTTCTTTTCGTCAGAGTAAAATTAGTTCGAACAATAATTATGTAAATCAAATTGAGTCAAAGAAAAAACAAATTGAATATATAAAGGGCAATATTAAAAGCATTAAAGGCCACTAGCAATTTCGAGGACTTCACATACTATTATAGTCATCACATCAAAAATATCGGGTTCTACAGCTTTTGTAATTTCGATAATTGCAGCAATTATTGCATTTGTAATAACATGGCTAGTTTTCAAATTTTTCATGCTTCCTCGCAAAATTGGGCTCAAAGCCGTTGTTTTATTTTCATTCTTAAGTTTAGCATGGCTAGTGTTGCGGCATTTTTTTGTATTGTTTTATCAATTGCAATCAAAGGCTATTTAGTAAAACAATAGCAGTTTTAAAAAACAAGAAGTAAACAAATTGTCTTTATTAAAAAGGGAAGAATAAAACTAAATAACAAAAGTTAAATATGAACAACTATCTTAAGTACATTCAGGAAGTATTAAGTCAATTAAATAACAAGGGCTATTGTGAAGATGCGAAACTTTTGAATGAAAAAATTGGCAATAATTATTTTGATATATCATCGCCTCATTTTTTTACCGGAAATCTTAATGCTGGCCTAGTAATGGTTCAGTTGAACGCTAAAAGGGGAAAATCGGAATTTAATAAACTGAAGGTAGTAAATTATGAAAAGTATATCGAAGATTGCACGAACTATGGCAGGGATACATATGGTGGTGTTGGCAAAATTTGGAAATCGGCTTTTGACCAAAAGATGATACGGTTTTTGAAACCTCTTGAGATACTCCCTTTCACAGGTGAAATAATGAATGATTTAGAAATAGTATCTGATAAAAAACTTCAGTTAGAATTGGTGCCATTCGGCTCGCCTGATTTCAATTACAAAGAAATAGGAATAGCCAACCTAAAACCTTTTATTGAAAGAATTTTAGAGTTGATATTATCAGCAGATAGGCAATGTGTGATATTTTGCGGAAGGGTGTTTTCTGTTCTATTAAATGATTATTTGATTGATGAAAAGAAACACCGTTTCAAGCTTAAAAAAGTAAATGGGGATTTAACACGGGATTATTTTGAACTGATAGAAGTAACAATACAATTAAAAGATAAAAAAATTAAGGCGGTAATTGCTCCACAATATGCTAAACATGGCTATCCTATTCACGAATATGGTAATAAACTAAAAGAATTAATTATTGGATAACAATGTTTCCTTTTTGTCTCAAATATTTTAAATCAGGTTTATAATGATTACGTTTACGGCAATTAATTAATACCTCAATAAAACTTATTAACCAGAGATGGACAGAACTTTTAGTTTGGAAATAAAATTGAACTATTGTAAACCATTGAAATTTATTTTTCTATTAATAGTTTTATTCTGCTTGCCTTCTTGTCAAAACATTCAGAATGAATACAAAGAACAGAAAATTAATTTTGATGAATTAAAGCTTGAAAAACTTGTTGATGTTTTTTCAGAAAAAGAAGCTACAATAAAAACTGTTGACACATCCAAGGTTGCTTCTGATGATATTGAAACTGAATGTCCGGATGAGGGCTCTGCCGTTTCAGAAAAAGTTAGAGGATTAAATGTTTTTAAAAACAGAACAAAATTTCCTATAGAAAATGATTTTGATAGAGGTATTACACTTTCAAAAATGTTGCAGGAAGGAAATGATAAAAGCAGGTGGTCGAATATGAAAGCTGCTAGAATTTCGGGGTATGTATATGATGTGAAACCAGGCGGAGCAGAAACGTGCAATTGCAAAACAAAAGAAATAGACAAAAGGGATACCCATATTGAAATAGTTCTAGATCCAAACAATCAAGGGAAATCACAAAGAGTGATAGTAGAGGTAACTCCAAGAATAAGAATGATAATGAAGTCGAAAGGTTTGGATTGGAGTACAAAGTATATTCGAGCCAGGTATTTAGGAAGATTTGTTGAAATAGAAGGGTGGATGCTATTTGATATGGAACATGCAAACGCTGCAGAGAATACAAAGCCAGGTAGAGTAAGGAATTGGCGCGCAACCGCATGGGAGATTCATCCGATAACAAGTATTAAGATTTTAGACAAGAATCCTAATCTGTTTCATTAAACCATCTATCTTGAAAATAGTTATCGGATAATAAGGTTCTCTTTTTATTAATTGGTAATTAAAGATTTATTCCCCCTTTTTCATTATATAGGGCACCTCGGGTTAAAATAATTTTGATGTGCTAAATTAAAAAAATCTTTATTTGGCTTTAGCCCTGAAAAAACATACCGCCATGTCTTATACCAATTTGAGTAATTAAAAATTTATCTTATTTTTTAATCGTTTGAACGTTAAAAATACAATCTTTGTAACGCAATGATTGTATTTTTAATATATATAATACTTATTCTGGTAATTACTTATCTGAACAGGTCGGAGGTTCTGAAGGGTGTATTTAAATCAACAAAAAAGACAACATGGGTAGTTCCATCCATATCTCTTTTGATGTATTATATATCAATAGAACAGGGTCAGATGATTACTGGAATATTAACAAACCAAGGACTTTGGGGTTTATGGCTTTTCTGGTCGGGTTTATTGGGTGTTGCTTTTACGCCCATAATATTTGCACCTTTATGGTCAAAGCTCGACTTTGTTACAGATAACCAGTTTCTTTTGTTCCGATATTCGGGCTTAAGTTCAAAAATACTGCATATTTTTAGAGCTTTTTATGTAGGAGGGATAGTTGTTGCTTTCCTTTTAAGCTTTCATATTCTTGCCTTTTCAAGAGTGGTAGAAATTTATTTCCATCTTAATAGATACTCCTCAATTGTATTAACTGGTGGCGTTTTACTAATATTTTCGATAAAAAACACTTTTCAAATAAAATTAAAAATAGATGTATTGCATATATTTATTTATTTGTTATTGTTATCAATAGCTTTTTATTATTTATACCAAGCAAGCGGAGGGTTTAAGGAATCTTTTACTAAGTATGGAAAAGCAGGGGTGGATAATCTTAATTTATTTCCTCCTGTTGAACAAAAATCCGCTTGGGTGTCATGGTTCGCTTTTGTTGGGGTTCAATGGTGGAGTGCACAATTATTTGATGGTGGTGGGCCCGAGATGGCTAGATTTACGGCGGTAAAAGGCAAACGCAATGCGATTTTAACTGCACTAATCCCTGTGGTTCTTTATATTGTTTTATCATTTCTGATGGTTAGTCTTTCCGTAATGGTTTTATCAACATCAACATCCAACCTGGGAGAAAGTCAATTTATTAGTAGCATTTATTCCGTTGTTCCGGAGTCATTGAGAATGCTTTGTTTTTTAGGCTTCTTTGGCATGTTTATAACAATATCTGAATCACAAATGAATTGGGGAGGTTCTTTTTTAACGATTGACCTTTATCAAAAATACATACAGCCTGAGCGTTCAGAAAAACACTATATGTTTATTTCTTTTTTAGTTATGTTTTCACTTTCCTTATTAGGTATTGTTATTGCCTTTAATTTTGATAGTTTACAAGGTTTGTTAAAATTTGTATTTTCAATTTCAGCAGGAGTTGCTCCTGTTTTTATTTTACGCTGGTTTTGGTTGAGAATTAATGCATGGTCTCAATTAAGTGCAATGTTGTCATCAGCAATTTACACAATGCTTTTCTCTTTCTTTTTTAATAAAAATATTTTCTTTGTCAATTATTTCGAGGAAGCAAGATTAATAGCTGTTACAATACTTACTTCAGCAACATGGATTATTGTAACATTTCTTACAAAGAAAGATGACGAAGATGTTCTGATGCGTTTTAAAAAGATTGTCCCAGATAAAAAGACTGTTTTAAGAGAATTTAGAATCGCTTTTGCCATAGGCTTGTTTTTTCTGCTATTAGTTCTTTCGGTATGGAAGCTAATCATTTTTTTTCTGTAATTATTTATAGATTTCGTATCTTATACATCAACCATTCATAAATTATCAATTTTTTTCGGTTCGAATTTCTGCCATTGCAGGTGTTATTTCACCTGTAATTTACGGAGCGCCTTTCTGTTTTTGCTGTATAAACGTCACCATTAATGCTATTCTGCCATTGCAGGTGTTATTTTCACCTGTAATTTACGAAGCGCCTTTCTGCTTTTGCTGTTATTGCATAAACACCACCGTTGACGGCATTGCAGGTGTTATTTCACCTGCAATTTACGAAGCGCCTCTCTACTTTTGTGGCATAAACTCCACCATTAATGCTATTGCAGGTGAAATAATACCTGCAAGGGCGGAATAACACCTGCAAGGGCTAAAAAAAATAGACTTCTATTGTCAGGATGAAAGCATATTTGGATTGTTTACTAGAAAATGGCAAGGGCTAAACTGGCGGAATAACTCTTACAAACTTGCAGGTGAAATAATACCTGCAAGGGCAGAATATTAGATTTTGACATCTTTTATCCGCCTCTCTCTAACAGTTCTTCTGATTTCTATTAATTGATGGTGGCTTCTACTTTCGACTAATAATTCTTCTCCTCGAAGAAGTTTTTTTGAGTAAGGGATAAATTTTAGTTTCATAATTAAAAAATTTTACCGTGAGTTAATGAAATTAGTTTATTAAAGAGCATTGGAAATTTATTTAATATTTTAAGACTCATAATTGTAGAAAAGCGTTTTCCAAAAAGCATTTGAAGATAAAAAGCTGTTTTTATTCTTACAGAAAAATTCCTATTCCAATCATTATTATACAATTGAATTAATTCACTTTTAGTTAATTTATTTTGTAAATATAGAGAGACGTAAGCTGAAATAATTTTTGAAGACCGCATGGCTATGCTCATTCCATTGCCGCACAAGGGAGCAATTGCCCCAGCTGCATCGCCAAGCATTAACATATCATTTTTGTAAGTTTGTTTTTTGCTAAATCCAATTTGACTAATAGCTAGAGGCTTTTCAAAAAGAAATTCTGATTCGGTAAAATATTTTTTCAAATGAGGGTTTTGCATTAAAACATTTTTTTCGAGTTCTTTTATATCATTATTGTTAGCATTTAAGTTTTTAGTAGTTGTTAAATAACATAAGCAAACAACTTCATTGTCAACCTTTGAAATGCCACAATATCCATCTTTAAAATTATGAAGTTCAATTAAATTATCAGGGAATTGTGTTTTAATATGATATTTAACTCCAATGTAATCTCCTTTCTTTTTGTCATTATTTCTTTCAATAAAAGATGGGTCTATTTTACCGTGGCTACCAAAAACTAGTTTAGAATTTATAGCACCTTTAGAGGTTTCAACTAAATAAACATTATTTTGTAATTTCACATTGGTGGCATTACAACCATCTAATACTAAAACACCATTATTTTTTGCAATAATACCGAGTTCATTATCTAAAGTATATCTGCTTATTCCAAAACCGCCCATTGTTAATGGTGATGAAATTTTGTAACCGTTATGGGCAGTAACATTAAGTTGATTTATTTTAGGTAGATTCATTTTATCAAGATTGACTCCTAAAGATTGAATAAAAGCATAACTTTCCATGGAAACATATTCGCCACATACTTTATGAAATGGGTATTTATTTTTTTCAATGAGAATTGCACTATGCCCACTTTTAGCCAGTTGAATAGCAAGGCACAGCCCTGCTAAACCACCGCCTATGATTACACAATCATATATTTTATCTTCGTCAACTTGCATAAATAATCACTTCGTGCCTAAAAGCCCATTTATAGTTTATAGTATAATTTTTAGCTCCAGATTCTTGAATTATATTTTTCCATTCGCTCGTCTTAAATCCTCTTAAAACAGACAAAGGCGCATCGTTTTTAACTAAGTACGACTTCGATAACAAACGCGTTAATAATTTAATAGAATAATGAGCAAAAGCATTGCGTTCTAAATCATTAATAATTAAGGTTGATTTATTGGCTTGTGCAAATTGAATCAGTTCAATTATTTCTTTATCTGTTAAATGATGGCAAAATAAACAAGCATGAATAATATCAACTTTAGGAAGATGATTATAAATATTTTTATAATCGTCACAAATAAATTTTATTTCAGAATTTGAATTTATGTTCACGGAATAATCAACACATGTTTGTTTTAGATCAATACCACATAAATTAATATTGTAATTCTTTGTTTTATTCCATTTAAATATTCGCTTGAGTGCATCGCCACCACCACTTCCTATATCGATAATTGTATAAGGTTTGTTCGGTTTTAAGACTTTACTCAAAGCGCTAAAAGTCATTCTGTAGCCGCCCAACAAAGCATTTATAATATCTAGTTCTTTGAGATTTTGAAACAAATCTTTATCAGGAATGTCATCTGCATCCAACAATTCCTTTTTAGAACTTCTTTCTTTAAACATATTGTAGTTGCACTGTTTCAATACTTAAACCTGGACCAAAGGCTGCCGAAAAAATAGTTTCACCCTTTTTAGCATGCTCGTTACTTTCAATTACTTGCTTTAGCACGAATAAAACAGTTGCTGAAGACATATTTCCATATCTCTTCAACACATCATAGGATTGGTGCAATTCAGCTTTATCAATATCTAATGTCTCTGAAAAGTCATCTAAGATTCTTTTGCCTCCCGGATGAATCGCCCAGTAATCAATAGAATTTTTGTCTAAGGAAATTCCATTTAGAAATTCTTTCATACTTCCATTTATCATTTCAGAAACATACGATGTCAAATTCATAATGAATCCCTTTTCTGTGATTTGCCAAGCCATCTCTTGATAACCTTTGTGAATTAATAATGAATTAAAAGATTTTATTTGTAAGCCATTATAAAATGAATCATTTGAACTATTAGATTCAACCATTACAGCTGCGCAACCATCTCCAAATAGAGCAGTAGAAAGAATATAGTCATCTGAGTAATTTTTTTGAAAATGAATAGTACAAAGTTCCACGCAAACAACTAAAACTTTAGAATTAGGCATACTATTACAAATAGAATTAGCGCTGTTTAACGCCAAAATAGCAGCATTACAACCCATAAAATTAACACTACTACGTTTAGTAAATGGACTTAAATCTAACTCTTTAATGATTTCAACATCTAAACCAGGCGTAAATAATCCAGTACAGGTAACAGTAATTATATGTGATATAGAGTTTTTAGTAGATTCTAAATCTTTAATTTTTTTAATTGCTTTAAGCGATAACTTTAATGCTTCCGCTCTAAAACAAGACATTCGCTGTGTTAAAGTTGGTTCAGGGTCTATTGAATGATTTTTAGAAAAAAAAGTAAAAAATTCGGGAGTACTACTGAAATCAGATAATACAGAGTAGCGTGTGTCGATTTCAGCTTTACTTGCAATCGTCTTTATTTTTCTTCTAATTGACAAATCATTTGTTGAGTTCCCATAAAAAGATGTAATGGCATCTTGTGTATGACAATATTCTGGAACTGCTGTTTCTATTGCTGTTATATAGCTCACATTTTAATGATTAAGGATGAATAATACGATAAAACAACTATTCATGCATATAGCGGCAATAGCATTCATACGCATAGTGTTTTTAAAGTTAGCTTCTGTATTATCTTTTATCAGTTTCAGAAACCAGTATGAAAAAAACGCGAGAATTGGAATAAAAAATAATTGAAGTATATAAAATTGATTTATTTTTCCAACTTCATTAAAATATAAGTAGTATAAAGCATTGGAGATAACAAACATGATGGCAGTAAAAACAAATGTGCCTCTATAACCCAATCTAAAGCTTAAAGTAATTACCCCATCCGCATAATCCTCTTTATGCTGATAAATTTGGGTCAAAGGATATGCTCCAGCAATTTGTAATGAACACGCAAGCATTATATAAATATTGGTATTTGTAAATTCTAGGTTGGTATTTGTAATTCCACTATAACACATTAAAAATGTAAATGCACCTTGAAAAATAACAACAATTAAAAAGCCAATGAAAGGATATCTTTTAAGACGAATTTGTTTTGAACTGTAAGCTCTTGATGCTAATATATAAGCTAATATACAAGCCGAAAATAATTTGCTAATTAATATAAACGATAAACTTATTGCTAATGTATCCATTAATAGTGTCAAATGAAATAATGCCTTTGTAGGCATTGGCGGCTTTTCTAATCCTCCGATAGGCGATTCATCTCTATCAATATAACTATTATAACCATTACTTGCAGGGTAAACTAATAAGTGAATTATTAAAAATGTAATGATAGCATCGAGTAATTTAAAATCAATAGTTTGACTTAACACCAAAATAAAAATAGGCATCAAAAAAAAAGAAAAAGGAATTCGTAAAAGCTTTATGGTATTTTTATCTGGGAGCAAATAAACGTTTTATGAATAAGGTTAATTGTTTTCTCTCCAAATATAAACAAAACAAACAATTTAATAAAACAATAAGACAAAGGGTGAGCAAATAACCTCCATAATCCATAATCTCAAAAGGGGCTAATTCATTTCAATTATCTCAAAGTTTTAATTTTAATTGATTTTCATTATTTACTAAACTAATACTTGTTTTTTTTGGTCTATTCCTATAACAAGTTGGACACCATGTTCCATTTTTAATACTACTTGGAGTTGCTTGCCATGAATGTTTTTGCTTACATTGCCAATTTAATTTATCATCGCAGCCGATATATTCTGTGCTTAAACATATTCCTCCTTTATTTAGTGCTAATTTTTGCATTTCTTCAATATTTCCTCTCTTTTTATTTGCTCTTTCTATGACAGAACATTTTGGACACCATCTTCCGAGTGAAATTTTTTGGGGGGAAGCATCCCATTCATGGTTGTTTTTGCACCTGTATTTTAGTTTTATATTGTTTCCCTCATAATAGTCGCTGAGACATTCTCCTTCTTTTGATCTTGCAATATCTTTCTGTCTGTTCAATTTCTCTTTCCAAAGGGGTGTTTTGTAAGCATCATTATAATCTATTTCAATTTGGTCAATGTTGAGAGGGATAACAATACCGTTTTTGATGAATTCTTTTATAAGAAATTCTTTCAGTTCCTTTACTTTAATCTTTTTGTTAATTTCCGGGACTTCAATAAGTGTGATTCCTTTTTCTTTGCATCTATTTCTTTTTATATTATCATATTTTATTCTTTGATGAAGTGATTTATCATCTTTACTATAAATTGTTGTTTTTTTAAAATGTTGCTCACCTTGATGTTCAAAAGCGATTTTTAGTTCTTCATTAAAGCCATCAAGCTGAAGTCGTCTTCCTGATTTATTTTTTAACCATTCTGGAAAAACGGATGGAAATTCTTTTTTGAAAATTTGTTCAAAGAATATTCTACAAATTCTTTCCCCTGTTGAACCAATGCATTGCTTACACCAATTGCCAGAATAGATATTTCCATATTTAGCTTTCCAAGTATGTCCTTCAGAACATTGCCATAAATACCATGCATTAGCATTGGTGTACTCAGGAGACAAACATTTTCCACCTCTTTTTTCTGCTACCTCTTTTAAAATATTAATATTTAAAGGAAATGAGCCACCACAATGTGGGCACCATTTTCCATGTCTAATATTAAATACTTGAGTATCCCAAATATGATTATTTTTGCATTGAATTTTAATATAGTCTTTTCCTCTTTGAAAGCCTTCGCTTAATAGTTTTCCTTCTTTGGATTCAATTATTGTATTAATTTGTTCAATTGTGAGTTTTGCTTTCCCGGAACATTTTGGACATTTACCATAGGGAATATATTTTATATTACTTGGTTGTGCATACCAATTATGCCCCTTGGAGCATTCCCATTGATGAAGTTCAGAAACACCTAAATATTCCTTGGAAAGAAACTTTATTCCTTTCTCTTCGGCTAAAAGGTGCATCGTTTGTAAATTATGTCTCATTGGGATGATTTTGTCTAAGTTAAATCATAATTACAAAATAGGTATGATTTTTTAGAAAAATAGTATTTAGAAGGTAAATGTAAAAAAACAGGTATTATAATCACTACACATTGCTAATTATAATTATCAGTCGACAAGTCCTCCTATGGATTAATTAATGGAGCAGTAGTGAAAACATTTCAACATTCAATGCAATTAATGAACAAGTCGAAACAAAACCTTAAGAATTCAGTATTTTAGAGAAAATATTAGCAAAATGAAAAAATACACATACCGCGATTGGTATTCTGGGAAAGTTCGTTTGGATACCTGCAGTGCTATCTTCTGCTATTGCAGGTGTTATTTCACCTACAATTTACGAAGCGCCTTTCTGCTTTTGCTGCATAAACACCACCATTGATGCCATTGCAGGTGTTGTTTTCACCTGCAATCTGCGAAGCAGCCTTACATCACATCCAAATAATGAACAAGAAAATTAACCCACATTGCAGCTAACTTCCTTCGAAATGTTAAAAACACTTGTTTTCTGCCATTACAGGTGTTACTTCACCTGCAATTTACGAAGCGCCTTTCTGCTTTTGCTGCATAAACACCACCATTTCTGCCATTGCATGTGTTATTTTCACCTGCAATCTGCGAAGCAGCCTGACTTATGATTTTTTAACCCACTCATTAAATTCATATTAACATGTCTTTATTTTCAATATCACCTCTGAATCTTCGATAAATGCATTGCATGAAGTTAAATACGCTTGCATGTCATCCATATTCTCTGAATATACATTCGCACTGAACTCGTGAGCACGTTGTAACATTTTGATATACGTATCACATTTACGTTGTTTCGTGAATTTCTTCAATGCTCCCATATAATCCTCTCTAAAGACAGTAGGAATTATAATTTTTGATTGTCCTGCTTTTACAAGCTCCGCATTCATCATCACTCGTGCAATTCGACCATTTCCGTCCAAGAAAGGATGTACCTCACTCATAACGAACATAATGTATGCAGCTTTTGCAAATGGGTGATCCAATGCACTATAAAAGTCATAGCTTTGAATCAATGTACCTCTTACCAAATTATAATCTACAAAGGCAGTATTTCCTGCAAAATTATTCTTGTCTTTAAAAAGACCAGGGTTTTTATTAACTCTCGCACTCAGCAATATCGAATGTCGTAAAGCTATTATTTTCAAAAACTCTTCAGGCGTTGAAGGCGTAATTTCCATTTCCTTTTTATTAGAAACAATCTGATACGTTCCTAATACATCATGACTATCAT
>Ga0114966_10001238_pt1 | contig 23744 bp, 35 predicted proteins | sample M_130207_XF_Meta_FD_87029 | JGI IMG/M metagenome (GOLD analysis project Ga0114966, IMG submission 87029) | Freshwater microbial communities from Lake Montjoie, Canada to study carbon cycling - M_130207_XF_MetaG | ecosystem: Environmental > Aquatic > Freshwater > Lake | place: Lake Montjoie... | reverse complement strand
GCTTTTTATGATATTGCTTCCACTTTCCATTTCCTTTAATCTATCATAGTAGTCGGGCATTTCTTCAATATGATGTAGGGCAATAGTTTCCGCAATTTTTTTGTCGGTGGTATGTTCCATTTCGGCTTCTATACCTTTTTCTAATTGTTGTGCTAAAATTTCTTCGCTTACATTATGTATTTTAGAAATTTCAGATAAAGTTTTGGGTGTTTTGAGTTTGCTCATAATATCTTCTTCGTTTAAATCTGAATAGTAAAGTGTGTTGTCAAAACCACATTTGTGGCAAACGTATTTATCAAATTCTTCTGAATCTTTTGTGTTCCATTGCCAACCACAATTTATGCAAGTAACTTCTTGGTTTATACTTCCACCATCATCGTATCTTATATCGGGGTTGTTTGAATCAAAAGTAGTATTCGTGCCATCTGCAAGTTTGATTTGGTTGGGTTCAAAGGCAATTATTTCATCATAAGAAGTTAAGTTAACACTTCTCATTATAAAGATACCATCCTTTAATCTTTCCTTAGCATAATTGGATAGAAAACCATCAAGTTCATCAATTCTATGTCTTAAAGGTTTTTTTATATTTAAAAAAACTTGATAAATTATTGGCGTTTTAGGTTCATCTAATTTGAATGCTATATTTCTAAATTTTCTTAAATCTTTATCACTTTTTGTTCGTTCATATTTTTCATAAGCATCATTGTAATTTTTATTTATGCTTTTTAGTGCTTCTGCCGAATAATAATATGCGGTTGATTTATATGGGGTAAAGTAAAATCCACTTCCCCAATCTGAATACTGAACACTTCCTAATTTTTTAATATCAAATATATTTATATTTGGATTGTTACTTCCATGATAGCAAATAAGAGGCTCTCCATTTTCATCAACGACTTTACTTGCATCTTTGGGATTATTCTCCCAATCGCCAAACCACGCCTTAAATTCGGGTGTTCTAACCAACTTGTATTGTTCGGGAGTAAGGTTTGAAGTTTTGCCATTCGGTGCAATTAAACCACCACCCTTAAAACTTTTTTGAAATTTTTGATATTTCATTATGTCGTAAAGGTCTTTTTCATCATCGGTAATGACTTCTCCACCATCTTTATATTCCACATCTAAATCCCAACAACCATAATTTTTTGTTTGAACCATTTTTTGTCTTGCTTCGGCAAAAGTGTATTTCTGATATTTTTTAGGATTGTCGGTACGAATATCTCCTATTGCGTAATATAAAGGCTTAGGAATGACTAATTCTCTACCATTTGAGAAATCGTACACATTTTCATCATCTTCAACCCAAGCGTGTCCATATCTAATGTGTGCTATGTGTCCTTGACCTTGTACTTCAGCGTGTACTAAATAGGGAGTTCCTACATAATCAATTTTCTTTGGTGAGAAAATGTTGTCCATTGCGAATTGACCTGCGATGTAGTAACAATCGCCACCTCCACTACTTTTTAATTTTTTGCCTTTTGCTAATTTTTCAATGTCACCACCTTGTTCTTTGTATTTATAAATAAATAATTTACCATCAACATCATCGGGATGCAATTCAAATCCTTGTGAATAATAAAAATCATTTAAATCATCTTCATTAATTGTTTCGTCTTGTGGATAAGCATACAAAGTAATTGGCAAATCCTTATCTCTTGCTATTTTTTTTAATTGATTTATTAATTTTTTACCTATCCCAAGTCTTTGTTTATAAACTTTTATATTATCAATTATAACTTCATCATCCTCAATGGTATATTTTAAATAACCATTTTCATCTTTAATTTCGCCACCTTCAGCGTATCTTATATCGGGGTTGCTTGAATCAAAAGTCGTGTTAGTGGCAAGTTTCATTTGTGTATTTTCAAATACCACATAAGTATTTCCCCAATAATCAAAATCTTCTTTTCCTTTTACATCTTGTAGTATATCAATAATATTTTTTAATTCAACTCCATCATATCCTTCTTCTCTTGATTTTCCAACAAGACTATCATATTTATTATCCCACATTGAAGGGTCGCCAAATCTACTTGCTAAATCATATACTTGCATTTTTCTAATGTTCAGAAAAAAAGGTCTTACATAACCTTTGCCCATATATTTATCTTTTTCATCATCGTAAGTATATGTATATGCAGCATCTTCATTATCAGTAAAATAAAATCCTTGTATTTTTCTATCAACTTTAAAACCTTGAAAATTTTTAATAAAACGCTTAAATTTTGTTTCTGAACCGTGATATACTATTAATGGCTCTCCATTCCAATCAAGCACTTTACTTGCGTTTTCGGGATTCTTCTCCCAATCCCCAAACCATGCTTTAAATTCGGGTGTGCGTACCAAGTGCCATTGTTCGTGAGTGAGGTTTGATGGCTTTCCATTCGGTGCAAGGTGCTTACTCATATCGCCTCCACCATCATATCTTATATCGGGGTTACTTGAATCAAAGGTCTTGTTAGTGCCATCGGCAAGTTTGATTTGTTCGGGATAAAATGCAACGTAAACTTCATATTTTGAGTAATTTCTTGACATTTCATAAAAAACAATAGAACTAAACCCATTTTTAATAAATAAATTTTTCAATTCGGGAAAAACATCAAAATAATCAAAAACATTATTACCCCAATATTTATAGGTATCTGAATCAAAATCAAGTATTCTTTTTTCTAATTCATTATCAAAAATGATACCTTTTTGAATTAGACCTTCAACAAAACTTTTTTGACTTATTTTTAAATCAAAATCTTTCAAATCAAGTATTTTGTTTGATTTAATAAAAACTTTTGTAAGACTACCCCCTTTTATTTCGTCAAAATGGTCAACAAGCATATATTTTTTAGCAATACTAATATTGTTGGTAAAAAAGAATCCAAATGTATTGCCACTTTCCTTTTTTAAGAAATTTTGTCCTAAATTAAATGTGTAACCTAATTCTTCTTGGTTTATTAAATTACCTCTATATACTACCATCGGCTCACCATTCTCATCAACTACCTTACTTGCTTCTTCGGGGTTATTTTCCCAATCGCCAAAGAATTTTTTAAATTCGGGTGTTCTGACCAAGTGCCATTGTTCGTGTGTGAGGTTTGATGGTTTGCCATTAGGTGCAAGGTGCTTACTCATATCGCCTCCCAAGTGCATTTTCATCAAATCATCATCTTGCACATACGCAGCCTTTACTTTCGTACCACCTGCTTTCAATAAAAACTTATTTACTCTTGCCATTGCCCAACCATTTCTTGAAATGCCAGGTCTATGTGAATTGCTATAAGCACCCGAACCACGTCTATAAACGGCTTTAAGGTCGCCTAAAGTGATATTTTTCTTTGCTCTGTGCTTTATCTTGAACTCGTCTAACTTATTTTGAAGTGCTTTTATGGTTTTGTCAGAGAAAGTTATGTTTTTGGCAGATTGAGAAGAAGATGCTGAACCTTTTGGGTTTTTTTTACTACCATATATTCTTTCTGACTTGAGTGATGGCGTTTGAGATACTGATTTTCTTCCTTGTCTTAATGGCATTGGAATACTTTTTACTCAAATTTAATTTTTTTATTTGATTTTTTTGTATTTTTATGAAACTAACAAACAAAAAAAATATGAAAAAGTATTTCAACATCTCAAGTCCTATGTTTCTTGGAGGACAAAATGTACATAGCCTAATTAAGATTGGTCTTGCTTCTTTTGTAGTTTACAAACTTATAAAACGTGGTTAATTTAGGTTAACGATTATTTTACTAACAAACAAAAACTTAAAAAATGCAAGATTTTCTTTCAATTAAAAGTCCAAACTTTCTTGGTGGTCAAAACGTAACTAACGTAATTATCATTGGTATTTTGGCTTTCGCTGCGTATAAATTAAAATAATTTAACGTAGTACTCATTTGCATACCATAAGAACTGCTCTTGAGTCTTTTAAAAAAATTACCCCATTTTTTATGGGGTTTTTGTGTTTCTATCTTATAAAAAACCTAAATGCGTTTTGAATTTCGTTTTGCATCCTTTCGTGTGGCATTAATGCAAGTGAATTATAAACTGACAACACTTTTGATAAATGGATATAATTTTTTGCTTTTTTAAAACAATCAATAGCAAAATATCCATCGGCATCATAAGTATTTTTAAATCTTACTCCTTCAATTAAAGAATGATGAAAAATAAAATTATGAGAATCAACACCAGTAAGTTCAACTTTCCTATCTATTAATCTTGGTGTTCCATTTTTTTCAACTTGATTGAATGTAATAAAATCATTTTCTAAATCTTTTACATTTTCCCATAGTTGAGGATGTAAAGTAGTATCGTCATCATTAAAGTAAATATGTCCTTCCTCAATTAAATTCAATCCATAGTTTCTTTGATAATTACCATAAGTGCTACTTTCATCTTTAAAAGAATATATTTCACAATTTTCGGGTATCAAATCTTTGTTGGGTAATTCAATACCATCATAAACAACTATCCATCTATAATTATCCTTTGGTATATTGATACTTTCGGATAACATTAATAAATTTTGTGGTCTTGAACAAGGTGTAATGATGTTTAATACTTTCATTTTTTATGTTTTTCTTCTTTTTCTTTATCTAATAATAGCACCCACATTATTGATAATATGGTGACGCAAATAAACATTAGTAAATAAACTCTCCACATAAACTATTCTATAATTTTTTTAGTGCCATCGTATCGGCTATATTCAATTTTATAAATTTCTTCTTCAGTAACTGAATAGTTAGTAACTAATGGGTATCTTGAATATGTTACTATGATGCTATCTTGCAATTCGTTTACATCTAATACTTTTGGATTTGTAAAATTAGTATCGGTTGTTGTATTAGTTATTCCACCACTTGATAGTGATGTATTTTCGCTATTATATTTTATTTCGTATTTCATTTTTTCTCTAATTTATAAATTTCTTTGAAATATTCAATCCATTGTTTACAAACTAATGACCAATCCAAACTTTTTGCCCATTGATAACTTCTTTCAATCTTATCATTAAACTCTTTGCTATTACTATACTTTGCTTTTGCTACTTCAAGTAATCTATCGGCTAATTCGTAAATATCGGTTTGTTCTCTTATGATATTATCAAGATTGAGATAAGGATATAAGGTTTCAAGCATCCAAGCATTTTTGCCATAGTTTGACATTTCCATAAAACTTGTGGAGTAAGATGCTATAATTGGAATTTTACAAGACGCTGCTTCGCTATAACTCAAACCCCATCCTTCTCCAAGTGTTGTAGAAACATAAACATCGGTAGCATTGTAAATCTTATTTAAAAATTCAATATCTACCATTGTTTTCTCAAATTCTTTTGGGAGTAGTTTGTAATCAATATCTTCTAACAATTCAGTTTGATTGAGTACAACTCTTAAATCATTACCCATAGGGTCTTGTGGATGGCAATGAAGATATAGGAATGGTTTAGGTAAACTCGCATCCCAATTTTTTTTCGCTTCTATAAAACCGAATATTGTGTTGCCTATATCTTTTCTTGGTTGATTTCTATTGACGTTGGTTATGATAAATTTATCAGCATTTTCTCCATAAAATTCTTTTCTGAATTTTTTTATTTCTTCTTGTGGTAATGGATAAAAGTCTTTTGGGTTATTTCCGTGAGGTATGACTCTAATTTTATTTTTTAGTTCGGGTTTTATTTTGAGTACTTCGTTTTTCCCAAACTTTGTGTATGCTACTAAAAGGTCGCAATATTCTATGTTGTTGAGTAATTGGGGTATGCCTAAATTACAATCTATGGGAAAGTAAAATATAGTTTTGAATTGCTTTCTATTGGCTTCTCTCTTTTCGTCTTTGATGTATTTCACAATTTCTAAGATGGGAGATACTACCCCTAAATCTTGTAGGATAAAAACACCATCGTAATCGTTGTCTTGTAATTTTTTTAAGAACCAATACCTACCAAAATCATCTTCTTTGATGTCGTTTAACTTGCCCGATTGAACATAGGTATTTTCATCTTCCCAATAACCTTCTCCGAAGTAGTTGATTGCTATTATATCAAGTTTGATATTTGAGCCGAAGTATTTTTTTAATTCTCTTACGAGGTTGTTGGAAACTGTTCCAAAACCAGTTGTGGCTATGTAATCAAACATTGCCAAAATTTTTTTCTCTTTCATTTTTTTATTTCACTATTAATGTAACTATCACACCTATTACTAATCCACCGAATCCATAAATATATTTATTTTTTTTGGAAATGGCACGATATACATTGGTTATTGATTTTTGATTTGCTACTTGTAAGTTTAGGTTACTTATTGAGGAATCGTAAATTTTTATTTTCTTTTTGTATTCATCTTCAACTAAATCGTAAGTTCTTATGATTGAATCTTTTATTTTAATTCTATCTTTTAGGAGTGCGACACTTACTTTAGTTAGGTCAAGTTCTTCTTGTATTATTTTACAAGTTTCAATTTTTTTTATTGCTATTCTTAGTTCTCTATTGGGAATACAAGTAACGCTACTATCGGAGGTTTGAGAAATACTTTTTAATGTCGTTAGACTTAAAGGTATCAATATGATTAATCTTATTATATTTTTTTTGTAAGTTTTTAATTTCAGTTTCATTTTGATAAAATTTATTTTGATAAACTGAATCTATATCGGAAAGAGAATCAATTTTATTGTCTAAATCTAAAATGTTTTTAGTTATGGCTTTATTTTCTTTTGCTAAACTATCAAATTGGGTTTCTAAAATTTCATTTTGTTGTTTAAGTTTATTTAGTTCTTTAGAACCATTTATGTTATTAACATTTACATATAGATAAATGAAGGTTATAAAATATGATGCTAAAAATATAGCAACAATAATTTTCAAATCTTTTTTTTCTTTTTGTTCCATTACCATTCGGTTTTAACTTGACAATTCCAACCCCAATATTTCATATACGTTTCAATATATTCACAAAGTGTTGGGCATTCGTTTGGAGATGCTTCTTCAATGGTGATTAAAAAATCTCCATTTTCAAATATTTCAGCATTGATACAATTCAAAGATGACCAATTAATTGGTTCGTCATAATTAATGTTGAAAGTTTTTAGTCTTTCTCTATCAATCATAGTTTGATTTTCGTTGTCAATAGGGATAAAGAGAGCATTAAGTAATTGGTTTACATTTTGTATAACAACGTCTTGTTCTACTAAATCTCCTAAATTATTGCTTTTCAAGAAATCAAATCTTTTTTTTGTCATTCTAAATTACAATAAATTTTAACAATCTAATACATCATATTCGTAGTTATGAATAAAATCTTTTCCATTAAAGTCGTGTGTAAATTCTTGTTCTATTAGGGAAACCCAATCCATATCTTGATTATGACCCCAAGATAATACTTTTTGAATCATTTCTTTTTTTGTTCGCACCCAAGAATAGTGATGACATAATACTTTGTTGTCTTGTCTTAACCATCTTTTAGATTTTAGTTCTTCTCTCCTTTTAAATTCCCACCTTTCCATATCGCTAAAAATGTAATTGTATGTACATACTGATTTTTTGCACATCACACCTGCTTCTTCGGTTGTCTTTGCTCTATATTTACGTTCTCTGAAGTACCAATAGCATTCTAAAGAAACGACATCGTAATTTTCGTGGTCTTTTGTTTCAAGATATTTTTTGAATAAATCTCCTTCAATAATTTCATCGGCATCTAAAAATAGGATGTAATCGCTTTGACAAGACCAAGTAGGCAAAAATCTCATTAGGTTATGATGAAATCTTGATGTTTCAGTTTTTTGAAATTCTACTCTTACGGGGGTGGCTTCGTATTTTTTAGCAATTGCAAACATTTTTTCTAATGTTTCTTCATCTTCTAAAATACCATTTAAGGCATAGTCGCAATATGAAATGAATATTTCGTTTGAGAATTTACTTGCTTGTTGTAAGTTTTCTTCAATGAATTGATAGTCGTTGTTGCAATAACTGATTATTGTGGCTATCATTTTAATAATTTATTGGATAAAGTTTTCCTTCAATTTCAGCAGTATGGGTGTTAGCAGGGAAACCAAGATTTTCGGGATGAGCAATGCTAACAATTCTACCCGATGAAATCCAACTTGCAACCGCTCCCGTACTACTTCTATTTTTAATATAATGGGCGCATTTACCAAAAAGCCATACCATAAGTGTTGGTTGTAAACCACGTTCATAACCACTCACAGGACTGAATCTTTCGGGATTATCTTTACATTCAAAAGGCGACATTTGAAATTCTTCAATTAAAAAAGCATTAGGATAACGAGCAAAAAGTGGGTCAAGGATTCTTTCTTCCTCTGATGTACACATTAATCTTAAATCTGGTTCTTTTTCCAAAATTTCATCAATAAATGGAAAATATGTTTCTATTGGAATACGAGGGCGACCATCAAGATAAACGTCCGTGCCACGCCAAGTAATACCTATGGTTTTACTAAAATCAATATTATACTTATCAACAATCGCTTGACCTCTTTGGTTGGTTGCATCGTTAAAATGTAGATGTTTTTTATAATATTCTTTTATTACTGATAAAGGTTGCCCCATAAAACAATAGACTCCTGCTTCTGGGCAATTTTCCCAATCCCATACTTCCTCACGAGGTGGTGGGGTGCTGACTTTTGGCTGAACAAAATACCATTCATACATATTTGGAGTTTCAGAGAATTTATTCAAATCTTGATAGGATATAAGACTTTTATTGTAAGGCCAGTTAATGTAAACTTCATTACCCATTTGTTCGGCTGCCCACATTTGCCAAAATGCACAATAAATCCAAGTAGTTAAAGTTGAATGTATGTCTGTTTTTTCAAGATAAATTGGTTGTTGCATAATATTTATTTTTATTTTTTTTTTAAAATTTATATTTATTCATTAATCTTACTAATTCATTATTTAATAATTGATGCCCAAGAGTACCATCGGGTATTGAAGGCTCAACGACACCATTAGAATAATCAATAATTCTACCTCCTCTATGAAAACCAAAAGGTTTTGAATTATGATTTGCAGGATTTTGATTTCCACCTTGTGCAAACAAGTTTGCTACGTTTATTGGACAAATGTTGAAATAATTAAAACCGTATGATATTACGCCATCTTCATAGCAACCAGCCTTTGATTGTATGGCATTAGCGGTTTCTTCAGTTCCATCCCAAGAATCAAATGCTAAAGATGTAGCCTGCATCAATAATTTAGAACGAAAAGAAAAACCACCCGAACCAACTCTATCTTCTTGGTCAAAAACTGGTCCTATATAATCATATTTAAGCCAATCATTATCCCATTGTTCGGGATTTAGAATCCATCCATCTCCTTGTACTATGAGTACATAATCAGTATCAATATATTTATGACACTCGGTGAGCATCCAAACTGAATACATAATAAGTGTATTCAAAGGTGAAATCTTAACAATAGGGTAGTTACGTTCTTGATTTGAAATAACTTTTACTGCTCCAAAATCAACCATAGTTTTACAATGCTCAACAATAGCAATTGCTCTATCTACGTCAACACAATCTACACAAAGTAAAGTAACATTTGGAAGTTGTAGTTTATTCATTTTAATTATTTTTTTTTGTTAATGCCCAATCAGAGCCAACCCATTTTCTTTTAATTTAGGTAATTTTTTTGTTAATGCCCAATCAGAGCCAAATTCATTATTAAAAATTATCATTTCATAATTATTTTTTTCACAAAATTCATTTACTGCCTCAATAACACCAAAACCATAATAATCGTTGATAAAATAATCGTGACCACACATTAACCCATTTTCTTTTAATTTAGGTAAATAGTCTAATAAATCTTGTTTTACACATTCATATAAATGACAAGCGTCAATGTATATAAAATCAAAATAATTATCTTCAAATAAACCTACTGCATCGTATGAAAAATTGCGAATTACATTTATTTTATCATCTTTTGAGTATTTTTCTTTTAATGTCAAATATTGTTCATAAGATGAATATGATGTTTGCAAACCATCTTTATAAGTTTCAGCACCATTTTTATCATATCCATTTTCCCAAGAATCAACTAAATATAATTTTTTAGGTTTTAAAATATCTAAAATTTGTTGACTAAAATTACCATCAAGTACACCAATTTCAATACAAATAGGATTTATAGGTATTAGTTTTGAAACCTCTTGCAAATATTCTAATCTAATATTAACTTTTTTTATTTTTTTTTTATTTATCAGTTATTAAAATTATTTTTTTTATTTATCAGTTATTAAAATTAAGACATCATCATATCTATTTTTTATACTCCTTCGGTCAAGTACAAAAACATTTTTATTTGAGTCAATATTTTCTAAAGATTCACGACTTGCATCAATATCTTGTACATCTTCAATAACGTATATTGAACCTTTAGAAAGGTATGGCTTAAATACCTCATAAATTGTAAGTTGTTGGTCAATGCCATGTCCTGCGTCTTCTATTATTACATCAAATTTGATTCCTTCAAAAAATTCTTTTATAATAGAAGGATTAGTAGCATCACCAATTTTTACATTATAACCTTGAGAAATACATTCTGATAAGTCAGCCAAACCACCAATAGGTTTTATGTCACAATCCATTCCATAAACTTTACCACTAAAATAATCACTCCACATACGAAGGCTTTCACCCGACATTAAGCCTATTTCAAGAATATTTTTTGCTTTTTCACGATAAGGTGCAAAAATCTCGGCATATACATCAAGATATGAATGTACATCACCCTTATCTGGCCATAAGCCTATTTTATGTTTATCGCAAAGTTCGTGTAATGTTTTAATTACGTTTGTCATATTTTTATATTTATCTTTTTATATTCATCAATCCAAGATTGTAATAAATCCAATTCGGAAAAGTGTAATAATTCAGCCTTAACGAGTGCTTCGTAACAAGTGTACATATTATCACAAACCGATTCTAAACCTTTATTCAAATTTAATTTAGCAAGTATTTCTACGATTTTTTCATTATTGATATATCCATCTACTTCATCAACAAAATCTTTTATTAGGTCGTGTGGATTGCGTTCTTGAAAAACTTCGGCAGGACTATGAAATGTTACGCCATCATTAATTTCCCAAAGACATCGTTGTGCTACAAAACTTCTCCAAATATCAGTCATACGAAATGTAGCCTTTGCGGGTAAATACATTAAAGGAAATGCTTTAGGAAACCACCAAGTTGTTTGTGAATTAAAAGGACACCAAGTTTCAGAATTTAGATAAATACTACGTTCTTGTGTCCAATCTTTATGATTTCCAATAACCAAACGATAAATGGCATCAACATCGGGTTCGCCATCGGCTAATCCTTGTTGTATTGAACTCATAAAATTTTCTTCAACACCAAATTTAGGTTTTGTGTTTATTTTTTTAAGATTAAAACCACGAGGCCAGGTAGGGGTATCGTTTTCTGAATTTCTTAAAACTTCATAAATATTATACCAACCTTCATCAATTGAAAGATTTGCTATTACATTGTTATTTCGTATTTTCCATTTCTTGTTGGGTATATTATCATCATCTGTGTCATAAATCATTTTTGCACCTTGTCGCATTGCTTCTAAATAGCCAATATTCTTCCGAGCATAATGATTTTTTACTTCAGTAGATGGATTAATAAATTGTGAATTTTTAAACTCCCATTTTGGAGTTTTGGTATCCCCTACAACAATTAGTTTATCTGAAAATAATTCGTGTAAAACACTAATTGCTTCGGTTGGTGGGTTTATGGTAGTAAGAACACAGAAATTCATAATATTTTATTTTGCAAGTATTAAATTTTCTGCGTTATGACTTATAAATTTAAAACCAAAGTCTTTAAGTTTTTCTGCTATGTAAACTTCTTTACCATCGTGTTCAATACATAACATTTTTAAATTACTCCAAAAATCATCGGTTATTAAATCAAATAATTTTATGTTAGTTCCTTCTACATCCAAATTTAAAAAATCAACTTTTTGATTTATGGTTTTTAATAATGATTCCATAGAAATAAATTTAACTTGAATTTCATTGAATTTCATATCACCAATTTCCCACTTTATTTTATGGTCTATGTCAGTTGTTGATACTGCATTGCCATTACAATCATACAAAGTATCAAATCCATCCTTATCTGAAACCGCCGCTTCTATTAAATTAATTTTGGAATTATCTTTATATTCAATTCTAAATTTTTCAGCACAGATGGGTGATGGTTCTACATAAGTTCCACTCCAACCTCTTTCAACCAAACTTCTTGTGTTTGAAAATACTTTTGGGTCAAATGCACCTATCTCTAAAAAAAATCCTTCGTTTTCATTAAAATAATTGCAAATGTAATCTTGTTCATCGTTTTGACTGAATTTCATTTATAATTTTTTTTCATTATTAGTCCATATTTCGTTAGTTTCAGTTGGTGCTTCTGTTATTTTATCATCAAAAATATAATGATGTAATACTTCATTAATTTTAAATTCATATTTTATTTTTGGTATTAATCTTTTACACCAATCCCAATCTTCGCTATAACCAACGTCACTAAATAATTCACTTTTGGCAATTTCACTTTTCCACGCACATATATGAAATGGTTGCCTTTTGATATTTATATATTTCTTTTCTTTTTTAAAATCAAGTGAATTAGTTAATAAAAATATTTTTTCGTTTTTTTCATCCATATAAATATTTTCTTCATTAGAAAGTATTTTTTCATTTATGCCATCACTATGATAATTTTCTTCAATATATTTAGAATCAAAATTCACGTCAATTTTATCAATTAATACTAATTTTACTTGTTTTTCATTTGAATTTTCATCTAAAATATTTTCAGTTTTATTGTATAAATTTTCTTTTAATAAAATATCAGAATAATTTTCTAAATTATTATATTCTGCGATAGTTATAAATCTTGCGTTTTCATTATTATATTCAGTAGAAAAATCAACTAAAAAACTTTTACCATTAATAGTACATTTTTGTTTAAAAGTTATAACATCTGATTTTGATTCAATTGCTTCAAGTATTTTTTGAGCATACCCTTCAAAATAATCTTCATCATCATCAATAAAACTTATGTACTCTCCTTTAGCCAATTGGACTAATGATTCTCTTTTTTTACCGATTGACCTTTTTTTGTTATCAATAAAACATAATATTTCAATTGGCAAATCACCTACTTCTATTAAAAGTTTATTGTATAGTTTTTGCATCATTTCAAATCTACTTGGTATTGATGCAATCAATATTGATAGTTTTATTTTCATTTTAATACTAATAAATTTTCGCTTATGTAAGAAGGACAACCAATAATATTCCAATTATGTTTTATTTCACTTAACATTTTTTGGTCTAAAGTGTGTCCTAAATTGTAAAATTTTTGTAACCAAAATTCTTTTGTTTCGCAATTTATATGACCTGTTCCCTCTTGTCCAGGTGGTGCAGCAGTAAAAAGTATTCTACCATCTTTACTTAAAGAATTGCTTATATTTTTGAGAAAAGAGTCAGTTCCATTTGGGTCTATGTGTTCAGCAGTTTCAAAACTAATTACACAATCATACTTTCCACAATTAATCTCTTTTGTACAATCTAAATATTCAACATATTCTTCTACAATAATAGGCGTATATTTTTTAGCATATTCTCCTCCAATATCAAAACCTTTTAAAATTTTAACTCCTTTATTAAAACCAGATTCAAGATATGATGCAATACCACATCCGAAATCAACTATTGATTTTGGATTATATGTGTCTATATACCAATCCATATTTTTAATTGAATATTCTCTTGCGTGTAATATGTGCCAAAGAAAAAAATCATCATTATAAAGTGTAATGTCAAATTTTTTTTTCATTTTGCAAGTATTAAATTTTCTCCATTAAAAAGTATATTTTTAAAACCAAATATTTTTAATTTTTCTTCAATGTAATTATATTGGTTATCGTGTTCAATACATAACATTTTTAACCTTCTCCAAAAATAATCGGGTATTAAATTAAAAATTTCAATATTAGTACTTTCTACATCCAAATTTAAAAAATCAACTTCTTTTATATTTTTTAGAAGTGTTTCTACTGAAATAAATTTTACTTCTAATTCTTTATAAACTACGTTATTTCCTTGTTCCCATTTAATTTTATGAGATAAATCTGTGCTTGATATTGCATCGCCTTGAGAATCATAAAAATTACCCAAACCATCAAAATTTCCAATGGCTGCTTCAATTAATTCTATTTTGGGATTATTTTCATATTCAATTCTAAATTTTTCAGCACAACTCGGAGATGGTTCAACGTAAACGCCATTCCAACCTTTTTCAACTAAAATTCTTGTATTTGAAAACACTTTAGGGTCAAAAGCACCTATCTCTAAAAAGTATCCATTATCATAATTAGAAAAATAATATTCTATATATTCTTGTTCATCATTTTGACTATAAAATTTTTTTTCCATATTTTTATTTGAATTCGTTATATAAATAAAGGTATATTATTTCTTTTATTTCATTTTCAGTTTTTAAAATTCCTAAATTGCAAACTTTCATTGCCCAATCGGTATCTTCCCCAAAGTTGATTTCTTCAAATTTTATGTCTTTTACTAAATCTTTTTTGATAGCGTTGAGGTGGTTTGGTGGTCTATAATAGACTGAATTTTCTTCATAGTAAGATTCATATTTTAATGAATGTATAAAAAATTTTGAGTATTGTTGATTAAAAGAGATAATACCATTTAGGCTTACGCAATCTTTATTTGACAAACAACCATTTCTTACTAATTCTACATAGTTATCAGAAATATCATCATCATCATCTATGAAACAAATATATTTTGCATCTGATTGTTCCAATAGCATATTTCTTTTTTTCCCAATAGTCATTTCCCCATCATCTGACAAATATAAAACTTTCACATCATTGTAATTTGCATTAATAATTTGATTATTTAATTTATTTATTAATCTATTAAAACTATCAACTCTTTTTGTCAAAGTGCATATTAAAATGTTTAATAAAGGCTTATGATTTAAAATCAAATCAAAATTATTTTTTTTCCTTTCATTAAAAAGCGTTTCACCTTGATTCCAAGTCGCATCATTTTTTTCACTTATTTCGTCTTTTGGTATGCCACCAACATCAACACCAATAGTCCAATGTTTATGAATAAAATAATGAACTCCATCTTGTAAATCAATTACCTTATCAAGCAAATGTGCTACTTCGGTCATTTCAGTATCGCAAAATAGATGCTCATATTCATAGTAATAAATGTAACCAAACCGATTATAGTAAGTTCTATCCATAATTGGTAGAGTAATAAGTGTTGGTTGGTATAAGTCTGAAGTTTTTACAATATAATCTTCTTTATCTTTTAATTTTTCTAAAAGCCAAGTATCCCACCCTTCAAAACAATCAAAATCGTCTGAAACAAGAATAATTAAATTATTTTCTGAAATATTTGCACCACTATTAGATGCTTCAATACAACTTTTATTATCGTTGACACAAATTTTAATTCCATCAAAAGATTTACTCAATACTTCAAATAACTCTTTATATAAATGTAGTGTTGTGTCAGTAATATCTATTGAAAGTATATATTCAAATGGAATTTCTTTAGATGTTCTTGTTGAGAGCCACCTTTGAGCAGTTTCATAAGCCATTAATGGTCTTTGTCGGCTTGGGTGTATTATTGAAATTGATTCCATTATTTTATTTTTTTTAAATAATCTTGATATGTTAATTTGATGCCTTCGTATAAATTTACTTTTTCGGTATATCCTAAATTTCTCAACCTTCTTACATTTAATAGTTTTCTTCTATGTCCATCGGGTTTATCGGCTTCAAACTCAATTTCTCCTTTATATCCAATTGTATCTTTTATTATTTCAGCCAATTTTTTTATTGTCAAATCAATACCCGTACCTATGTTCAAGTGAGATATACCTTGTTCATATAAATCTTTGGCTTCTACTTTTCTCATAACAAAAAGACAAGCATCGGCTAAATCATCAACATACATAAATTCTCGTCTTGGATTTCCACTACCCCAAACTTTTACTGAAGGAAGATTTTTCTCTTTTGCTTCGTGAAATTTAATCATTAGCGCAGGTATAACGTGAGAATTTTCTAAATCGTAAGTATCGTTAATGCCATATAAGTTGGTAGGCATAACCGATATAAAATTACTTTTGTATTGCTTGTAGTAACTCTCGCACATCTTGATACCTGCTATTTTTGCTATTGCGTATGGCTCATTTGTATATTCTAAGGGAGATTTAAGTAAGTATTCCTCCTTCATTGGTTGACTACAACTTTTTGGATATATACACGAACTTCCTAAAAACAAAAGTTTTTCAACGCCATTTAAGTATGAAGTATGAATTATGTTTGTTTGAATTTGTAGATTGCTATAAATGAAATCGGCTCGGTATTTATTATTTGCATTAATACCTCCTACTTTTGCCGCTGCTATAATTACTTGTTCGGGTTTATTTTTTTCAAAGAATTTTTCAACGTCAGATTGTCTTCGTAAATCTAAATCTTTCCTATCGGCTTTTATTATAGAATGATTTTCTTGTTCTAATCTTCGTAAAATTGCTGAACCTACCATCCCATTATGTCCTGCTAAAAATATTCTCATTAGTATTTAAAATTGTATTGTGTCCAAAGTAATTGTAAAAAATTTAATATATCTTCTTTTGTTTGAAAGAATATGTCTTGATGACTATTGAATAAGCATACCATTAAATAATTTGTGCCTTCCCAAGTAATTTTTTTTTGTTCGCAAATTAAGTAGCCATCAAATAAATATAAATCTTGCCAAATTACATCTTTGTATTTTTCGGTTAATAATTTATAAAGTTCTTCAAGTTCTTTCATCCCAAAGCAATTAAAAGAATAAATAACCAAAAGCCTATACTGATTTCATTCCTTATAGATAAAGTTCTGATAAGAATTAACTTCATATCTAATTGCAAATCCTCTTTACTTTTTTTTAAAAAGGTATTCCAATTCATAAACAATAAATAAAGTAGGCAAAAAACATAATAAGGGAAAAGGTAAATCATATAAAATACCTTGTACGCATCTTTTGGTATGTCGGGCATAACTTTAGATTTTTTTGAATGTTACTCCATCCTTTTCAATGTTCCAACATTTAAGGGTATTCTTAACTTGTTCTTTGCCATCTTTTTCTTCCCATAATATTCCCTTTAAGTCAATGTAGGCAATAATGAAATCTCCTTCTTTATAGTTGTCAATCATTGTGCAATCATTCTTCCATAATTCTAAGGCATAGATATTACGAAACTTTTCAGCACAATCGTCTAACCAAAAAATTCTTTTTTCAAAGTTAGTATATGTTACCGAATCAAAAACTTTTTTAATTTTTCCTTCTATTTTTAGCATAATTTTTTATTTATCTATGTATTTGTAATTACCTTTTGATTTTGATATTGTTATTAGTTTTTGCCAATCTTTAGCATTCGTTGATTTATAGACATTGTAGCAAACTATGTTTTCCTCATTTTCACAAGACCAACTTACTTCTTTGTCATTTTTGTTGTAGTGAACATCAAAGTATGTAATGTAGAGTGGCAATATTCCACAACAAGTATCTGAAATGCTTACCAATACTTTATCAGAGCGTGTATTTGGATTATTTCCACAAGTTGAATATATTTCATAATCAGCCATTGTGTGTTGTTGTAATCTATTAGAACAATCATACCACGTTACGATGTCATTATTGTTTGTGCTATTTGTAAAGGTTATACAATTACAATTATTTACAATATCATTTGTTTCTTTCAAAACTTTGATAGTTGTAAAATATTCTGAATTGTCATTATTTACTTGTCCAATTTTATAAAAGATTGAATTTTCGTTTACCGAAGTCATATCTTTTATTTTTAAACAAGAAAATAAAACCACAATACACAATATAATTATTGATAATATTTTATTCTGCATCTTGTTCATCATCTTTTTCGGTTTTTATTCTTGATGAAATTTTAACCAATGGCTTTTTTTCTTCTGATTCAATTACTTCAACGATTTTGCTTGATTTTACGCCAAATACTTGAAACTCTTGAGTAAATCCACTAAATAGTTTTACCACTCTTGATTCGGCTTCGGTTACACTCATAGCGTCAACCAAATAGATTTCTTTGTTTCTTTTTACTTTTACGTTTCCTTTTGAATCTTCTGATTCTAAAACGATTTCTACCATTACTTCGTAATACTTCATTTTTTTATTTTTAGTGATTAATTAAATGTGGTGTTTGATAAATGTTTCCTACAACTTCTACATCAAAGATATTTGTATCTTCCCAAAAATCAGTTCCATCTCCTAAAAGGTCGGCATAAGTTGAATAATATTCTTGTCCATCAATTTTATGTACGTCAAGTTTATTATTGTGATTATAACCAAAACTCCTTTGTATCCCTGCTCCACAATTTAAGCCTCTTATTATGATTGCCGTTCCAAATTCATTATTTTCCTCTAACTCATCATACCAAGTAGTCTTGTATTTTATAATATCGCCATAATAAATTTCTTTGTCGTATTTATCATTCCAACCTATGTATTGCATAAGGTATCCATTATAAATACTTGAGAATAAATCAATGTTACTTGTCAGAACAATGTCTTTAGGTTCGCAAATTTGCATTAATGTCCAAGAACTATCTGAATGGATTTGTAAATAATGTTCGTTTGTGAGATAAAACATTTTTGATTGAATGCTATCCCACACCCTAAATTGAATATCCATATCAGTCATTAATTTTTCCATTGTAGGGAGTAGTAAATTTTTCTTTTGTAGGCTCTCCTCCCCACATTTTGATATAAAGTTCTTTATTTTTTTTTCTTTTTTCTAAAATAGAGTAATCTTTTTCTAAAGTTTGCGAAGTACGATATAAAAGTGGATTTAATAAAGGTGTTTTATAGTGAACAAGACCTTTTAGTTTTAGTCGGTATGCGTATGAATTATCTTCGTAGTAGGCGGGGAAGAAACATTCATCAAACTTTCCTACTTTTTTCCATACGCTTTTAGGTAAAATAAATGCACACCAATCGGGAGTAGCAGTTGCGAACATATCTCCTTTTTTAGAAACCCTTTCAATAACGCTTTCAATTATTTGTTGTGACTTTCCTAAATAAATGTCATCGTTAAGTATTAATGCGTAGTCTGATGTTTCAAATATTTTTTCGCAAAGTACATTCCAAGAAGCACCAACGCCTATGTTGGTTTCTTTTTCAATTAGTTCAATATTTTGTTCAATTGCTATATTTTGCTTTCCATTGTCTAAAATATAAATTTTATGATTAGGGAAATCTCTTGCGTATGTTTTTAGGTTAGGCATTAGCAAGTCGTAACGATTGAGTGTTGGTATTCCTATTCCGAATTTCATATTGATATTTTTGAATAAATTTCATCCCATTTCCTATCTCTCATTTTACTTAGGTCGGTTCTTAATTGACCATCTAAATATTTCTCGTAGAATAAAGCGATTATTTTGTCCACTGCTATAAAATGAAATTCGCTTGAGCAAGTTGAGATAATTTTTCTTATCCAACCAAAACATTCTATTTTCTCCATTGGTTATTTATTTAATATTTCGCCAGTTTCGGTATCAACAAATAATTCGTTGAATTTTATTGGTGCTTTTTCAATTACAAATATTTCTCTAAAAAAAACATCGGTATAATATTTTCCATTGTAAAGTTTAGAACGCATATAAATATTACCCTTGATTTTGTCTTTTGGTTTTAGATTAAGTTCTTTGATTGCTTTATCTTTCCAATAACCCATAACCTTAATTGCGACAGGGTAAATTTTATCTTTGTCCTTTTTACGAATAATTATTTGTGCGATTGTGTCGGTAATAATTACAATATCGTATATCCTACCCGTGATATTCATTGTATAAATTTATAGGAAATTTTCTGATTTTATATTGTTTAATAAAATATCAATATCCACATTTTGAAAGTACTTTTGAACAATGTAATTTCTTGCGTAAATCTTTATTTCATAATCATCAGAATCGTTTGTAATTCTTGTAAAAACATTATTATTTTTTTTCTTGAATTTTTCCTTTGCATAAATCATTCCTTTATCAATATCCGATTGAGTTACTTTTAGCATTTTATTGTTACGAAGAAAGTTATAGGTAATGTTTAAGACATCGTTTATTTCGCCATTGTCTTTGTATTGTTTATAAAAATTAGCGATTATCTCTTTTGTATCTTCGGCTTGTTGTTGTGGAGTTGGTCTATTTTTTATTTCGGCTTGTTCTTGTAGCCATCTTTCCTTTCTTCTTAAAGTATCAGCCATTGTAATCTTTCGGTAGAATAAGTAAGAGTCAATTACTTTGGCGCAATACAATGGAGAGAAACTTCCGAAAAATTCTACATCTTCTAATTTCCTTGCTATTGAGAGGTTGTATGCAAGTTCTATTTCGGATAAAGTTAGAAATGGATATGTGTTTGCTATAAATTCGGTAACTATGGATAGTTCTATATCGCTTTCTTTTTTGGGTATCCCAATGTATAGTCGCCATTTGCTTACTATCTTGAGTAGTTCATCCCATTGTTCTAATTTGCCTATTACGATACTATTTTCGGAACACTTTACTATTTCAAGTTCTTCGTTACTTTTTACGAAGGGCATTAAGGTATTGGGATGCTTTGAGGATTGAGTCGGTAAATTTTGTGAAGTCGTTTGAATTTGTTGGTTCATTATCTTTTGAGTTTAAATAATTTTCAAATTTTGATTTAGAAAATAAAGTTGAAGGTCGTAGGTATTTTACCCAATCAGTTCCTTTCCAATCTTTAACCTTTTTATCTATAACTATTTTAAAGTCATCAAACAAGAACCCCTCTTTTAGTCTTGCACTTATTAATTCCATATTATTCCCTTTTAGGGAGAAACTTGTACCACTTTCATTATTGAGGTAATCAATAATTTCTTGAGCCATTTTTCTTTCTTGCCTACTAATTGGTTTTTTCGCCTTTTGTTCTTTTTGTTGTATTATTTTAAAATCTTGCCGAAGGAGTTGTATTCCGAATTCATATATTTCTCTTATTTCGCTAATATTTGGAAATTTTATTTCCTCTTTCTCTATAAAATCAAATTCAAGCATTTCATCAGACTTTTCAGCCAACCAATAAAACCAAATTCGTGAATACAACTTACCCTTTTCGGCAATAGATTTAAAAAATAATTCGGGTATAACAAAATGTCGCACATTTATTTATTTGTTTTTCTCACATTCTTTAATTCAATTATTTCATCAATTTTAATATCCAATGCTTCGGCTATCAAAACCCCAGTAAGTAAGTTATAGGTCTTTGTCTTACCCGTGCATATTTTTGATATTCTATCTCTACCTATAACAAACCCCGATTTTCTCTTAATCATTCTTCTTAGGTCGCCTTGAGATAATTCTCTCTCCATTAGGATAGCATCTAACTTAGTTAATGGTATCCTTTCTTCTTTTACTTCTTCCTCTATTACAATTTTTTTTACTTTCATAATAATTTCTTTCGGCTTGTTTTGATTCTATAATTTCAGATTCTGACTTTTCTAACTTTTCAAAAAGATTAACCCATCCTCGCATACAAATCATTATTTCTCTTTTATCCATTATTTTAGTTTGATTAAGCAAAGATTTTACTATCAATTTAATTTCTTCTTTGTTAGTTGTACATTTTTCAAGAGAAATTAATTTTAATGGTTTTTGTGTCAAAATTTATACTTGCAAATTCGGGGATAATATTGTCTAATACTTCTTGAGTAATAAATGTTGGTTTATCGCTTGTTAGTATAGTACTCCAAGTATAATCGTTTATAATGTTAAATTTTATTATTGTCTTTTTTTGATAATTTGGTTTTTGGGTATTGTATGAAAATTCTCCATAAATAGAATTTAGTGCATAAATTTTATTAATATCATAGTCCACCAAAATATTCATTTCAGTATTTATTATACTTATTGTGGTATTATTAATTATCGCTTCGGCTTCAAGCAATCTTGTAATCATATAAGTTTTGTTGTTTACAAATATAATATGTTATTTAGCGAATTTAGAAATAATTTTTGTACCAATTAATACACAACTTATTATAGCAAATGATAACAATAATCCTTGCTTGAGATATTTAGGATTCTTTTGTAATTCGTATAAAGCGTTTTCGTAGGACATTTGTTTCTTGCCATTTTGCTTATTGACAAAATTGTGCATATCCACAGTCCATCTAAAAAAATCCATTTGGCTTTCCAAGTTGGGTGGATGCTTTTCCATATTTTGTTTGAAGTGGTATCCACAAAAAGGGCAAGGGAGTATATGCTCTACTGAATCTAAAAATTTAGTGTAGTTTGTTTTATCTTCTTCGGTTGGCTTATCGGGATAATTGAGTGCTACATAATGAATAAAGTGCCAACCTTCTTTTCCCCAATAATTTGGACTAATCCCCATTTTTAAAATGATTTTTTATATTTTGTTTTATTTTATTGACTAATTCAAGCATTTCAGAATGAGAATAACCTATATCCATAAAGCCATAAAAATCTTTTGCCTTAATTCTCAACTTAATCTCTTTTGCTATATCCCTTTCTCTTGGCAAATAAGATAAGTAGAAAAAGTTTTGTCTATTTACTTCGGTATTAAAATGTTTTTCAACCAAATCTATAATCATACCGATAAATTCTTTTTCATTCTTTTCAAATTGTTTTATGTATTGTGGATTATCCTCACAACCTTCTTCTTCGGCTACGAATTGCATATTATCAAGTAGGTTGTTTTTATTAATAAAACTTTCTTCAACTTCTATTAATTTTTCAACCTCATTAAACTTTAATAGTATTCTCATATTTCGTAAATTCGGTATGGTAATCCATCTTCTTTAAAAATATCAATTTCGCTTTGTGGGTATCCATTATCAACAAGCCAATTTAAAACATCTTGTTCCTCTATTACTTTTTTTGGAATTTCTTTGGGGAAACCAAAACGCCATCCACTTGGAGGGTCAATCATAGTTCTTGTAGATAGTTTATTTGGCTCAATAGAATTGTAAGTATTTTTTGCTACAACACCTTCTTCTTCCCTTTCGTGATTTTCAAATAATTCTGAATAATGGTCATACCAATAACAAAATAATTGAGAACCAACATAAGTCAATTCTACTTCGCCTTCGCTTGATTTATAAACTTGGGAATTTTTCAATTCACCTTTTTCAATCAATTCGTCTAATCGGTCATAGACAACCATCTCCAAAATTTGAATTTTATTCATTTTTTTGTATTTGTTTTAATAAAAATTCTTTACTTTACTTTACTTCACGTCACTTTACGTAACATCACTTGACCGCACTTTACTGAAATATTTTATGGTTCAATTTTCTTACCAAGAATTTTCTCAATCTTTTGTTTTATCTCTTGCTTTTTCTGCTCATCTCTATATTCCTGTGCTTTTTGATTAAGTTCGTTTTGTGCGTGGATATGGGCAATTAGGTCTTCCATAAATTTTTGTGCTTTAGATTCGTCAAATGCTTCAAAATTTATATCACGTTCTTCGGCGGTATCAAATTCCCACGGGTAAGTTAATTGCAAAGTTCTTGTTTCGGGAATATCGGGAATAGATACTACGAAATAGTGTTTTGATATTTCTTCGTCAATAGCCTTTGAAACAAACATATCCACTTCATTCTTGTATTTGAATACTTTAGTGAATTCG
>Ga0114966_10001237_pt1 | contig 23755 bp, 22 predicted proteins | sample M_130207_XF_Meta_FD_87029 | JGI IMG/M metagenome (GOLD analysis project Ga0114966, IMG submission 87029) | Freshwater microbial communities from Lake Montjoie, Canada to study carbon cycling - M_130207_XF_MetaG | ecosystem: Environmental > Aquatic > Freshwater > Lake | place: Lake Montjoie... | reverse complement strand
GAGCGGTCAGGGTACTAGCGGTAAAACCGTCAACGAAGGCGTATTTTGCAAACAGTTCTGGATCGATAGCAATCAAGTTTTTCCACAAGTCAAACGTCATACGCATACGTGCGTCAGTAGTTTTCCAACCACACAATATCGTTGCGCTACGGACCCTTTTCGGCTCGAGCGCTGCTGTGGCCGCAGCTATGACTGCGCCGAGGGAATATCCTGCAATGTGACATTCTTCAACTTCTAAGTAATCGAGTACAGCAATGGCGTCGGAAACTAAACCTGGAACCGAGAGTGGGGATAGCGGCAGTGAGGATTCACCGGATCCGGGAAAATCAATTTGGACATAGGTGTGTTGCGTTGGCATAGATCCGATGACCAGATCCCATGCGCTGCGGTCCATCGTCGTGCCGTGATACATCAGAACTGGTATCCCTGCCGTCCCAAGTGGAGCGCCGACCACGCCATATCCCAAGGTTTGACCGTTGCGGTTAAGAATGCTCACGGACTTACTGTGCCACAACAATGACTTTGATTTGCTGTCGGGGCGAGGCAGGATGGGGACATGTCTTCGGCGTTTGTGAGTTCATCGCGGGTTTTGTTGACAGATGGAGCTTTTCATCGAGCGCGCGTTGAGATCCGCGATGGTCGCATACGCTCTGTGACTGCGGTCGATGCTGACGAGAAAGTCACGACTGAACATATGATTGTGCCAGGATTCGTTGATGTGCAGGTCAACGGCATTGACGATGTGGATGTCTGGAAAGCCGCAAGTGATGATGATCAACAAGCATGGGATCGCCTAGGAAATTTGTTGCTTGATCAAGGAGTCACAAGTTGGTGCCCGACTTTGGTGAGTGCTCCGTTGGGGCGCTATCGCACAGCAATGGATTCGATACGCCGTTGGAAAGCAAGTTCATTTCTTGCGCCGAATATCATCGGCATTCATCTTGAAGGACCGTTTCTTGGAACCGCTCACGGGGCACATCGTGCTGATTTCGTTTGCGATCCTGATGTGTCCTGGTTGGAAACAAACTTAGATGATGTTGTCTTAATGACGATGGGTGCCGAATCGCAACATTCGAGTGAAGCTTGCGCCTTGGCGACAAGTCTTTCAACCAATGTCGCTATCGGTCACTCGCGCCCGACGCGTCAACAGTTCGACGACATGGTCGCTAGCGGAGCAACTTTGGTGACGCACCTGTTTAACGCCATGAGTGGTCTCCATCATCGCCAGCCAGGATTAGCGGCTTGGGCATTACTTGAACCAAAAGTCTGCGCTTCAATCATTGCCGACGGGGTGCATGTCTCAGCTGAACTTGTCAGTTTGTCTTTTGCCGCCAAAGGTGGCGGGATGGTTTTGGTGACAGACTCCGTTGCGTGGCGATCGGGTACCGCTGGGGAGATCAGGATGTCGGTTGTTGACGGCGTGGCCCGTCTCGCCGATGGGACGTTGGCAGGTAGCACGGTCACTATGCCGGATGCCATCAAATTCTGCGTTCGTCAAGCTGACGTACCTCTCCCCCTAGCGCTTCAGGCAGCCACAGTCACTCCCAGTCGCATCCTTCGGCAAAATGATCGAGGGATCATCAAGAGCGGTTGTCGCGCCGATATCACAGCGCTCACTGATGACCTAGATGTGGCCGCTGTTTGGGTCTCGGGGCAACAAGTTCGCTAGATCTTTCGCTACCCTCGCAGGTATGCGAATTGTTTCTGCTCTTTTTGTTGAGAATTTTGAACTCCGTCAAGCGCCAGGTCCAAGTACGCGTATTGATATCACTGGCGCGATGTTTTCAATGGCCGCGCCCTCGCCAGTTCCACTCACTATTGATCCCCATCTTGTGGCACTGATTTTTTGTGCACCAGATGGCAGTGGCGCCGGCGTTTTTGAAGTGGTTTTTCGTCAAGGAGCGGGTGAAGAAGATCCGATCATCGGACGCAACGTCAGTCCCTTTACCGTTGACCCCGGAAAGTTCACATACCGACTGGTCAAAGGTGAACTTGATTTCACTGAATATGGGCAAATTTTTGCACACTGCAGGGTTGACAAAGGACCTTGGCATTTAGTTCCTTTCACATTGTTGCCTCCCGCCTGAGTTTCGCCTTCCTAAGCTGAGCCTTCTGGGGGTTACAGTCAGAGTGTGCCGACTCACTTAACTCTTGCTCTTGACACCGCTTCAGTGAATATCGCCCGTGGGTTTGCCATGGACGCACCGCTGAAAGCCAAAAGCGGGCACCAAGGTACGGCGATGGCTTTGGCGCCGCTGGCGCATGTGCTCTACAGCCGGGTCATGAAACACGATCCCACTGATTCCCTGTGGCCCGATCGCGACCGATTTATATTGTCGGCGGGTCACGCTTCGATTTTGCAATATTCAATGCTCTTCTTGCAGGGTTATGGCTTGGAAATGTCGGATATCCAAGCCTTTCGCCAATGGGGCTCAGCGACCCCTGGTCACCCCGAGCGGGGTCACACGGCAGGCGTCGAAGTGACGACTGGACCACTCGGTCAAGGATTTGCCAACGGAGTTGGTTTGGCGTTGGCCGAGCGGCATCTCCGGGCGCGCTTCGGTTCTGACGTGTGTGATCACCATACATACGTTGTGGCTGGAGATGGATGCCTCATGGAAGGTGTCAGCCATGAAGCGGCATCTCTGGCAGGACATCAAAAACTTGGTCGTTTGATTGTCATTTTTGACGACAATCAAATCACGATCGATGGCGGAACCAACTTGTCCTGCAGCGACGACGTGGCACTGCGTTTTTCTAGCTACGGCTGGTCGGTCAGCAGCCTTGGTGCGATTGGTGATGATTTAGATGCTCTGGAATCCGCCCTCTTGGCAGCTCGGGATTCAACTGACGATCGACCAAAGTTATTGATACTGCGCACCCAAGTCGGTTTTCCTTCGCCGGATTGGACGGGCAAACACGAAGCACATGGCAACCCTTTCAACGCCGAACACGTGACGCGTACGAAGCAGGCGATGAATATCCCCGACGAGCCTTTTTGGGCTCCTGTAGATGTCGTGGATGCCTGTCGCGAATCCGCAAAACTACAGGGGGCTCAACAGCGTTTGGCTTGGGAAGCGCGTCTTGAGGCCAGTCCACTGAAGCAAGAGTGGACCGCAGCGTGGAACGGTGGTCTCAGCGACTGGCAAGACGCATTGCCAAATTTCGCACTCGGCGAATCAATCGCGACTCGAGTTGCGGTGCAAAAAGTTTTTGATGCAGTCTTGCCTAAGCAGCCAGGACTTGTTTCTGGTTCGGCGGACCTCACGGGAAATACGGGAACGAAACTTTCCGGGCAGACTCCCATGTCTGCAGAGAATCCTCAAGGACGTCAGGTGTATTACGGGGTGCGTGAGCATGCCATGGGATCGGCGATGGTGGGAATGGCCTTGCATGGTGGGGTGTATCCCATTGGCGGAACCTTCTTTGTATTCTTTGATTACATGAAGCCACCCATTCGGTTGGCGGCACTCTCCAAAGCAAAATGTCTCTTTGTGTTCAGTCACGACTCTGTTGGAGTCGGTGAAGATGGACCGACTCATCAACCAATTGAACACCTTGCAGCTTTGCGAGCGATACCTGACTTGCAGGTGATACGCCCATGTGACGCAAATGAGACGGCCCAAGCTGTTCGTTTTGCGTTTGAGCATGATGGTCCGACAGCACTCATTTTGAGCCGACAGAACCTGCCCGTTCTGACCGATGGGTCAGCGGTTGCACATGGCGCGGGTATCGTTCGCCAGGCCGCTGGCAAAGCTGATGTCGTCATTGTGGCCACTGGTAGTGAACTTCATGTGGCCCTGCAGGCCGCCGATGATTTACTGGCATTGGGTATCGATGCCCAAGTTGTTTCCTTACCCTCCTGGGACCGTTTCGCGGCATTTCGGGCTACAAACGCAGTCGAAGCAGACAAAATCCTTCCAGGAGATGTGGAGACCGTCTCCGTGGAAGCGGGTGCGACCTTTGGCTGGCAGCTCTTTGCTGACTCGTGTGTCGGCATTGATCGTTTTGGCGCAAGTGCGCCGGGTTCGGAGGCACTCGATCGCCTAGGGATCAACCCGTCGAACGTGGTTTCGGCCGTAAAAAATCTGCTCCGACGTTGACCGGTGCGCGCCCGACCGAGCTCTATCTGTCACGCTTAAGGAATGGTTTCCACAGATCGTTTGATTCGCCTGCATAGCGATCATGGACAAAGTCCATGGCTTGACAATTTAAAGCGCAGTCTCATCACCTCTGGAGATTTAGCAACTATTCGCGATGCCGGCGTTCGGGGTTTGACATCGAATCCAACTATTTTTCAAAAAGCTATTCAGGGTTCTGCTGACTATGACGAGCAATTTCGCTCTCTGATCTCAGCAGACACTTCCATTATTGATTGTTACTGGGCGATGGTGCTTCAGGATATTCATGGTGCCCTGGACGTTTTTGAATCTGTCTATACACATAGCAACGGTGGGGACGGATTTGTCAGCGTCGAGGTGGACCCGAACCTCGCCCATGATCACAGCGCAACTCTCTTGGCAGGCCAACACCTTTGGGAAACAGTATCTCGCCCACATTTGATGATCAAGATTCCCGCCACTGTGCCGTGCCTTGAATCGGTGCAAGCGATGATTGCCGCTGGTCGCAATGTCAACGTCACCTTGATCTTCAGTTTGGATCGTTATCAAAAAGTGATGGATGCCTATATCGCTGGCCTTGAGGAACGCCTAGATGCTGGTTTGAGTATCGACGGAATCTCCAGTGTGGCCTCATTTTTCATCAGCCGTGTTGACGCCGAAGTTGATAAACGACTTGATGCCATAGGGACTCCTACTGCCTTGGCACTTCGGGGCCGTGCCGCAGTGGCGCAAGCGAAACTGGCATATGACCGTTTCAGAACGACGTTTAGTGGGATGCGTTGGGAGACTTTGGTGCAACAAGGCGCAGCAGTCCAGCGACCCCTGTGGGCATCAACGAGTACGAAAAACCCGAGTTACCCCGACACCTTGTATGTCGACGAATTGATCGGTCACGATTCAGTGAATACTCTGCCTGACACAACTTTGGAGGCATTCGCTGATCATGGAACTCTGCGAACGACGATTGATCAAAATGTTCACGAGAGTCGCCAAGTATGGGCCGCACTGAGCGATGTGGGAGTTGACATGGATGATGTGGCTCGCCAGCTTGAGGATGAAGGAGTGCTCTCTTTCCAAAAAAGTTTTGACGAACTATTACTAGCACTGAGTGATAAGGCGCAGAAGTTTTAAGAGTGACCGTCAATGTCAATCAAATGGATTGCTTTCTCTATGGCTCGGCGGGCCTGAGTAATAGTTTTGTCAATCGCAGGTCTCCCCTCCCGCCGTGAATAAGCCGAACGCAAGACATCCATAGCGACGTCGTCAAGCTTGTTGACCGATTCTCGCAATTGACTCACGACCTCTTGAAGGTGTTCAATAACTGCAGGGTCAATTGCAGGCTTCTCATTGTCAGGCTCATTCATAAAAACTCCACATCGTCGTTGACGCAATTCTAAAGTAGCAAACCACCAGTATTGCGAGTACCGCATACTCTCACCTCCTCAAGGAAGTAATCTGAGTGACATGCATCTCCTCTCTTCATCGCAGTACGTGCAGTCTTTGCGCTCCTCAATTCACGACTTGCAACTACTCAGTGTGGACAATCTTGATCAGCAAGTGCCAGATTGCCCTGGGTGGACCGTTCACGACTTAATCTCTCATATCGGGAAAGTATTCGCCATGGTGGATGCTGTGGTCGTCCCCCGTTCCCTCGTTCGGGTTGGACCAGGACCTGAAGCGCGACCCCCTGATGAGGACTCAGTCTTAGAGTGGTTCGCTCAACGTTGTGACTCTGTTCTTGAGTCACTTGCGGGGGTATCACCCGATGAAAAAATGTGGACATGGTCATCCCATGAAACGGCGAGTTTCTATTTTCGCCGTATGGCTCATGAGACTGCAATGCATCTGTGTGATCTGCAGAGAGCCTTGGGTATGGAAATGTCGATGAATCGTGATATTGCCTGTGACGGTATAGATGAGTTGTATCTCGAGATGTTGCCTTTTTGGGCGAAGCGCAATCAGAGAGAACTGCCTCGGGGTTCACTACATTTACACTGCACTGATGGCGCCGGTGAATGGCTTCTCACACCTCAAGGATTTGATCTTGAGGTTCGCCATGAGCATGCAAAAGGTGATGTGGCGTGGAGGGGTTCTGCCGTGGCTCTCATTTCAGCAGGTTGGGGCCGCAAAAACACCGGACTTGAAGTCCTCGGAGATCTCACTATCTCTGAGGAATGGAATTCGTGCGCCCCATAAATTCAGGCATGTAAGTCATAGAAATTGCTGTGGATTATGGACGTTGGCGAGTCAGTTTCTGGCGTCTAGTTCGTCCTTGACGCATATCTTCTCGAAGCACAATGACTCGACCCGGCTCGATTCTCTCCCCATCAACCAGTAATGCATCACCTTGTTGGAGAGGTCGTATCGATCCTTGTTGATCGAAGGAATCAAATCTCCCATCGCGCTTAGCCTTCATTTCAAATTCTTTATCTCGCATGGCGTCTCGACCCTCACGAAAAGCATCGCCAAAAGAGTTCAAACGAGAACGTGTGGTCTGCGTGGCTCGCTGAGCAAGTTTGACGGGGGTGAAACCTGTGACGCTCCGTTTGACGCGCTTGCCTGCAAAAAGCACTCCACTGATTCCAGCCACGACGCCAGATACAAACCAGATCAATCTCTTGATCATCGGACTTTCCTGACCGAGCGCAAACGCTCCGGACGCGCTGATGGGACAATTGATAAGACGGTGTTCGGCTTATTCTTTGCGCTGAGTTTCTTGAAGACGCGAGACGTACCTGTCACGAAAGATGTCACTTTGATGAACGGTGTGGATAGGGCCAAACGTGTGACGCGGCCCGTCCCTGAGACTGCATCTGAAATCGCTTCGGCCGAACCAAGAACTCGATCAAAACGATGAAGATCATCACGCGCTTCATTGACGGCAAAACGAGCCTCTTGTGTTGATGTGCGAAGTTCTGCGAGCATCGGACCAGTTTCACGCCTCAGCAGATCGACTTCTGTACGCAAGATGCGCAGAGTGTCAAGAACACGTAATAGAACAACGATGAGGGCAGCGAAGCCAAAAGCCAAAAGTGTGGCGGCCAAAATAAGAGCTAAATCACCTGCAGTCATCATGTGTCCTTCGGAGTTGATGGAGCGTTGTTAGGTTTGTCATGACGTTGCTTCATCCGTTGTGCGACTTCTTTTTCTTGTCCATGTTCACTTGGCTCATACCAACGTCGGTCAGTCAGTTCGAGTGGAAGATATTGCTGTGCGACCCAACCTCTCGGATCATCATGAGGGTAGTCGTATTCGCTTCCGTGTCCAAGTGTCATTGCCCCTGAATAGTGGGCATCTCGCAAATGTACTGGTACTTCACCGACGGCGCCGTTGCGGATGTCGGTTTGGACACCCCAGATTGCCACTGCAGCTCGGTTGCTTTTGGGGGCGGTGGCCAAATGGATAACGGCGTGGGAGAGGTTGAGGGAGGCCTCGGGTAGACCTACATGTTCAACGGCTTGAGCTGCCGCTACTGCTACTAGCAGAGCTGTCGGGTCGGCTAGTCCGATATCTTCGCTAGCGAAGATGATCATCCGACGGGCGATAAAGCGGGCTGCCTCACCCGCCTCAAGCATGCGCCCCAAATAATACGTAGCTGCCTGCGGGTCACTCCCACGCATGCTCTTAATAAAGGCGCTGACGACGTCGTAATGATCATCGCGTCCATATCGCAGGGCGCTTGTTCCAAGAGCAGACTCTGCGTGCTCAAGAGTGACAGCGTTCGGGTGAGCAAGTGCGGCTGCAACCTCTAAAGAGGTCAATACTTGGCGGCCATCCCCCGCTGATCGGTCGGCCAATAGTTCTTGTGCCTCGTGAGTGGCCGTCGTGTCAAGGGCCAACAATCCCCGTGTGATTAAAGTCCTCATCGCTTCGCCGCTTAAAGGTTCTAAACGAAATAAGGTGCTCCTCGAACGCAGTGGAGCGTTGACTTCGAAAAATGGATTTTCCGTAGTTGCGCCGATGAGGGTGAGTGTTCCTTCTTCAACAGCGGGCAACAAAGCATCCTGCTGTGATTTTGAAAAACGATGAATCTCATCGAGAAACAAGATAGTTCCCTGACCGTGTCTCCCGAGGCGCTGACGCGCTGCATCGATAACTTCGCGCACATCTTTGACACCGGCGGTCACTGCCGACAACTGTTCAAAGGCTCGCTTAGTTGTGCCCGCAACCGCTAATGCCAAAGTGGTTTTGCCAGTTCCAGGCGGACCCCAAAAGATGGCGCTACTGAGTTTGTCATGTTCAACAAGAACGCGCAGTGGCCGACCGACTCCTAGTAAATGCTCTTGACCGACAACATCATCAATAGTGCGTGGTCTTAGTCGTGCCGCCAACGGGGCTTGAGAGGCAAGTTGCTCTTTGGCTGCAGCGTTAAAGAGATCGTTCATGGAAGCAATCTGGAAAAAGCACGTCCGTAGGAGTCTTGTCGAAAATCCACGACATGATGTAGGAGATGGTGAGGATCCATCCATTGCCAGCCGACAAATTCCACTCCATCTGGTGTCGGCTCAATATTCGGCTCATCAATAAGACCGAATAGAAACCACTTTTGCGTCTGTCCGAGGCGCTTGCCACCATCGGGCATTGCGTCGCGGACTGTTGTCGGATATTCGTAGGTGATCCACTCAGATAACTCGCTGACTAAATGAACATCGCCACGTGTCAGTCCCGTTTCTTCTGTCAATTCTCTCCAGGCAGCATCGACAGGTAATTCACCTACGTCGATTCCCCCTTGCGGCAACTGCCAAGAATCAAGAACATCCGAACGTTGAAAGCACATCAGGTCGCCGTTCTCACGGCGGATCGCAATGACTACTCCAGCGCGGAATCTTTGAGTGGGCATGTCAGGCCTTTGGAGGCAGTACCCGGATGCCTAATTCTTCAAGTTGTTTGGGCTCGGCGCGAGTCGGTGCATTGGTCATCGGGTCCTGACCACTTTGCGTCTTGGGGAATGCGATGACTTCACGAATATTGTCCTCCCCAGCCAAAATGGCAACGAGGCGGTCCAAACCAAATGCGAACCCTCCGTGGGGCGGAGCGCCATAGGTGAAGGGCTTGAGGAAAAATCCAAATTTACGGTTCGCTTCTTCCTCGCTGATTCCGAGAGCGGTAAAAACCCGCCGTTGCATATCAGGTTCGTGTATTCGAATGGATCCCGAACCCAATTCCCAACCATTGAGTACTAGGTCGTAAGCCATTGATCGCACGGACATCGGATCCGACTCAAACATATGCAGGTCATCTGGGTGAGGTTGGCAGAACGGGTGGTGTCCTGGCTTAGGTTGACCAGTCTCTTTGTTGATCCCCACGAAAAGTGGGAACTCCGTCACCCAGACATAGCGGTACGGACCTTGGTGCACAGGGGGACGGCCAAGATCATTACGCAACTGTCCGAGAACTTCGCAGGTCATTTCCCATTCATCGGCAACGATCAATAACAAGTCCCCTGGAGCGCCGTGGAGTGCCGTGAGCACCGCTGATTGCTCAGTAGCTGAAAGGAATTTTACAACAGGAGATTCCAAAGTTCCATCTGCTGCAACCTTCATCCAAACAAGTCCCTTGGCGCCGATTTTCTTCGCCCGATCAGTGAGGGCATCTAGTTTATTACGGCCGAATTCCTCTGCCTTGCCCTCAACGCGGATGCCCTTGATGGAGGCCGCTCCAGCGAAGGCCTTAAATTCGGTGCCTGCGAAAATGGAGGTTAATTCAGTTAATTCCATACCGAAGCGAAGATCGGGTTTATCGACACCAAATCGCTCCATGGCCTGTCGCCATGTGATTCGTTCAATGGGGTCGGGTCGAATTCCAGTCACTGCTTCGGCTGCGCAAACTACTGCTTCACCAATTGCCTCAAGAACATCATCTTGATTGACGAAACTCATTTCCGCATCCAACTGCATGAACTCATATTGCCGATCCGCTCGCAAATCTTCATCGCGCAAACAACGTGCAATCTGGTAGTAGCGGTCAATGCCAGCGACCATCAGTAGTTGCTTAAATAATTGTGGGCTCTGTGGGAGAGCATAAAAGGAGCCTGGTTCTTTACGTGAAGGAACTAGGAACTCACGAGCACCCTCGGGTGTTGATGGCACCAACATTGGAGTCTCAACCTCGACAAAACCTTGGCGCTCCATGGAGGCTCTGACTGCCGAGTTAACTTTTGCTCGTGTGCGTAAATTGCGTTGCATGCGTTCTCTGCGAATATCGATGTAGCGATATTGCAGGCGAACATTTTCGTCCACGTCGTCAGCGCGCGCATCAACTGGAAATGGAGGGGCCTCAGCTGAACGAAGAACCTCTACAACACAGTCGCCGATTTCTACTTCGCCAGTCGCAATATTGCTATTGATTGTTCCTTGAGGTCGCGAACGCACGACTCCGGTGATCCGAACTACATATTCGCTACGTACATCAACGTCGTTGTCAATCACGCATTGGATAATTCCCGTGTGGTCGCGAAGGTCAACAAAAGCCAATCTGTCGCCGTGCTCGCGTCTTTTAGCTACCCAACCGCAGACACTCACAGTCTGCGAGATTTCACTCGGACGCAGATCACCACACATATGTGAGCGCATTGACGTTTGGCGAATTGAGGTCTTATCTTCTGGCGTTGTCATGAAAGTGCTTTCTTTATTGTGGGGAGTAAGTCGTTACGAGAAACGGTGTACTGCTCTTGATCGGAGCGCAGGGGCCGGATGATTGCAGTATCAGAGTCAACCTCATCACCACCAATGATGATCGCCAAAACTGCACCGCTGCGATCTGCGGATTTCATTTGACTCTTAATACTCCGACCTTGATAGGCGCGGTCTGCCGAGATCCCTGCAGAACGTAATTCATGGGTGATCAGCATGGCTTGACGACCGCCAGTGATATCGACAACAAAGACACTCACATCATCGGGTATGGGAGGGAAAACACCTTCATCATCGCAAGCCAAAAGAGTACGGTCGAGACCAATAGCAAATCCCACACCAGCGGTCGCTGGACCACCCAAGGCTTCAACTAGGCCGTCATAGCGCCCTCCTCCACCGAGGGCATTCTGGGCTGAATCCATAGTTCCACCTACGAACTCAAATGTTGTGTGACGGTAATAATCAAGTCCGCGCACCAACTTGTCATTGATGACGAAGGCAATACCAAGTTCTCGCAGTCCGTCTTGAACCGTGTTGAAATGTGCTTTTGCTTCGGGACTATAAAATTCGGAGATACGTGGCGCACCGTCAATGAGTAGTTGATCTTCGGGTCGTTTTGAATCCAAGACGCGCAGTGGATTCTTCGTCAGTGTTGCCTGACTGGCTTGACTCAAGTGCTCAAGATTTTCGTTGAAATATTCCTTCAAGGCTTGCATATAACGCTCTCGATCTGAAGGTTCGCCGAGACTGTTGAGATGTAGAGAAACCTGCTGTAGACCAAGTTTGGCAAAGAAGTCCCAAGCGAGAGCGATCACTTCAATGTCAACGTAGGGATCTTCAACACCAAGAACTTCAATACCCGCTTGGTCAAACTGGCGAAAACGACCCCGCTGTGGGCGCTCATAACGAAAATTGGGACCTGCGTACCAAACCTTCCATGGCGTGGTGGGACTGTGCTGGACGAAGGCCCGACAGACACTGGCAGTTTGTTCGGGACGTAGAGCGATGTGGCGATCACCCTTATCCACAAAGTCGTACATTTCCTTGGTGACAACATCGGTGGCTTCCCCAACGCGATGAAATACCCCAATATCTTCGAGTAGGGGGGGAATGATCTGCCCGTAACCAGCCGCAGTCACCGCATCAGAAAACACGGCAACGAAGCGCCTCCAGCGACCCGAATCGGGAGGCAGGATGTCACGCATTCCAGGACTTGTTTGAAACTCAGGCACAGGCTCTCAGGTTAGCGGTATCTAGGCGGCGGTCTTGGAGAATATCCCGCCAAGAAGCAGGTAAATCACCGAAACGACTTAATCCTCAGAGTCTTCAAGGGAACGTCCAGCACCCGCACGGTAGGCATCGTAGACCCCATCAATCCTCTTGATTGTTCTCAATACTGACTCGAGGTGAGCTGGGTCGGCCATCTCAAATTCAAAGCGCATCTTGGCGACTCGGTCTCCCCCAGTGTGGGTGCTGCAAGCCACGATATTGACATGTTGCTCAGATAGAGCATTGGCAACATCGCGCAACAAACCCGACCGGTCAAGCGCAAGAACTTCAACACCTGCTCGAAAGATCGTCCCCATAGTGGATCCATCCCACTCAACGTCCACCAAACGCGAGGATTGCTCATCCACAAACGAATCAGCATTCGCGCAGTCCGAGCGATGAACACTCACTCCTCGCCCACGAGTAATGAAACCCATAATCTCATCGCCAGGTACTGGGGTGCAGCACTTCGAAAGTCGAACCAGAACATCGTCGAAACCATCCACGTGGATGCCCACACTATGAACTCTTGAGGAAGCGGAGGATCGCAACACTGATTCTGGAAGGCGTTCGATTGAACCAGAATCTTGGAATCTTGCGAAGACTTCTCGTGCAACATCGTGAGCGCTGACTTGGCTTTCAGCAATCGCGCACAACAATGCGTCACGATCAGCGAATGATCTCTTTTCAATCTCTCGCTGTAGGTGCTCGCTGTTCATGGCTTGGATCACGGGCAGTCGCTGACGCCTGAACTCGTTCTCTAACAGTTCGCGACCAGATTCCACCAGGTCATCACGTTTCTCACGAGAGTGCCACTGTTTGATCTTGTTGCGGGCCTTGGGTGAAACGACAAACTCCAACCAATCTGTTGATGGGCTTGCGCTCTCCACCTTTGAGGTGAAAACCTCACATGTATCGCCCGACTTTAAGACATGTGTGAGCGGCACCAATCTGCCATTAACACGCGCCCCAATACAGGCATTTCCGATTTCTGTGTGCACCGAATATGCAAAGTCAACAGGGCCAGATCCGACCGGAAGGTCGATAACTCGACCCTTCGGGGTGAAGACGAATATTTCGTCTTGCTCAAGATCAGTCTTCAAACTTTCCATGAATTGAGCTGGATCAGAAATATCGCTCTGCCAGTCAATGATCCGGTTCAACCAGTCAATGTCTGGTGTTTCTTTTTGATCTTTGTATGCCCAATGTGCCGCAACGCCCCACTCAGCGCGTTGGTGCATTTCACGTGTTCTGATCTGAATCTCCAAGGGTTTGCCACCAGGTCCTATGACGGTGGTGTGCAAACTTTGGTACAAATTGAACTTCGGCATCGCCACGTAGTCTTTGAAGCGACCTGTAATTGGCTTCCATTGTCCATGGATGCTTCCTAAAGTTGCATAACAATCCTTAACAGATGCGACGACAATTCTGATTGCCATGATGTCGAAGATTTCATCAAAATCTTTACCTTTTTGGATCATCTTCTCGTAAATGCTCCACAGGTGCTTGCCACGTCCAGTGATATCAGCATCAATGCTCAGCATCAGTAAGCGTTCACGAACGTCGGCCATGGCCTTAGCCAAATACAGGTCGCGCTCGGGACTGCGACTGCTGACAAGATGATCAAGTTCTGCGTAGCGTTTTGGGAACATTGATGCGAATGACAAATCTTCAAGTTCTTGCTTCAAGCCTTGCATTCCCAAACGATGTGCCAGAGGAGCGTAGATATCCATGGTCTCGCTGGCGATTCGTTGCTGTTTCTCGACGGGCATTGCCGCAATAGTCCTCATGTTGTGTAAACGATCAGCCAACTTGATGATCAATACGCGCAGATCCTTGGCCATCGCCACGAGCATCTTGCGCATAGTCGCCGCTTGTTGTTCCTCTTTCGAGTCAAACTGCAGACGCTCAAGTTTGGTGACGCCATCAACGATCGCCGCGACGTCACTTCCGAAGTCTTTTTCAACATCCGCGATAGTAAGTTCAGTGTCTTCAACAGCGTCATGGAGTAGCGCCGCGGCAACTGTTGTCTCATCGAGACCTATATCTGCCACGATCTTGGCGACTGCCAGAGGATGGTTGATGTACCCCTCACCGCTCTTACGGGTCTGACTGGAATGCGCTTGTCGGGCTACCTCAAAGGCCTTGGTGATCAAGGCGGTCGAGGCTTTTGGATGCCGACGGCGAAAAGACTGCAGGACGGGGTTGACCTCATCCACGGCAGAGTTCATCTGCCGACGCCAAGGAAGAAGTCTGGTTACTGTCGCCATTGTTTAAGTATCGCAGGCAGGGATCAAATATTGCGACTACGAGTCAGAAGGAAAAGAGAGCCTCAATGGGAGTCGTACCCAATTTGAGTCGCCCTGCGAGCGAAGGCAGTTCAATAAGAACCGCTAGGGCAACGATCTCAGCGCCCAAGGCTGACGCCAAACGACAAGTTGCAGCCGCCGTTCCGCCAGTGGCTAACACATCGTCAACGATGAGAACCCTTTGTCGAGGTTGGATCGCGTCCCGATGTATTTCCAGTTTGTCCGAACCGTACTCAAGGTTGTATTCCTCACGCACCACTGCCCACGGTAGTTTCCCCGCTTTACGCACAGGGATAAAACCGGCGCTAAGAGCGACCGCTATCGGTGCTCCGAGGATGAAACCACGGGCTTCGACGCCGATCACAAGATCAATTTTTTGGTCGATAAAACGCTCAGCAAGAAGGTCAATGCACGAGGAGAAAGCCTGGGGGTGGCTGAGTAATGGCGTGATATCTCGAAAGGTCACTCCAACGGTTGGATAATCCGGAATAGCACGAATGAGGTTTTTGAGAGATTCAATATTCATCTCGTTAATTGTCCCTTTAGCGTCGTCGCTTTTTGCGTGGACGTGGCGGATGCGTCAGTAACGCCTCGGAGGTAGGAACGAGAATACTGGTCTGCGTTCCGTCTGTCGCCGAAGCTTGGCGGCGTACTGATTTCGCTCCAGTTGCCGTTCCTGACAAGACCATATGCGCCAGTTCTGCGCCTACCGCGTGAGAACCTCTGAAATTGCGGAAACTCACCTCTCGCTCCTTAATCAGCGAGAGCAATGGAGACGCGATATAGATCGATGAATAGGAACCGGTGAGTAATCCAACCAAAAGGGCAATTGCAAATTCGCGTAGTGCGATCGCACCGAGTACGCCGGCACCTAGGACAAGAAGCGATATAACTGGCAGCACAGCGGCCAAGGAGGTGTTGATCGAGCGCATCAGCACCTGATTCATAGACACATTCGTGATGTTCGCCATTGAGGTTCGTGAACCTGCGAATTTTTCAAGGTTGTCTTTGACTTTGTCAAACACAACGATCGTGTCGTACAGCGAGAATCCCAAGATGGTGAGAAAGGCAACCACTGTTGCGGGAGTTACCTCAAATCCTATGAGCGAGTAGACGCCGACACTGATCAGCACGTCATGGAGCATCGCCAAAATTGCCGCCAGGGCCATGCGCCACTCAAAGCGCCAGGCGATGTACAACGAAACAAGAACGATGAAGGCGATGAGTGCGCGAATGGCCTTTTCAGTAATTGAACGACCCCACGACGAACTCACAGAACTCACGGAAACCTCATTGGCATCAGTTTGTGAAGCCTTAGCCAAATCATCTTTGACCTTGAGCTGCAACTCGGGCGTTTGATCTCCGACTTGAATTCTCAGGGATTTCGTAGATCCATTTGTCAAGATCTGGATCTTTGCATTATCGGCTTCAATTCCGTTACTAGAAAGAACGGTACGAGCCGCATCAGTGTCCATTGTTGCGGTGACTGGTACTTGCCAAGCCACGCCACCCTCAAAGTCGATACCGAGATTTAAGCCGCGTGTGAACAAAGAGCCGATAGTCATCAGGATAAGAATTAACGAGATGGTGAAACCAATCTTTTTCTTACCCATAAAGTCGAAGGACGTCTCACCATGGTAGAGACGCCCAAAAGCGCCGCGTCGTTGAACTGTGCTCACTTCTTCCATCAGGCACCCCCTACAGGCTGAACCGTATTATCAATGCCGAAGAATCGACCACGTTGCAGCCTTTTGTTTCGCGACAGTAGCAACATCGCTGGGCGGGTGAAAAACCAGGCAATAACGATATCGCACATGGTGGAAAGCCCTAAGAAGAATGCGAAACCGCGTACCGATCCAACTGTGAGGTACCACAAAGTAAATGCACCAATCAGGGAGACAATGTCGGCGGCCAAAATAGTGCGCCAAGCCGATTTGAAACCTCGTTCGGCTGAGTTTTTCAGGCTTCGACCAGTTTTCAATTCGTCTTTCAGTTTTTCGAAAAATACGACGTAGGAGTCAACTGTGACTCCAACGGAGACAATGATTCCTGCGATTCCAGACAGACTCAGCGCCAGGCCATTTGTGCTCGAGAGCAGAGAGATGACATTCCATTGAGTGAGACCGGAAAGCGAAATCCCTAGGACCACCACAAGTGCCAAGGATCGGTAATAGAGCAACATGAAGAGCAACACCAATGCCACACCAATGAGGCCGGAAATAACTGCTGCGTGAAGAGAATCTTCACCGAGAGTTGGTGAGACGAATTGAACTGCCTGCACTTCAAGGCGCACCGGCAATGAACCGCTCTTAAGAACTCGTGCCAAATCTTTAGCCTCGGACTCTTCGAAACTACCTGTGATATCTACACCACCAGAGAACGACGGTTGATTAACGCTTGGAGCCGATTGGACAACGCCGTCAAGAACGATCGCCATACGACCTGTCGGGCAGACCTTGGTTTTGGCGAAGCACTGAGCGGCAGCCGCATTCCATACATCAGCACCTGTTGTTCCACTTCGTAAAGTGACGCGCACTCCCCAACCACTCTGAATGATGTCAGCCTTGGCGTCATTATTGAAAACTTCGCCTGTTCCAAAAGAGGGTCCGAGTTGGTAAGTCTCTGAGCCGTCTGTGTTATCGACCATGATGATGGCGGTGGGGTCCGACGGATCGCCAAAGAAATTCGAAGGATCAATACTTGTAGTCGGCGATAGAGCATTAGGCGCTTCAGTCGGTGCGGAACCGTCGTCAGTCGTCACGACAGTGTCAGTTGGTCCACTTAAGGTTGTTACTGGCGCATCTGTCGAATCAGAACTTCCAAGGACCGTTGAGGCGACCACGGGCAATGAACGCGACGGTCCTCCCGCAAGAGTGGTCGTGACCGCTGCGACCGTCGTAGTGACTCCACTGAGAGTGGTGGTTGTGACGCCACTTGCGTCAGGACTGACAACCGTCGTCGTAGGGTTTGAATCATTTCCTGTGGTGGACGGCGCATTCGGATCGGTTGGGCCTTTCTGAAATGAGCCAAGTACGGGACGAAGAAGGACAGCGCCTGTCACTTGAACAAGGCGAAGTGCTTCATCTTGATTAGCGACGCCTGGCAAGTTGACAACGATTGCGTTTCCTTGACGGATGATTTCCGGTTCAGCCACTCCTAGGGAGTCGATTCGCTCGCGAATTCGTTCAACGGCAAGATCAAGGCTGACAGAGTCAAACTCGCCGACTGGCTCTTGGGTGACGGAAATTCCGCCTTGTAGGTCAAGACCTAGGGCGGGTTGATTTCCTGCTACTAGGTTTCCGGCGAAGGATCCAAGAACGACAACTAATAGCCCGGTTAAAGAGATGGCAAGACGGCGTGTCATGACTATTTATGTCACTGCACTTCTGGATCTTGGGCGACATCACTGATTGCGCCACCTGCGGGCTCAATAGTCGGGTTGATCCTGCGCAACAGAGAATTCCGAGCAACTCGGATTTCGGTTCCTTCTGCGATCTCGAGCCACACCGTGTCCCCATCAAGGGCATTGACAAAACCGTACACACCCGAGTTGGTAATGACCTCGTCACCTTCACTGATCTCGCGCTGGAGTGACTGCGACTCCTTCAAGCGGCGACGCTGGGGACGAATCATCAAGAAATACATTGCTCCACCGATGGCGGCCATGAATAACAAGGTCACGACGAAACTACCGCCACTCTTTTGCTCGTTTGCGGCGGAGATGAGAGTGAATGTGTAAGTGGTCAGCATCAGTAGTCCAGAGATCGGGGGCAAGAACAGATCAAATCCTAGTGGGCGAGCCTCGTTTTGTGGCACTCCTCAGGCGAGAGCGTCCCCAGAATGGCGTTTAGCCCCAAACTTTGAGTACTTCCTGCCTCAATGAGTTAAATTTGCCTGCTGAAATAGCGTCTCGCATCTGTTTCATGAGGTCCAAAGTCCAAGCAATGTTGTGCAGGCTGAGCAAACGAGCGGCTGTGGGCTCATTGACTTGGAAAAGATGACGCAGGTATCCCCTGCTATGGCGGCTACACACATCGCAGGGACAGGAGTCGTCAAGAGGACGATCATCAAGCACATGGGCGGCGTTCTTGATATGTAGTTTTCCATCTTTAGTGAAGGCGGTTCCGTGGCGACCGATTCGTGTTTGCATCACACAATCAAACTGATCAACCCCGAGTCCAACAGCCTCCACCAAAGAAGCCGGATCGCCAACGCCCATCAGATAGCGCGGTCGGTGCGTTGGGAGATGTTCAAGGGCCGCGGCTAAAGCCGGCAACATTTCTTGGCGCGTTTCTCCGACTGAGAGTCCTCCAATGCCGTAGCCATCGAAGCCGCTGACGGTACCGCTCGTGACACTCACTGTGCGTTGAGCACTTTCAGCTCGCATTGCTAGATCGGTCCCCCCTTGCACAATGCCAAACAGTGCTTGATCGGTTCGCTGATGTACCGCATGGGCGCGTTGAGCCCACGCCGAAGTTCTTTCAAGGGCTAAGCGAAGAACTGACGGCGGCGATGGAAGTGGTGCGCACACATCAAGCACCATCTGGATATCTGCGCCCAGTAGTTCTTGAGTTGCCACGGCCGATTCTGGCGTGAAGCGATGAAAACTTCCGTCGTATGTTGAACGGAATGTGACTCCATCGTCATCCACTTTGGGATCCAAGGAAAAAACTTGAAAACCACCTGAGTCAGTGAGAGTCAAACCTTTCCATCCAGCGAATTTTCCAAGCCCTCCGAAATGTGCAATCGTTTCCGCACCAGGACGAAGCATCAGGTGATACGTATTTCCTAAGACAATTTCCGCCCCTAGGGCTTCGTAATCCCTGGCACTGAGATACTTGATTGCTCCTCGGGTACCAACGGGCATAAAGCAGGGAAATTTGTAAGAGCCATTGGCCGTCGTTGCGACACCTGTGCGAGATGCGCCATCAGTGGCGGTGATATCTAAGGTAACGGGATGCATGAGGAACCTTCAGTTGCGTGGCGGTCGAGCAACATTGCGTCACCCAAGGAAAGGAAACGGTATCCAGATTCCAACGCCGTTGCATATATATCTCGCCAACGATCCCCGATGAAGGCGTCAATCATCAGTAATAAGGTGGTGCGTGGGAGATGAAAGTTAGTCATCATCATGTCGACTGCTTGCCAATCAAAGCCCCGGTGAATAAAGAGGTTGGTTCGCCCCGACAATTCATCGCGAGCGATAGCGCTCTCCAAGGATCGTACCGCAGTGGTCCCAACGGCGATCACTCTCTCGGCCTTATCAACTTGTTGCATCACATGCTCTGAGACTGAATAAAACTCCGTATGCATTTTGTGGTCAAGAGGATCATCCACTTGGATTGGTTGAAAAGTATCTAAACCAACGACAAGTTCAACGTGTGCAATGTCAATTCCATTATCCGAGAGAGTTTGCAAAAGTTCTGCTGTGAAATGTAACCCAGCGGTTGGAGCGGCGGCGGAAGCCGGGCGACGAGAGTAAACCGTTTGGTAACGATCGCTCGAAGGCAATGCGTTGGTGATGTAGGGGGGTAGTGGAATTTCACCGATTTTGTTCAGTAACTCCAAAATGTCGCCAGCAAAACACAATTCAACAACAAAGGATTCTGAATTCTCTGCCCTTCCATGAAAAATCACTTCAGTTCCAGACTGTGCATGATGCAGAACTTCGCCTTCCCGTAACCGTCCTCCTGGACGCACTAAGGCAGTCCAACGTGTTGATGTGGGATTCAAAGGATCAAGTAGCAGGACCTCAACGGCACCTCCACTTGAGCGTTGCAGACGCAATCTGCCTGGGATGACTTTGGTGTCATTAACAACCAGTAAGTCACCCGCTCGTAGATAGTCAGGTAAGTCACGCACCTGGCGATGTTCAACATGAAGTGAGCCAGAAATTCGGCCACAGTCAACAAGCAGGCGCGCACCATCTCTGGGTTCACTCGGTATCTGTGCGATGCGATTGAGGGGAAGTTCGTAATCAAAATCTGAAAGTTTCATGACCCAACTTTAGGAAAACAAACCAGGTGACTGGGTGGGTGCAGTTAATCCGAGATGTTCCCAAGCCACGGGCATCGCCACCCGACCCCGTGGGGTTCGAGCTATGAAACCCTTTTGAATGAGAAATGGTTCATAGACATCTTCAAGGGTTTCTGGTTGCTCACCGATACCGATTGCCAATGTAGATAGTCCAACTGGTCCCCCGTTGAACTGTTTGCACAGCGACGTCAAAATTGCACGGTCAACTTTGTCAAGTCCGCAATTGTCAACGCCGAAGACCGCAAGGCCTTCATCGGCGATCGCACCGTTGATCTTGCCATCGCTGCGTACCTCGGCGAAGTCACGGACTCGTCGTAGGAGCCTGTTGGCAATACGTGGTGTACCGCGACTGCGAGTGGCGATGAGTCGAGTTCCATCTTCATCAATGGTTACATGGAGAATTCCTGCAGCGCGTCGGACGATTGCGTCAAGTTCATTGTCGTCGTAATAATCAAGACGCGCCACGAGACCGAAACGATCACGTAGTGGTCCAGTAATCATTCCAGTTCGCGTCGTGGCACCGACCAATGTAAATTTCGGTAGCGCCAGACGAATACTCGATGCGGCGGGTCCTTTACCGACAACGATGTCGAGTTTGAAATCTTCCATCGCTGGATAAAGGATCTCTTCCACAACGCGGCTCAAGCGGTGAATTTCGTCAATGAATAAAACGTCTGAGGGTTCAAGTTTGGTCAATATCGCGGCCAGGTCTCCAGCCCGCTCAAGAGCGGGGCCAGATGTGATGTGCAAGCGAACTCCCATTTCCGCGGCGATGATTCCTGACAAGGTAGTCTTGCCTAGTCCCGGAGGACCTGCAAAGAGAAGATGATCGGCGGCCTCGCCTCGTTTACGGGCTGCTTCGAGAACAATATTGAGTTTCTCTTTTAGTTCTCGCTGTCCAATGAATTCCTCAAGATGTTTCGGCCGTAATCCGGATTCATCGGACTCTTCAACAAGATCGTTGACCTGTGGATCGAGAAACTCATCCCGCACGACGAACTCCTAACATTTGTAAAGCATCCCGCAGAAGGGTTTCGGCACTTTCTTGTGCAGGCAACTCTCGCAGAACCTCACGAATCTCGCCCTCGGTATAACCAAGTCCAAGCAACGCCTCACGCACATCAGAGACAACCGACGAACGACCAGAGTGACCAGTTTGAGAATCATGCAAGAGAGGCAGTGATAAACGATTCTTTAGTTCAATCAGCAAACGTTCAGCAGTTTTTTTTCCGACACCGGGCACGAGAGTGAGTGCCGCAAGATCTCCACTCGCTACAACCTCAAAAAGTGCACTTGGAGCCAAAGTTCCGAGAATCGCCATTGCTAGAGATGGGCCAACACCGTGAGTTCCAATAAGCGTTTGGAAAGTTGATTTTTCGTCCCTAGTAAGAAAACCAAAGAGAGTTTGGGCATCCTCACGAATGTGATGATAGATAAACAAGAACACTGGTGACGTTGGCTCTAGTTCTGCCAAAGTACGAGGAATGACGGTCACCGAGTAGCCCACTCCTGCTACCTCAATTAATACCGACCCCTCGGGGTGACGTTCTAAAACCGAACCACGCAAGGAGCCAATCATCTCAAGCCGTCTTCCGGCTTCGAACCCGACCATGAATAGTCTCTGCACCCGCAGCGATGAGCTTTTGGTGCATCGGGGCAACTGCGAGATGACACAGAGCTAGAGCAGCCGCATCTGCAGCGTCTGCTGGTTGTGGTAGAGAGTTCAGCCCCAAGCGCATCTGAACCATTTTCTGAACCTGAATTTTGTCTGCCCCTCCCCAACCAGTGACGGTTTGCTTGACTTGGTTGGGGGTGTATTGCACGACGTCGCAACCGGCGAGTGAGGCTAAAGCGAGAGCCAGACCACTGGCTTGCCCGACGCTCATGGCGGTGCGAACATTCACTTGAAAGAAAAGTTGCTCAACGACCACGGTCTGTGGGCGAAACTCACTCAGAAGTAAGGACAAATCGGCATGCAAACTCGCTAAGCGCTCAGGGAGCGGCGACGTCGCAGGAGTTCGCAGAACCCCCATAGAGACGCATTGCAACGATTGAGGACCTGAGGAATCAATCACCGCATAACCACAACGGGTCAAACCTGGGTCAATCCCAAGAACCCGATGAACCTGACTCGGGCGCTCAGAGACCGGGGTGGATACGAACATGCGTACGATCCTAACCGATTGCTACGACACCATGCATGAATGTGAGAACCTAGGGTATGAGTCCCCGTGATATCCCAGTAAGTGCCAGATCAGCAACGCCTGTTTGGCGCAAACACACCCTGTTTTGCGGGATCGCCCTGGCTGTGTTGATTGCCAGTTGCGGCGGTGGGAAGGACTCACAATCCGTGGACTCCACGACCGCTCCCCAAGACTCGACCTCCGTCCCCACCAAGATTGTTCCCACTTGCTCAGAACCGGGCGTCCTAGCCTGCTTGCTCCCGTGGCCGAGTAATCGACTCACTGTGGCGGACTCGACAACGATGACTGGATTACGTGTGTCGATTCCATCGGACGCAGTGCCGATGAATATCGATGGCATTGCTATGGATGTCACAGACCAAAATCGTGCCGATGGATTCTCGCCAAACTCGGTGATCGTCTTTGAGGCACCAGGTGTCGATTTACTGGGAAGCGGTGTAGGAGATTCAACTGATATTGGGCGCTCTTTAGAAGATTCGAACCCGATCAAGATTGTTGATCAGCAGACACAAACGAAGTGGCCATTTTGGGGAGAGTTGGATGTTCAATCTCAATTAGTCACCTTGCGTCCGGCGACAGCATTTCTTGAAGGGCACACGTACGAGATCACTATTGGGGGACTCCTGACTGGAACCGGCGGAGTTGAAGTACCTCTCGCGACATCGCAGTGGTCCTTTACGATTGCTAGTGAGCAATCTTTATCTGGACGATTGCTGCATGAGCGCTCAGTGGCTTACGAACAAATCGGTGATGGTGCGCCAGCCTTCAAGGTTGATTCAGTGACGCCAGGGGCCGTGCGAACCATCGAAGGAACCTTTGATATTCCGAACTTTTTGTCTAATGACGGATCGCCTGGTGGTCATCTTTTATTTGATGATGCCGGAAATCCGATGATCAACGAGGAGTTCCCCAAGTATCCCGCCGCCTTTCGATGCGTCGTTCCCGACCAAGTCGCTGCTCCCGTGCCCGCGCTGTTGTACGGTCACGGACTGATGGGTGATCGCGGTCAAGTGGATTTCTTTGGCACATTTGCCGGACAGGGTCTCATCACAGGTTGCGCGGTCGATTGGTTGGGTATGGCAAGTGAAGATATTGTCAATCTCGCTGAGATCTTGGCTGATATGGGTCGTTTCAATGAACAGGCCGATCGAATGTTGCAGGGTCTCATTGCATTTCAATTACTT
>Ga0114966_10001236_pt1 | contig 23779 bp, 16 predicted proteins | sample M_130207_XF_Meta_FD_87029 | JGI IMG/M metagenome (GOLD analysis project Ga0114966, IMG submission 87029) | Freshwater microbial communities from Lake Montjoie, Canada to study carbon cycling - M_130207_XF_MetaG | ecosystem: Environmental > Aquatic > Freshwater > Lake | place: Lake Montjoie... | reverse complement strand
CGGCAAAGCGGTCGATGCCAGCGGAACTCTGCTGAGAAAACATCCGTTCAACGGCGTCGTCGGTTTCAAAGCCTCGTTGGTGAAGGAGAACCCACGTTTCGCCCGAGCCTTCACCGCTCACCTGCTGCGGTTCGCGTTAGCCAGAGAACTCGTCCCCGCCGACTCGATCACGATCGACACGATCGTCAGCAAGACGGCGAAAGACGACTTCAAACTGCGATCACTGATTCGCGAGGTCGCGTTCAGTGCGAGTGCTTCGCTCAACACACGGTTCTCCGCCGTTCCTGTTGAAGGAAATGTGAAGTGAGCAGCAAGGCGCTAGCCGCCGGTAATTTTCAACTGAACGGCGGCTAGCGTCTTGCCGCTCACAAGACTGGCGAAGTCCAACAGAAATGGCCTTTCACAACTCAAGGATCGTTGAACCGCTCATGAAGATTGACTCGTTTACTATTTATCGCTTGATACTCCGCAGCGTGTTTGCGGTGATTGTCGTCAGTAACCTGTGTGTCGCCGCGGAGCCGAGCAAGACTCCGCCGGACCTCAGGCAAGATCGCTCGGTCGATCGCGAGCTGACTTACAACCTCGGTGCGACCGGGTTGCGCGGTTGGATTCACACGAAACCGGCGACGCACTTCGATGGGCTGCAAGGTCGGACGACGGCGGCGAGTCGGCAGATTCTGGTGACGCATGTCGGAGCGAAGTCGCCGGCCGATGGCGTGTTTCAAGTCGATGACGTGATCCTCGGAGTCGGCGGGCAGCCGTTTCAGGACGATGCCCGCAAGAGCTTTGCCGCAGCGATTCAAGTTGCCGAGAAGGAATCGAATGGCGGCATTCTCAAGCTGACTCGCTGGCGTGTGGGGGAGACGGAAGTCGTGCAGCTCAAGCTGCGAGTGCTGGGGACGTACTCGGCGACCGCTCCTTATGACTGTCCGAAGTCGACGAAGATTTTTGATGAGGCGTGCGTCGCGCTCGCGAAGGAATCGCTGCCTGCGAACTGGCATGGGGCGATCAACGGGCTCGCGCTGCTGGCGACGGGCAATGACGAGTATCGACCTCGTTTGAACAAGCTGGCTCAGGAGATCGCGACCAACGCTCTCAAGTCGGAACGCGTCGGGATGGGCACGTGGGAGAGCGGCTATCGCGGGCTCTTCTTGTGCGAGTACTACCTCGCGACGGGCGACTCACAGGTGCTGCCAGCGATCAATGCCATCACGGTGTCGTTGGCTCGCGGGCAGAGCATGTATGGGACTTACGGACACGGCTTCGCGGACCGCACGCCCGACGGAAAACTGCATGGTTCGATCCCGCCGTATGGCCCGGTGAATCAAGCGGGACTGCCGGCCAATCTGGCGATCATCTTCGGCAAGAAGTGCGGCGTGCTGGATGAAGAAGTCGATCCAGCTATCGAGCGGGCGTCAAAATTCTTCGGGTACTTCGTCGACAAGGGGACGATCCCCTACGGCGAGCACGAGCCTTGGCCCTTTCACGACAACAACGGCAAGAGCGCGATGAGCGCCGTGCTGTTTGGCCTGCAAGACAACAAATTCAGCGAGGCTCAGTTCTTCGCGAAGATGACCGTCGCGAGCTATCGCAGTCGTGAGTGTGGCCACACCGGGCAAGGCTTCAGCTACCTGTGGGGAACGCTCGGAGCGAACGTCGGTGGGCCGGATGCGGCGGCGGCGTTCTTCAAGGAATCGTCATGGCATCTGGATCTCGTGCGTCGCAGCGATGGCTCTTTCACCTATGACGGTGGCGAGCAATACGGACCGGGCAAGACCGAGGACAACACCTACTACGGCAAGAGCAGCTATTACGGCCTGAGCCCCAATGCGATTTACGTGCTGACGTTCTCGTTGCCGCTGAGGAAATTGCTGCTGACGGGCAAGGATGCGAATCCGAAGTTGAAGCTGATCTCGCCCGAAATCGCGGCGGCCGTGACATCAGGGCGCTTCGATACCGATCGCAAGACGAAAACATTGCCCGAACTGATGGAGGCACTCGGCGATTGGTCGCCGATCGTGCGCGGCTGGGCGGCGGAAGAGATTGCCTCTCGCCCCAATACGAAGACGATGATCCCCGAGCTGCTCAAACTAACCGATGGGCCGGACAAGCATCGTCGCCAGGGAGCCTGCGAGACGCTCGCCAACATGCGGTCGCCCGAGGCGCTGCCGGTCTTGATTCGAATGCTCTCGGACGAGGACCGTTGGCTCCGCTTCAAGGCGGCGCAGGGCATTCGCAAATACGGAGCCGATGCGAAGCCCGCGCTGACTGACATCCTCAAGGCTGTCGCCAAGACGAGAGAATCGTGGCAGCCGATCAACTGGGCCGACCCGGTTCAACTGACTCACGGGCAGCTCGCAGCCGCGCTGTTTTCGAGCCCGCTGACGGACTCGCTGAAGGGAGTCGATGGCGAGTTGCTTTACCCGGCGATTCGCGCGATCGCCTCGAACGCGGACGGCATGGCCCGCGCGACGCTGCGCGGCTTCTTCGAGAACAAGCTGAGCGTCGATGACGTGCAGGCGTTGGCTCCGGACATCTACGCCGCCGTCAAAACGCCCAGCCCCGCCGATACGATGTTCGGCAACGAGATCCGCATGGGAGGCTTCAAGGCGTTGACCAAATACAACTTCAAAGAGGGCATCGAACTGGGAATCGTGTTCGCGAAGACGCAAGGCGGACACGGCAGCGAGAGTCGCACCGGCGAGATCATGAAAGAGATCGCGAAGTACGGCACCGCCGCGAAGGACGCGATCCCGGAGTTGCGAACGCTCATCACGGAATTGAACGCCCAATGCGATCGCGGCGACTTCCCCAAAGGCCAACTCAACGACCGCCGAGTCAACGCCGTCGATGCCGCGATCAAGTCGATCGAAGCGGCGACGGATCATCCCGAGCTTCGCAGCATCGCGCCGGCGTCAACTCAGGGAAATCGTACGAAATGAAGGACAACGCCGGCATTAGTGTCTTCAACACCGACAACGCCAGCCACTTCGCCAGCGACGCCCAGGCGTTTTTCTACGTCGAGTCGTGCGGCGGCAAACTGCTCGTCCGCGAGTACCAAACCCAAGACCGCTGGCAGACCGGCTTCTGGACTCCGGTGAGCTGGAACGCAGTCGCGAGTTGATGAGAGTTGAAGCCACTGCCCGAATTCGATGTGCCCAATGATCTGTCGGAAGGATGACTCATGTGGAAGCCAGCTTGGCCGAACCACATCGCTAATCCACTTTGTTTGAGAACCACCATGACATTGACTCGACTTGTGTTTGCGATCTTTCTCGTGAATACGGCGCTGGCCTCTCGTGAGACGTCGGCGCAGGTGCTCGACAAGCAGCAGCAGCTTGAGGCCCAGACCTTCTGGGACAACCGCGATTGGGATTGGTATGCCGAGCAGATTCCGTTCTTCGAGTGTCCTGATGCGGACATCACGACGACGTATTACTACCGCTGGGAACTGCTGACGAAGCATCTGACTTACGGCTCGCCGAACAGCGGCTACTCGTTCACCGAGTTCATCGATCGGCCGTTTTGGTCGGGGGCTTACGGAGCGATCAGTTGTCCGGCGGGGCATCAGCTTTATGAAGCTCGGTGGCTGCGGCAGCCGCGAATTGCTCGCGATTATTTGCGGTACTGGTTCCGCACGCCGGGTGCTCAGCCGAGAAACTATTCGACGTGGCTGGCGGATTCCGCGTGGGCCGTGAATCAAGTCCATCGGGACGATGCGTTCGCGATCGACCTGCTGCCGGATCTCGTCCAGAACTACGAAGGCTGGGAGCAACGGCACTTCGTTCCGGAAGTCGGGCTGTTCTGGCAGACCGGTCACGACGACGGCATGGAGTTCAACATCAACAGCCGCCAGACCAAGGACATCCTGCGCGGTGCTCCGAGTTACCGCCCGTCGTTCAACGCGTACATGTGGGCGGATGCGGTCGCAATCGCCAAGCTTGCGCGGCTGGCGGGGAAGGACGACATCGGCGAGCGTTTCGAAAAGAGGGCCGAGTCGCTCAAGACGACGATGCTGAAATTACTGTGGGACGATAAACGGCAGTTCTTCTTCCCGGTCTACAAGAACGACGAAGAACGCGACGGCCACAAGATCAAGGCTTTGACGAAGACCTACGAAGACGGCCAGTTCGCGGGAGATTCACACGGACGCGAGTTGATCGGCTATGTGCCCTGGCAATTCAACATGCTCGATCGCGATAAGAAGTACGAAGCGGCCTGGTCGAAGCTGAGGGATCGCGATGGCTTCTACTCCGACTTCGGACCATCGACGGTCGAACGCAATGATCCGATGTTCTTGCTGAAGAACTCGTGTTGTTGGTGGAGCGGTCAGTCGTGGCCGTATGCGACGACCCAAACGCTCAAGGCGCTGACGAACGTCGTGCAGCGGGTCGAATCCGACTCACTCCGTGACTCGGATTCGACGTCACGGAGTGCCGCCGCTACGAAAGCCGACTACGTCAAGCTGCTGCAAATCTACGCTCGCTCGCATCGCAAGAACGGCAAACCGTATCTCGCCGAGGCGCTGCATCCCGACACCGGTTCGTTTGAAGGACACGACGGCTACAACCACTCCGAGCACTATTTCCATTCAGGATTCTGCGATCTCGTCATCACGGGACTGGTCGGGCTGACTCCGCGCGATGATGAAACGCTCGAAGTGAACCCGCTCGCGCCGGCGGATTGGGATTACTTCGCTCTCGACGATGTCCCGTATCGCGGTCACCGAGTCAGCGTCATTTGGGACAAGACCGGCGAGCGATACAAACTCGGCGCGGGTCTGCATGTGCTCGTGGATGGCCGAAAGGCTGGGACATCGGCAAAGCTCGAACGGATCGCCATCAAGGACGGGGCCGTAATGCCGGAGAGTCGTCTTTCGCTCCGCGAAAGAACGTCCATTCGCGGAGCGAAGGGGGACAATCCGCCGGTGCCCACAAACTTCATCGTCAACAACGACGGCACGTACTTTCCGCGACTGACCGCGTCGTACTCGTCGCCCAAGACATCGATCAGCAAGTTGAATGACGGCAACTACTGGTACGCCCCGCATCCACCGAATCGCTGGACGTGCGAAGGTTCGCCGAATGAGCGAGATTGGGTCGTCGTCGACTTCGGCATGAAACGAACGATTCACACGATGAAGCTTTATCCGCTCGATGACAGCGTCGAAAAGGACTCGGCCGTCCGTGCTGCGCAGCGGATCGAACTCGAAGCGTGGATCGACAACGAGTGGCGACTGATCAAATTGCAGAGCGCGATGCTCGACAAGCCACAAGGTCACCGCGCCAACGTCGTGAAATTCGATCCGATCGAAGTCACAAAGTTGCGAGTCATCCTGCATCATCGCCCCGATGGAAAGTCCGGCCTCTCTGAGATCGAAGCTTGGGGCGACGTTCCTTTGCCGCTGGAGCCGGCTCCGCCTCCCGTTGGCAACCTGGCCTACAACCCGAAACCGGACGGCTTCCCCAAGGCCTCGGCCTCATTCACCGACCGCTTCGGAGGCAAGCCGGCGAGTGCCATCGACGGCAAGACGGTGTTTCTGCCCTCGCCGATGAATCGCTGGACCAGCTACGAATCCAAGTCGGACACTGATTGGCTGGAGATCGAATTCGGCCGAGAGGTCGAATTCCGCCGAGTCGAACTGGCCGTCTACGACGACCGAGGCGGCGTGCAGCCTCCGACCTCGTATGTCATCCAACATTGGACCGGAACCGAGTGGCGCGATGTCGGCAACGCCGTGAACTCCCCCGAGCAGCCGCTTGGTAGCCAATGGAACGCAGCTCGCTTTGATCCGGTGAAGTCATCGAAAGCCCGCATCGTCTTTACGCATCGCGGCCAATCCCGCAGCGGCGTCTCGGAAGTGTTGGTCTGGAACGACTGACGTGAAATGACGAGTCTTCGATCAAATGCACGGCTTCGTCGGCAAGTGGAGGTGTCGAGTAGCCCTCTTCGCGAATCGGCTCCGTTGCGTTGCCAATCGACATCGCCGCGTCGGCTCGTGTGCGGGTAGTAATCGACCTCCGGGTCGAGGAAGCCATAGAAGTGATCGAAGCCGCTCTTCAATGGCGGACTGCCGATCCCCAGATGCCACTTGCCGACGAGCATCGTTTGATATCCGAATTAAACCCGACTCAACGATCCGGTGTGCCCGCCGAACGAATCGGTCTCGACGCCGAGTCGTTGCAAGATGGTGACAAAGAGTTTTGAAAGAGGGAGTTCTTCCACTTCCTGCTTGCCTTGCCAGCCGGCATCCGTATCGATTCCCGCTCCGGCCTGATTGTCTTCGTTTCCTTTGCCGAACTTGAGATACCGGCCGTTGGTGAAGCCGAGGTTCTTACCACCGGCGGAAATGATCGGATAGTTGCGTGAGAGGTGGAAACTGCTGGAAGCCGAACCGTGCATGGCCAGCGTGTTGTCCAGCAGACTGCCTTTGCCGGTTGGCTCTGGAGTCTCCCTCAGCCTCAGCGCGAAACGACCAAATTCCTCAGCTTGATAGCGATTGTAGGTGCCAAGGTTCTTCCAGCCGTCGGGCTTCTTGACTTCGTGAGTCAGGCCATGAGCACCGCCAAGACCAACGGCGAGTGACAGCAGGTCGTGTGGGCCTTCGCCGTTTTCTCGACCCAATTGAAACGTCGCGACGCGAGTCGAATCGCTCAGGAAGGCGAGAAAGATCAATTCATACATGGTCTTGAAGTAGAGGCGGGCTTCTTTGGGCTCGGCATCCAGATGCAGGTTGCTGGTATCAACCTGAGGGATCGGAGCATCAATCCACCGTTGAGCCTTCGCCAGCTTCAGCTCCGTATCGCGCACGGCGTCCAGGTATTGCTTGAGCGTCTCTTGGTCACGCTTGGAAAGTTGGCGATTCAGCGACCGAGTATTCTCAATCAGCAGATCGAGGGCACTCTTGCTTCGCGCCAGTTTTGCGGCCGCGTCTTTGCCGCTGGTCACGAACAGCAGGTCGAAGATGTCTTTGGGCTTGTTCATCGCCGGAATCGGGCGTCCTTCACGATTGAAGGACTGAGTCTGGGCACCGCGAGGGCCGCCGACGCCGCCATTGGTTGACATAACCAGCGAAGAATGCCGAGTGAAGTCGCCGGCGTGCTCCGCGTAGACTTGATCCAACGAGATTGTGTTCTGATACGGGCCCTCACCACCGATGGACGCACCCGTCAAATACTGATCGGCATTGGAATGGCCGTGAACCCGTCTCGCGGCAGGATGTGACAGCCCGGAATAAATCGTGATGTCACTCCGCAGTGGCTCGAGCACATCGAGCACTTTGGTCAATTCGAAGTCCTGTTCGCCGCCACGAGGGAACCAGCTCCAATCCTTCCACGCCGGATCGGACTTGAGCGGCAAACCCACGCCATCAGGGTGATAGACACTGAGGAACCGTTTCGGAGTCTCGTCCGAGTTTGGGCTGCCCGCTGCGAACGTTTCCAACCACGGCAAAGCCAGCGCCACACCGGTACCGCGAAGAAACGTTCTACGACTGAGCAACACGGATTTGTTATCCATCGTCTGTTCCTGAGACTTACTTCGAGTTGAAGAGGTTACTGCCGATGATCAGGTGGATCAGGTCGCCCAGGCCATCATTCCGTCGTCGGAACTGAGCGGCCAAGCTGTCGATGTCGGCACGATCACCAAAAGAAAGCGGTCTGCCAAGGGCGTAAGCCGTCAGCTTATGCACTATCGCTCGGGCAAATTGATCTTGTCGGTCCGTGAGCAGATATCGCTTCAGCCCATCGACCCCCGCCAGCGTCTGCCGATTGAACAGTTCTGAAGTCGCATCGACCGGCTGGTTCTTGATGTGAGTCCGGTAGGCTCCGAGCGCGTCGTAGTTCTCAAACGCGATTCCCCACGGGTCGATCTTGGAGTGACACGACACACAGGCCGCCTTGTTCCGGTGATTGGCGATCCGCTCCTTCAAAGTCATCTTCAGAATTTCCGGGTCGGTCAGATCGACTTCCGGGACATTCGGCGGTGGCGGTGGCGGCGGATCGTCGAGGATGCGTTTCAACATCCAGACGCCTCGCTTGAGTGGATGCGAATCCGTGCCGTCGGAGTTCATGGTCATGATCGCTGCGCTCGTTAACAGGCCGCCTCGATTTGTTTGAGGGGAGATTGGCACGCTGCGGAAATGAGGGCCGTAAACCTTGGGAATCCGATAGTGAGCCGCGAGTCGTTCGTTGACCACGGCGTAATCGGAATGGAGGAAGTCCATGACGCTGCGGTTGTTCTTCAGGACTTCCTCAAAGAAGGCGACCGGCTCTTCCAGCATCGCTCCCCGCAATGGGTCGTCAGCATTGATATGAGTGACGCTATTCATCCTCTCCAGCCCCAGCCATTGCTCAACAAAGTTCTGAGAGAATCGCCTTGAACGCGGGTCTGCCATCAGGCGTTTGATTTGTGCGGACAGAACCTCTGGCTCTCGAAGCTTTCCCTGCTCCGCGAGTTTCAGCAGTTCGTCGTCAGGAATACTGGACCACAGAAACATGGAGAGGCGGCTGGCAAACTCCAACTCACTGATCCTTGACGATGGCTTCGTCTCATCGGACGTCGCTCGCTGAGTCAGATAGAGGAACTCTGGAGTGGCCAGCGCGGTCGCCAGCACTTCGACCATCGCGTCTTCAAACGTCGCAAAGCCGGGCCGGTACTTCTCGAACAGTTCCATGAACTGATCGACGTCCGGCGCGGTGACCGGGCGACGCCAGACACGCTTCAGGAATCGATTCAGCACCTCGCGGCCATAGACCTGTTCGTCACTCTTGTTGCCGCTTTCAAAGAAGATGTCGGTGTGAGTCTTCGGCGGCCACTGCTCGTAAAACGGAGCACTGATTTCAATGTGGTCGATCAGCACTTGCAGAGGTTCTTCTCCCCCGTGCGCATTCGAGACATTGTGAACGTGCAGGAACTCATCCCGTCGCGGAAATGTGGTGGTGAGTTTTCGAAACGGGTTGCGCTGGATGTCGCTGAGCGGGATGTCGAAGTGAATCCATTGCGGGTCATCGGCTGATGCCGTCACCGGGATGTCGCGCTCGCTGACGGTCTGCGAGAAGTTGGCGTTGTTGCTGGTGTGAGCACTGAAGATCAGACGCAGGCTCGCGTACTCGTCAGGATTCATCGTCGAGCGACCGGCTCGAAGGCGAACACGCATGATGCCTTCGTCTGGAAGAAAGCGATCGAGGTCCAGCTTCAGCTCGTTGGATCGAGGCAGCACCAGCACCACCTGAGAAACGGCTGGCGTTTGCCCGACAATAGCATCAGCCCGAGGCATCGTCTTTCCACCAGGAAACGGAATGCTCTCGCCGGTCTCGCGATGGAAGAGTTGCTGCTGATTTCGCGGTTTTCTTTTGTTCTTCTTATTCTCGTCGGCAGCCTTGTCGTCCTTTTTAGACTCAGCCTTCGTCATCTCTTCCGGCATCGAGATGATGTAGGTAACGGCCTGCGGACGCTCACCACTCACGGTGGCTCGCTTGAGCGCTTTCAGCCCAAGCTCGCGATAGGTCTCGAACTGCATGACCGACATCTGCAACAGTTCCGAGCTGTTCTTGAAACCGTCTTCAGATGCAGTTTCCGGCGGCAGCTTGTTCGCGAAGGCATATGGCAGCCCCAGCAAATCTTGCAGAGCGTAGTTGTATTCGTACTTCGTCAGCCGACGAAAAGACGAATGCTCCTTGCTGCTGCGGCGTACGAGAGACGCCTTATTCAGTTCCCCGCTGAGCCAATCCACAATGTGGCCGCGATCTGCGTCGGCGAGTGCAGAATCCGGTTCGTCCTTGGGGGGCATCTCGGACTTGCTGAGAGCGTTGTAGACCTCACGCCATCGCTCAACGTCAGGGCCGGTTAGCAGGTCAGGATTCAGTTGATCGACACGAAGTCTGCCCTCGGACTGTTTAGGACCATGACAGTGTAGACAGCTCTTGTTCAGAATCGGCCCCACCGACTTTTGGAAGAAAGCCACGTCGGCCTTTGGAATAGCGTCGGTGACCTTCTTCTCAGTGTCAGCCTCTTTCAGGAATCGAGATTTCAGACGTCCCGATTCTCTGGCAGTTTCCAACGTGACGGGCACCGCCGGACCATCGGCTGCCAGAAGTGTGCCGGCGCTGCCGATGACCAGCAGAATGGTGATCTTGAGAATGCTCATAGGCGGCTTTTCGTTCTTAGCCAGCTTCGGGGTGCGATTGACGCACTGGCGGACCAGCGACTGAACGGGAGGGGTTAACCGGCGGGGGGATTCTTGGAGGACTGTGCTTCGGCGTGGCGCTTTCAATAATGGGGCGACGACACGCCGAGTCAAGTCAGTGTAGCAGCGCCGAATGATCGCAACGATAGGTCGGAAACCGGCATTTGCCGAGATCGAAACATAATCGCTACCGTTCATCGACCCTGACTTCTCCCGTGAAGGCAGGGACTTGGGCGGCGGACTTGCCGGCAACCAGCACGATCTTCAGCTTGCAATCTTTAATGATCGAAGTCGCTCCAACAGGTCGCCGCGTGTTCCAAAGTGACCTTCAAATCGAACGACGGCCGATTGTTCGGACCTTGCTGTTGCCGATTTTCGTCACCGGGTTTCGGCTGCCTTCGAGCCGACGGTGGCGGCGGCGGTGCCATCCCACGCAATGCGAACATCCAACAAATCGCAGCGAGCAGAATATATCGCCGTTCACAACTGTCCGGCTAACACTTCATTGGCCGAAAGACAGGGCCGGTTCGACTTGTCCCTTTCGTTTCTTGTACGTCTCATGCCCTGTTTTGGTTCGCAGCGTACGGGTCATACGCTGTCAAAACTTACGCTTCGGGTTGGTGTTGCCGAGTGATCACATCGGACCTCGCCATTGAAGGGGAAAGCCATTTCCAAGCGGGGGCAGCGCGTCAGTCCATCCGCTGCGGCTCTTTGAGATACAGCAGCACGATCGAGAGGTCGGCGGGAGTGATGCCGCTGATGCGACCAGCCTGTCCGAGATCGGAGGGCCTGACTTTGGAGAGCTTTTCTTTTGCCTCGCGCCGCAGTTGGGCGACCGCTTGGAAGTCGAAGGTCGGCGGAATGCGGACGGTTTGGATTTGCTGTTGCCGCTCGATATCGACCGCCTGCCGTTTGATGTAGCCCGCGTACTTGGTCTCGATCTCGACCTGTTGCTTGGCGAGTTCGCTGATGCCGAGCGCCGCGAGTTCACTCGACATCGCTTCGAGCTGCGGCCACGTCATCTCGGGGCGACGGAGCCATTCTTCAAACGATTGGCCGTGGTGACGGAGTCGGTTTACCATTTCGGTGGCGCGCGTGATCTCGGCCTCGTGCTGCTCGAGCCTTGCCCAGCGCGCGTCATCGACCAGTCCGATCCTGCGTCCGAGTGCAGTCAGTCGGCGATCAGCATTGTCCTGACGGAGAAGCAAGCGGTACTCAGACCGCGACGTGAACATCCGGTACGGCTCATCGACTCCCTTCGTCACGAGGTCGTCGATCAGCACGCCGAGGTACGCCTGACTGCGGTCGATGACAAACGGCTCCTTCTCCGCCAGTTTGAGAGACGCGTTGATTCCCGCCATCAGCCCCTGCCCTGCGGCCTCTTCGTAGCCCGTCGTTCCGTTGATCTGCCCCGCGAAATAAAGTCCCTCGACCAACTTGGTTTCGAGCGTCTGCTTGAGCTGTGTCGGCGGAGCGAAGTCGTACTCAACGGCGTATCCGTACCGCATGATCTCGGCCCGTTCGAGGCCCTTGATCGAGCGGATCATCTGGTCCTGCACGTCGCGCGGCAGGCTGGTTGAGATGCCATTGCAGTAGTACTCCCACGTGTTACGGCCTTCCGGTTCGAGGAAGATGTGGTGCGAGGGCTTGTCGGCGAACCTCACGACTTTGTCTTCGATCGACGGGCAGTAACGCGGTCCCGTCGATTGAATCTGGCCGCTGTACATCGGGGCACGATGCAGGTTGGCGCGAATCAATTCGTGAACCGGCTCGTTGGTCTCGGTCAGCCAGCACGGCATCTGTTCTTGCGAAAGCGTGTCGGTCAGGAACGAAAACGGTTTCGGATCGACATCGCCCGGCTGCTCGCTGCACGCGGAAAAGTCGATCGTCCGACCGTTCAACCGGCACGGCGTTCCCGTTTTGAACCGACGGAGTTCAAACCCCAACTGGCGCAGCGAATCCGACATCGTGCCGGTCGTTCCGTCCCCCGCACGACCACCGGGCGTCTTGGCTTCACCCGTGTGCATGATCGCTTGGAGAAACGTCCCCGTGGTGATGACAACCGCGCGGCAACGATAGACCGCACCACCTCTCACGCGGATGCCGGTGATGTGCGACGGCGGGTTGAGGGCTGAGGGCTGAGGGTTGAGAGCCAGAAAAGACGGAGTTGGTTCGTGTTCTTGCTGCCCTTCAACCTTCAACCCTCGACCCTCAACCAAGATTTCCTCGACTGCTTCCTGACGCAGTGTCAGTCCTGGCTGGTCTTCGATCCGCCGCTTCATCTCGAACTGATACGCCTTCTTGTCGGCTTGAGCGCGCGGCGAGTGCATCGCCGGTCCTTTGCTCAGATTAAGCATTCGGAACTGGATGCCGGTCGCGTCGATAACGCGCCCCATCTCACCGCCGAGAGCGTCGATCTCGCGAACGATTTGTCCTTTGGCCACGCCGCCGATGGCCGGGTTGCAACTCATCTGGCCGACGGTATCGCAGTTCATGGTGAGCAGCACCGTCTTCGCGCCGAGCCGCGCTGCCGCCAGCGCAGCCTCACACCCCGCGTGCCCCGCTCCAATCACCGCCACATCGAAATCGTAAAAGCTCGTGTTCATGACCAGACGTTAGCAAACGTCGCGAGTTGTCAGAAGCGACCATCGCAGAGCATTCGTAGCACAGGCGGTTCGCCTGTGCGTTTCGCCGTCGCGCCTCCACATCGCGTTTCCACTGTCCGCATGAGCAGGCGAGCTGCCTGCTCTACGTTCGCTTGGCCGACCGCTCGAGGATCGACTACGATCCACTCAACACGGTCACGGACAACTAGCGGCCTGCGTATGACTTGCATGAGGAGTGACGATGAGGGAACCCGCTCTAAGTACCGCTGCCGTCACGCTTCCTATTACGACGGAGGCCGCGAACGCTTCGGATGATCGCACGGCCGAGGCAGCTCGGTGCATCTTGTTCTTTGATGGCGTCTGCGGCTTATGCAGTTGGTCGGTCGATTTCGTGATGGCTCGCGACCGACGAGAACACTTCCAGTTCGCACCACTGCAAGGCGACACGGCTCGCCAACTGTTGCCCGCGTCGTATGTCTGCGACTTGGATTCGGTGGCCCTGCTTGTCGAAGGCCAGCCATTTCGCAAGTCGTCTGCAGCGGTGCGAGTGCTGTGGCGACTGGGGTTTGGCTGGCAGTTGCTTGGGACGTTGGCTTGGCTGATCCCGTTGCCGCTCAGAGACCTCCTCTACGATCTGATCGCTCGCAACCGCTATCGTCTCTTCGGCAAGCACGACACCTGCCGCATGCCGACTCCCGCCGAACGATCCCGGTTCCTGCCGTAAGCAGTCCGTGCGAGATCACCGGCTTTGCCACACCAACCCGAAGCGTGAGCGAGGCGGTCTTCCGGGAGATTCGCCCCCCCTCGTTCACACATCGGATTGGTGTGGATCTGACAACTCTTTCCGCGTTCCTCAATGCCCTCTCTTGAAAGTTTGATGATGCCGACCGCACCCGCTCCTCAGGATGCCCCCCCCCCCTCGAAGCCGATCGTGCCACAGCCCAATGGGGGGCGAGGCCGTTGGAAAACTGGAGCGGCTCTGCTGGCGTTGGCCTGCCTCGCGCAGGGCATTTTGTGGGCGCTGTGGTGGGAGGATCCGACTCACTTCAAGCTGTCGGTGTTGTTCGTATGGCCAGCGGCGGTGTTCGCGTTGTTGAACTGGTGGACGTTCCGTTCGGGATGGTCTTGGCGCGTGCGGCTCGGTGTTTTGGGGGCGGGCTGCGCGGCGGTCGTCGTGTTTTTCAATCTCTTTCAACTCGATCGGTTTGATGGCGACATGGTGCCGACGCGCATCGTCCCCGCGTGGCGGCCGAGTGCCGATCAAGCCGCGCGCGACTTCATTGCTTCACTCCCCGCGACGACTCCTGTGCCCGTCACGACGAACGGCTCGGAGCCAGTTGCTGCACCGCTCGTGGCGAGCCAGGGCGACTGGCCCGGCTATCGCGGCATGGATCGCATGGGTGTCGTGCGTGAAGCCACTCTCAGAACGGACTGGTCCGTGCGGCCCCCCAAAGAACTTTGGAAGCATCCGGTTGGCAAGGCGTGGTCGTCGTTTGCCGTGATCGGTGACATGGCCTTCACGCAGGAACAGCGAGGCGACAGTGAAGCCGTCGTTGCATACAGCCTCACGACGGGACAGCAGGTGTGGAGTCATCTCGATCCTGTGAAATGGAGTGCCTCCGATGCTCAAGGGGGAACAGGTCCGCGCGCTACGCCGCAGTTTGATAGCGGCTTGCTCTACACGCAGGGTGCGACCGGGTTGTTGAGTTGCCTCGACGCGGCGACCGGTCGCGGTGTGTGGTCGGCTGACATTCTGAAGGACGCCGGAACACCCGGTTCGCCCGTGCCGAATCTCGGTTGGGGAACGGCCGGTTCACCGCTGGTCGTCGATCAATTCGTGATCGTCGTGCCGGGGGGGAAGGACGAGAAATCGGTCGTCGCGTACGACAAGCAGACCGGCCAGCGAGTCTGGTCCGGCGGCAGTCGCATCGCCAGTTACGGCAGCCCGCGTGTTGAGACGCTGCTCGGTGAACGAACGGTCCTCGTCCCGTTAGGTGACGGCTTGGCGGGACATGCGCTGGACGATGGCCGTGAACTGTGGTTCTTCAAATGGGGCAACGGGCCACAGGTCAACGGGGCGCAGCCGCTGCTGGTTGCGGACAACTCGCTGCTGTTCGGCTGCGGTTATGGAGTCGGCACCGTGCGACTCGATCTGTCTCGTGAGAAGTCGATCTGGACCGTCACGCAGCGCTGGCACTCGAACCGCTTCCGCCCCAAGTTCAACGACTTCGTTCTGCACAACGGCCACGTGTTTGGACTCGACGACGGCACGCTCACCTGCCTCGACATCGAGACCGGCAAAGTGAAGTGGAAGTCGGGTCGATACGGTTACGGCCAGATCCTGCTCGTTGGCGAAACGCTGTTGATCCTGAGCGAAGACGGTCGAGTCATCCTCCGCCGGGCAGCGACATCCGTCTCAGAAGAACTTGCCAGCTTTCAAGCCTTGGATCCGAACGGCATCACTTGGAACCATCCGGTCCTCGTGCGTGGCAAACTGCTGGTCAGAAACGCGATTGAGGCCGCGTGCTTCGAGCTGGAGTAGACCTCGCGCAGTCCCAAGTGAGGCAGCTGCCCAAAGTCGGTCTTGGTGAGCCGAGTGGCGTAAGCCCCCGGACTCTGCATCAAAACTTCTGGGGGCTTACGCCACTCGACTCACCAAGAAAACCTCATCACCGACCACGCGGTTAAACGAAGCGCAGGCCGTTCGCCCGCTCACTTCTTGCGGTTCTTCTCCGCGTGCGGGTGCGCCTGCTCATACGTGTCCTTGAGCCGCTTCGTGCTGACGTGTGTGTAGATTTGAGTCGTCGTCAGGCTCTTGTGGCCGAGCAGTTCTTGGACGCTGCGCAGGTCGGCTCCTCCGTCGAGGAGATGTGTCGCGAACGTATGCCGCAGCGTGTGTGGGGTCGTGATCTGGTCGAGACCCGTCAGGTTCAGATATTTCTCCAACATGCGACCGACACTGCGCGTGGTGAGCCTCGTGCCGAAGCGGTTCAAAAAGACGGCGGCTTGGTCGTGGGGCTTCGCGTCGGGAGCCGGTTGGCGAACGTCCATCCACTGATTGAGTGCCTTCACGGCGTGACGGCCGATCGGCGCGATCCGTTCCTTCTTTCCTTTTCCATAGACGCGGACAACGTTCGCATCGCGGTCCCAATGTTCGATGTCCATGCCGACAAGTTCCGCGACACGCAGTCCCGCCGAGTACATCGTTTCCAAGAGTGCCCGGTCGCGTAGGCCCTCCGCCTCGTTGGCCGGTGGCGATTCGAGCAGTTGCGTGACCTGGCTGATCGTCAGGAAGTGGGGCAGCTTGCGACCGACGCGCGGCGTGCGCAGTGCCTTCGCCGGGTTCGAGGTCACGAGTCCCTCGCGCTGGCAGTAACGGAAAAAGCTGCGCAGCGAGGCGAGCCGCCGCGCGATCGTGGTCTTCGCGTAGTCGCACTCGTGCAGGTAGGCGACGTAGCCGCGCAACTGCGCGATCTGGAGTTCGCTCGGCGACGAGACCTCGCCCACCCGATCTCGCACGTAATCGAGCAGGCTACCGAAGTCCTCCGAGTACGACTTGATCGTCAGCTCAGACGCATTTCGCTCGATCTTGAGATACCGCAGAAAGCCGTCGATCGCAGCAAACATCGACGTGTCTCCAAACACGAACCCGCAGCGCGAGCAAGGACGCACGCTGCGAGTGACGTGAACTGGTGGCGTGGAATTCCGAGCGTCTTGAAAGCTCGTCCTCGCTCACGCTGCGGGTTGGTATTGGCGAACGGATAGACTCCGCGTGATTAAGCCGCGCGTCGATGCAGTCGATTGCGAGGCACCGACGAATCCGCTTCTGTGGGCGAGGTATCGGAGCCCTCGACACCGGTGGCGCGCAGTGTTCGGATGCGTTGGCTCAGCACAGCCGCGTCGTACCAACTGAAGTTCAGTTCGGGGTCCGCAGCGTAGCGACCGAGTGTTTGCAGCAACTGATCCGCGCTGCGGTCGTCGTATAAGAAGACGTAGCGTTCGCCGTTCTTCAACAACGCGAGAACGTTGATTCCCTGCTGTGCCATGTCAGCGCTCCCTCCTTGGTGCGTGATCGAAAATCTTCGAGATGGAGCCAAAGTCGCCACGCCGCAGGTGACCGAGACCCCGTGGGATATCGACCGTAACGACTGAGCGTGCAGAGCCTCGAACGTCTGGCGTGCGAAACGTTTTACAAGACCGGAACGGAAGCCCGTCCGATCCCTCACGACAGGCAGACTGAGAGGATGCGGCTCGGCAGGAGTCATCGGCAAACTCACCGCGAAAACTTGAGTTTGCCTAACCCGTAATGTTTGACGCGGCGAGGAACACACATGGAACTTCAACAAACCAGGGGTGCCTGTGCCCCCATCGCACGCCTCCGGCCAGTTTCCAATTGGAAAAGGTTTAGGGTGGGACAAGCTCGCTTCGAGTGCCGACCCACCAATGAAGACTGTCGAGAAGCCCTCGTGGGCCAGCGCGGCGAAGCGCCGCTGGTCCCGCCCGACAGGTTGCGCAAATTCAAATTGGACGGAGCCGTGACTCCCATCGGTTAAGCGAACTCCCACGGCATACGGCTCGCCCGGACATTTCGGCGGCAAAATCGGCCGGTTGCCTGTGGGCATGGTCGCGTGGCTTGACTCGCTTTGGACCCGGTTCAACAATCCCTGCCCATTCGCCCGCCGGAGTCGAAGTTGAAACTGGCGACGAACGAGCTGTCGATGAGCCTCACCGAAAAGAGAATTGTATGAGTGCCCTGCGTCTGTCCCCCGCTGTTCAATCGTTGAAGCCCTCCGCCACGCTGGCGGCCGCCGCCAAAGCGAAGGACCTGAAGTCGAAGGGGATCAATGTTTATGACTTCACGCTTGGCGAGCCAGACTTCATCACGCCCGCGAATGTCAGACAAGCAGCCGTTGCCGCGATGGAAGCGGGACACACGCACTACACTCCATCGGGCGGCATCCCGGAATTGAAGAAGGCGGTGTGCGCGGCATACAAGCGTGACTATGGTCTCGACTTCACGGCTGCTCAAGTTTTGATCTCGAACGGAGCAAAGCATTCGATCCATAACGTGATCGCATCGCTGTGCGGTCCCGGTGATGAGGTCATCATCCCCGCACCCTACTGGGTGAGTTACAGCGCGCTGGTCGAACTGACCGGGGCCCTCCCCGTGATCATCGACACCAGTGAGGCGAGCGGTTTTTGCATGTCGGCCGATCAGTTTCGGAATGCGATCACGCCGCGAACTCGCCTGATGATGCTCAACAATCCCTCGAACCCGACTGGAGCCACGTATCCGGTCGATCAGTTGGAAGCACTCGCTCGCGTGGCTGTTGAGCACGACATCCCCGTGCTGTCTGATGAAATCTACGAGAAGCTGCTGTACGCCGGAGCCGGGTTCCGTTGCTTCGCCAGCTTTGGTGCGGATGTTGCCGCGCGAACGATCATCGTCAGTGGGGTGAGCAAAGCCTACGCGATGACTGGCTGGCGCATCGGCTGGACGATTGGGCCGGTCGAAGTCATCAAGGCGATGGACAACCTTCAAAGTCAGGAGACCTCGAACCCGTGCAGCATCAGCCAGTACGCGGCGGTCGAAGCTCTCAACGGACCGCAAGAAAGCGTCGAGGCGATGCGATGCGAGTTCGAAAAACGGCGCGATTACGTGATGGGCCGAATGCGTCCGTGGCGTGAGAATTTTGGCGTGACGTTCGCCGAACCGGGCGGCGCGTTCTATGCCTTCTTCAACGTGAACTCGTCGTTCGGCAAGCCGCTGGCGGGAGGCCACACGGTCTACAACGCGACCGACTTCTGTACGGCGCTGCTCGAACAGGCTCACGTCGCGCTCGTCACGGGCGATGCCTTTGGTGCCCCCGGTTACGTCCGGCTGTCATTCGCCACGAACATCGAGACGATCACGGCGGGACTCGATCGGATTGAGGCGTTTCTCGCGGGCTAATCGCCTGTTGAGAAACGTAGGGTAAGCGTCTCGCTTGCCTGTGAGTGCCATTGAAGAAGGGGCAAGCGAGACGCTTACCCTACTCTTTTCAACAGGCCGCTCAGCAAACGAGCTCAATGGGAGCGGTCGCGTCGGCGAGGTGGACGGTTAAGACATCGCCGACAAATTCACATGTCTGATCGGCCTCTTCCACCTTGTGGTCACTGCAGATCAATTGGATGCGTGGGTACGACAGATGGCACTCGCCGCCCAGAACGCTTTTGACGTTGGTGCCAATCACGTTGACGGCCTCACCGAACGCATCCTTCATGTCCGCGTCGGTTACATCCAGCTCAGAGATGTTGAACAATTCGGAGGCAAGCTGGCTGGCTGACGGCTTCGGGCAGACGATCCGGAGTTCGAGATCCCATTCCCCCGCAATCCGAATCCGCCCTTCGAGGCAATCGACACCAAGATCGACCTCGGGTTGGGTTGTGACTCGAACTCGCTCCAATCCCAAGATTGAGCCGCAGACTTCCAACGTGATTTGCGACAGCATTTCGTGCGCGAATCGCATGATGATTGGCCTTCCAGAGAATCACGGGAGTAATGAGTCGCAAACGGGCGGCTCGATTGAACGGATTGTTGGATCGCTCGTCGTAAACAAGACGAGGGCAATAGTGAAGGCTTCTCAGGTGAGGGCCGATTCGGCACGGGGATCGACGACCCGGATCAGCCGGACCGTTTCGTGAGCGATCGCCTCCATCGAGCGGAAGTGCTGAGACGCATGGCCCGCACCGGAGATGCTGTCGGGCAGGAATCCTGTGGCGGCAACTCGGTCTTGGACGAGAATCTGCCCGCCCGCTTCCAAGATGAGACGACTCCCATTGCGTCCGTCATCACTCGATCCGGTCACCACGACTCCCACGACGGCACTGCGATAGTGACGAACAGCGGAGCGGAACAGCGAGTCAATTAACGACCGACTGCCATTCAATGACTGGTCGAGATTGGTGGCCAAGTATTTCTGACCGTGAACGTCGGCGATGGTGAGTGACTGCTCCCCCGGAGCCAGCCAGACTTGGCCCGGTTCCAACGGGTTTCCTGCGACCGCTTCCGCGATGGGCAACGGGCAGACGGTGGCGAGCCTCTGCACGATGAGTTGAGTCAACGCGGGAGCCATATGATGGGCGACCAACACCGGCACCGGCAGGTCATCAGGGAGTTGGCTCAGGAACGTGGCCAATTCATTCCAGCGACCACTCGATGTTCCCACGACCACGATTTGAACGGCTTTCACGGCCTCGTGACTCTCATTGGCCGCATCACTCCGAACAACAGCCAGCTGGATCGCGGACTCATTTTTCTGAGTCAACAATCGAATCTTTGAAGGAAGATGTCGCTGAAAATATTGTACGGCGGCATCAACGTGTCCGATCCGAATCGCCTTGGTCAGATAATCACCAGCACCTCGAGTCATCGCCTTAAACAGGCGGTCTCCGTTTGCTTCCGCAGATCGACAAAGCATGAGAATTGGCAAGCTGCGATCGCAACTGCGAATCGCATGAACTGCATCTATCCCTTCCACGGTGGGAAGTTCCAGATCGAGCAACACGATGTCTGGCCGTACATGTGGAATCTGTGCGACGGCGTCTTGGCAGTCCGTGGCCGCATAAACCTCGAACTCGGGGTCCGCATGAAGTGCCTCTGCGACCAACCGGCGAATCACCGTGGAATGGTCTGCAACCAACACTCGAATTCGACTTGTCATCTGAACCCCTCGAAACGACGGCCGAACGACTTTGTCATTCGGAAGCGGCGTGGTGTTTGGTCAACATCAAGTTGCGAGCGAACCACGAAAGGACTTGTGGTTGGCACTACGAGTACCGCGAGTACGTACGGGTTGGGCGGCAAAGTCGCTGAAGTTGTAAGACGTTAGAAATCCCGAACTCTCACGAGATCCGGCTCCTGCTAACGGCCATTTGAAAACCGCAGGGTCAGCGTCTCGCTGGCCCGCTTTACAACAGCAATTCCCGGCAAGCGAGACGCTGACCCGACGTGTTTCAATAGGCTGCTAAACCCAATTCTGACGCCGCACTCACGGGGGGAATTATCAGGACAGGCCGAAAGGCTGGTTCGTCGAATTGGCCTCTCGGCTGACGAGTTCCATCATGTCCACTGCCTCCGTCACGAACTGCCGACGTCTTGCGGGGTCGCCTCCGAACAGAACATCGAGGGCGAAGTTCTGTTCAGGGTCATACCCATCTGCCGTGTCGCTCCGCTGGAGGTAGTTCGCCATGTCGTCGGCGACGGCGGTAAGAGCCACCAGTTTGACGTTCTCTTTTGTCGCTCCCACAGGGTTGTGGTGAAACTTCACGACCTCGACCAACGTCGAGGGCAGCTTGCTGTGAGCCATGAACCATGCTCCCAATTCGCAATGATCCGTCCGCAAAATGTCTCGCTCACGCAGCAACATTTCGGGCGATTCTTCAAAGTCGAGCGGGTCGGCGGCGCTCAAATGATTTGGTGCGACGACTCCAATCAGAGAACGTCCCACATCGTGGATTAACCCGGCGGTGAACTCTTCCCCGTCGAAGCCCAGCTTCAGGGTTTGGTTGAGTTTCACGCTGAGGGTTCCCGTCAGGACCGCATGTCGCCACAGCACGGTTTGGAGCCACGCCTCGCTTAGCGGCATCCGCTTCATCATGCTGCCGAGGCTCGCGGCGAGAATCACGTTGCGACAGTGTGCGAATCCAAGCCTCACGACCGCCTGACGCAAATTGAGAATCGGATGCCGCGCCCCGTAGAAGGCACTGTTTGTGATCTTCAGGATGTCGGCCGCCAGCTTGACATCGCGTTCCACAACCGAGGCGAACTCGGCAATCGAACACCGGGGATCTTTGGCCAACGCCAAAGCCTTCATCGCTACGTCCGGAACCATCTGCAGCTTGTCGCCCTTCGCGAGCAACCGTGACCGCAGTTCTTCCGGTGGATTCGCAGTTGTTGTGCAGACCTCTTCCAACACGGCGCTCGTCATACTCATGCCTTTAACTGATTTCACGATGAAGGTCGGATTAAACTGCGAACGATTTCTCACCCGGTTCGTGGCGAGCCATTTGTGCTGATAGGCAGTTTGTTGAAACGACTCCGCACGGACGCTTAAGAACTCTTCCGTTCCACCCATCGAAGCCCACGCCACAAACTTGCCTTGCTCATTGGAAAAGTGGACTGAATCCGACCGACAGCACTCGCCGATTCGCCGACGTTACCGATTACATCGGTCAATCCAACGTGTTGCCAAACGACATCGCCACACTCGACTTCGGCAATCCGAAGCCGGATTCGACGATGTTGTCACTCGCATCTCTGTTGGGGGCAGCACACCTCTCGCCTCGCCCCTTACTTTGTGACTGACGAGACCCGTGGAAATTTCAATTTGACTCTCGGCCTCCATCCGTCGCGTAACGGCTTCGTCTCGGTCGTGCCGGTAGAACGCGCACCACCCGCGCGAAAGACCACAACTCTGTGGCACCCCAGAATCGCTCGTTGACCACAGTCTGAGCACCGCGCAATGATTTGACTCGTGCAATTCCACTCTTCGTTGCAGGTCTGTCATGCGTTGCTTCTCTGTCATTTTGATCGTTGTTGCGGTGGGAACTGCCGAGCCAGTCCACGCTCAACCGTTGCCCGCCTCATTCCCTACTCCGGTCGTGGAGTACCAGTATCAACTCCATTACCCGCGCCCGTGGCAGGGGTACCCTGGGCCGGGCTTGTCGCTCGGCGGGACATTGCCAGAGCAAGGCGGCGACGGCATTTCGTCGCTTTATGGCTTGCCGTTCCCGTGGCCACTCGGTTACGGCGTCTACCGCAATCCGCCTCATTTCACGCGACATTCCGCCGTGCAGCCCATGTGGTCCGAGGCACCACCGATGCTGTTGCCTCCTCCCATTCCAACCATCGACTCCCCCTGGGATGCTGCTCAGTCCCGCAGCCATCAGCGAGTTCGTGCGGCAGGTCATGCTTCCCACAGGCCGTCACGTTCGCCAAACCCCGCAACAGTCAGCCCCGTCGCCGAGATCATCGCCGCGCCGGTATCAAGCCCCGAGTCGAGGCAACTCAGCCTCGAACAACAAGCTGCTGGCGACGCGAAGCTGCAAGCGGGGCACTGGCCTCAAGCCTGCCTTAACTATCGAAACGCGGTCGATGCGGAAGAAGAGCGTGCGGAGGCTCACCTGCGATTGGGCTTCGCACACACGGCACTCCAACGATTCCCGATGGCCGTGCGCGAGTTCAAGCGGGCATTATCGCTCGATCCTGCCGCCGCTTCGGGAGATCGACTCGCCATGCTATTTGGGCCGGACAGCGACGTTGCAAGAAAGTCGATTCAACGGCGGATCAGCGTCTGGGTGCGTGAAGACCTACAAGACGCGGATCGCCTGTTTTTGCTGGGGATTTGGCTGCACTTCGATGACGACGCCCGTGCCCCTGCCATTTTGGAAACCGCACTCCGGTTCACGGACCAAGACCAGCACATCGTCGCGCTGTTGACTCCCGCCGCAGAGGTCGTCCCCGCGATCAACCATCCCAGCCCAACGGAGGTAACTCAATCGCCCGACTTGAATTCGATGCCGGTCCCTTTTGACGAGTCTCCCTCGCCCTCTGGGAAGGTATCACCGCCGCCTTCGCCAACACCTGACGATACTTCCAGCGGCACACCCGACCGCGACGGCGAAGGACAGCTCCTGCCACCGCTGCCGATCGACTAAGAAACTGGCTCAAAATAACTTCCCGATTTCCAGTCGCTCGTTTAACCGCAAGCCAAAGGCGAGCGTGGAGGGGTGACACAGGGCCTCAACTCCGTACCGCCTACGCGCGCCTTTGGCTTGCGGTTAAACGAGGAAGTTGTTTCGAGCCAGTTCCTAACCGGCATTATTCGGTTCATCCAAGGTTTTGGGGGGCTGTCATATATTCATTTATGTGAGTGTTATCCGATCAGCGAGAACTTGGTGTGGTGGAGGGTGAGTAGTCGTTGCTTGAGGTGTTCGTAGTTTCGAT
>Ga0114966_10001235_pt1 | contig 23798 bp, 26 predicted proteins | sample M_130207_XF_Meta_FD_87029 | JGI IMG/M metagenome (GOLD analysis project Ga0114966, IMG submission 87029) | Freshwater microbial communities from Lake Montjoie, Canada to study carbon cycling - M_130207_XF_MetaG | ecosystem: Environmental > Aquatic > Freshwater > Lake | place: Lake Montjoie... | reverse complement strand
CCCCACAACCCACATCCGACTCCACATCCACTATGGTGTGCCGCGTTCGTTCAACCTTTGACCTGCAATACGGACAATAGAGCGTCTTGTTATACCAATTATCTATGCATTTTGAACACATGTCGGTTTGACAACAAAAGGTCCGCGTTTTCTCGGCATTTTCTTCAAACTTGTCCAAACACCCCACGCACAAGTCATATTTCTCAATCTTTTTATGTATGTTCGCCAGCTTGTCTATGCATTCTGCTATAATCTGCGTACACTCATCCTTGTTTGCTTGCTCAATATCGTTCAAATCAGTGCCTTTTTTTAGGTAGGAGTCCAGCTTGACGCGCTCAGCATCAATCGTCATCCGCAAATCCTTTATGAAGAAATCAATCGCCTGCTTGTCGTTTTGTGCCACATTCTTATATGTTCTGCGCGCAATGAGAGAAAAGTCTGATGCATAAGCCGCCTGCAATTCCTTGTCGTCCAATAAATCTTTCAGCATCAAATCCAAATAAGAGGATTTACATATGTAGTCCAGTTGCCTCGGCGCTTCGAGCGCGAATGACTCGCTAACAAACGCCTCTTCACACTTGCACGTTACTTCCTGCTCCATCGCCAAATCAATCATAGACTGAGACGACGCCAACGTATTCTCTATGCGGTCTTTTGCGTAAGATGCGGATACAAGCCACATCATTTCGCAGTCGATTTTCTTTTGCACACACTTGTCAATACTATCAATTTCGTCTAAAATAACCCGTTTTACTGACGACTTACACGAAGTCAAAGAGTCCGCGACGATGTTGTAATACAAGGCCGTTGTGATAATAATATCGCATTTAGGCAATTCAGGAACATAGTAAAGGCTCGATATATCTTCATAATTCACATATCTTGTGAATGTCAAGTCGTCGGAGAATGCTTGGATGGCTTGTATCCATTGCGTATATATATTTTGCGGAACAACTATTATATTTAGCCCTTTTACTTCGTCGCACAATATCATAGAGAGAAGCACGTAGGTTTTACCGGCGCCAGGCTTATCTGCCAGAATTCCATATTTGTAATTCAGTGATTCAATGTCTTTGCACTTTTTTAACATGGCTAATTGGTGGGGTTTTAGACGAATCTTACTATTCGGTGGTTGGGAGGCTTGGGGAGATTTAGAATGTAAAAGCATATAATACAAATATATAATTTCAAATAAAAGACTACGAATTCCTTTTTTGAATTTAGGTCAATTTAGGATTATTTTATTTTTTATCTATTCGTATAGTATAATCATGGTGTATATGAGTGGAGGAAAAGCTGCACGCAACCAAGCGTCTATTATTAACAGAGCCAATTGTGGCGGACCCAAGAAGGGAGGTCTTATGGGATACATTGGAGGTGTTGGAACGGGAGGTATCAGCACCAACCAGAGCCGTCGTTTTTGTAATGCGAACAGCTGCAACAACCGAGATATGAACACTCAGTTTGGATTGAAATGCCGTGGCAACTACTCCAATCCTTCTCAGTCTGTTGCCAGAATGGCTGCTCGTGGTATGTTCTAAGTATTTAGAACTATGTGTTTTAGGGTATTGATGTGGGTGTATTTGTATTTGTATTTGTACTTTTTAATTAAAAGCTTATAAAATGATTTAATAACTTCTTTGCATAATAAGTTATTATATAAATGTTTTTTGTAAAAATAGATGCACGTGAGCGTGAATTAATTCCGTTAATCCGGGAAAAAATGGGCGACACGACCGACCAAATTACGATTTCAGTAGAAAGCCTTCCTTTAGGGGATATTATTTTTTGCAAGGACGAACAAGAATTGTTGATTATTGAGCGTAAAAGCGTGGCCGATTTGGCTGCGAGTATCAAAGATGGACGTTATCAAGAGCAATCGTATCGGCTAGATGGCACCGAGCTTCACAATCATAACATCGTTTATTTGATTGAAGGGAATATGGCTCGTGCAACATTTGATAAGTCCGCCTTGTATTCGTCAATGTTCTCTCTACAATACTACAAAGGGTTCTCTGTTTGGAGAACATTTTCTATTGACGAGACGGCGACGATTTTGTGTAATAGCATTAAATATTTAGCAAAATCTTCGGCGACGCGGACGGGGTATTATGCGGGTTCTCATGTGGGTGGGGTCGCCAGCGGGGGAGGTGGTGGGTCAGAAGAACCCAAAACTAGCAGCGACAAGGACTATGTGAATGTGGTGAAAACGATTAAAAAGGATAATGTCACTCCCAACAACATAGGCGAAATTATGCTGTGTCAAATACCGGGAGTTAGTGCGAATACCGCGCTGGCTATTATGGAGCATTTCAAATGTATGGTTAATCTAATTGCCGACCTACAAGAGCATGGAGCGAGTTGTTTGGACAAAGTAGAACTGAAAAATGCCAAGGGAGCGAGCCGAAAATTAAATAAAACATGTGTAGCAAATCTAGTGAAATTTTTATTGCAAGAATAATGGCAAGAATAAATTATAATTTAATAATATAAGTATGCAGGACGGATTTATGAATATTATTTTGATTTTAGGCATTATAGTGGGAGTCTTGTTCTTTTATTCTAGATCGGTCCAGTTAAAAATGTATACGACAGAGGGGTTGACAACTAGAAAAAAGAGCGACCCCGAGCCGACTAGCGATATGGCAGACAATGTTAGCGACCTTGAAATTAAGCTGGATAAACTTAAGACGTCGGTAAGCATTGACGCCAATCGTAAGAATTACGAGAATATCATAATAAATTACGAAGACATTATAAGTTATTCTATGATGAATAGGCTCTCACAAATTGACCCGAATGGTAAGTTTAGCGATTTGACTGCAGATTTTGCTGAATTGAACCAAATGCAAAATGCGAAGAAAACGTTGAACGACCTGATGGCGTGGTTGGATAAAAAATAAAACGAATAAATTTACACCTTTTTTCATTTACATCTTTTTACATTTCAAACGCCGATTTTTACAAAGCAGCAAATAAAAATATGTAAATCAATTATAGTTATAGTAGTTAATCTAATAAATCATAATTAGAACTATACCAGTTTATTATTAATTGTATAGATATATCTGTTCTCCATTTTCCTTTATACAATATTTTATCATGGAACATGCTTGTTGTAAGTTTTGTATGTGTTAATGGATGTTCTATAACTTTACCATTTTTTTCTTTTTTATAAAATATATCATTTTCAATAAATTTTAATTCTTGCGTTAAAGATCTCTTCATGTTTTCCATCCAGCATTTTTTATTTGCCCATTCAATTTGTGAGTAGTCACGTTTTTTATATTCTGGATATAAATTAATAACAAAATTTATATCTCTTTTTATATCCTTTAATTTTTCACGCTTCTTAATTAAACTTTCCTTTTTATTATAATTGTTACTAGTTGAGTATTCGGTTTCAATACAATTCTCACATTTTTCGCATCTTATACAACGTATTTTTATTTGAGATGAACTATCATTTGCTAATTTAATTAGCGTTTCTGCGTAAATCTCAAACCATGGTTCTGGTCTATTTTCACTACAAGTTTTATGTGTATTACATATTTCAAATATACATAAGATGTCGTCATTATCAATATACGCAACATCTGCTATTTTTGTGCCATTGTATTCAAACCGATATTCAAGTTCTATCTTTGAACTTTCTGTCATTTCGGGAATTTCATACTCCTCGTTTTTTTTACACGAACAGCAATTTCTAATAAATGATATTGGTGTTTTGCGTTCCAACAAAGATTTCATTACCATTTTACCATCTTTATGTATTTGTGTTTCGGTTGGATTGCTATAATGGTTACACGGATTAACACTATCTACTTTGTGTCTAAAATGAGGGCGTTTAATTTCACCCTGACACAAAATCAAGTCCTTATTACAATCAGGGCATACATATTCGTCCTTTTTGTTTGCGATTTTAGGATAAACATAATCGCCTGTTTGTTTGTTGATCGCACCAAGAGATAATATGTGTGTCATTTGTTATATTTGTGTATTGTTGAGTTATACAACAATCATACATTCATAATCAATTTTTTAACTAAATAGTATATAATGCCTACTACTCGCAAGAGTACAGATTAAAACTCTCATTTAAAAACGACATTTTAAATGAGAAAAGGTATAAAAATAAATTTATGCAACGGCAATCATAACCTCGTTATCCTTGAAATATTTGGCATCTATTAGGTATTGCGTATATTCTGCACCACCCCAGTTTGGGTCCATAGCATTATAGCTCATCGGTTTGGACTCTGCAATTATGTCAAGCTGATCCAAAGGAGTATGCTTTCCCTTATAATAGCTAGATTTATCATATGACGGATATGAATTTTTATTATAAGGCGGGTCATTGGTAGTCGCGTCAATAAGCAATGTGCGTTCTAAATTCGGGTATCTGTTAGAAGGGTCAATTGCATAGCTGCTTGATGGAATTGAAGATTGGTCTGGCAAAGTAGGATTTTCATTCGCAGGTATTCCAGGTTGAGACGGAAACTGCGTAACGTTTGCATCTAAAGATGCGGTGGTAGGAGGCAAACCGCCCTGTGGTTCAGTCGCAGATGGTCTCGCTTTATAAGTCATCTTTCCTTGACTATCATATACCTCTTGTAAATATAATACGGGGCATCTTATCCCCTGACTTCGTTGCCAATCTAAGAACTCCACATATTCTTCTAAATTATTAAACCTGACCGGATTTACGCCAGGCACTTCTGCCAATTTAGTATTATATAAATAAAAAGCGGCCCCCTTTTGTATTAACATATTCGGACATCTACCAGAACTACCCCCCATTACGGACATAGTTTCAAGCGTATAACTTCTTGTGTAAAAATATATGCCCGCTAAAATGCAAATGATTATAAATATCTTTAAAGCCATGATTATATATATATATTATTAGCAAAAGAATTTTGAGTGAATCTTTTATTTTCTCAACTAATATTATTATAGAAATGCCTGTTATTCATATACCTTCAAAAATGAATCAAACTAAAATGAAGGACAATGCGTCTGCAATAAACAACTTTTTAAAAAGCGGAAAAAATGCGTTTGTTTTAATTTACATGGATGGTTGTGGTCCGTGCATGAGTACTCATCCAGAGTGGAAGAAGCTTGAATCTAAATTTGGAAATCAAGATGATATTGGGGTATTTGATATAGAAATGTCCAACTTGGGAGAGATTAACCACGAAGGGTTAAAACGCAACATTGCTGGATATCCGACGATGCGACACGTGCACGGAGACTCCGCCGGTGAGTATGAAAAGTGTGAAAACATCTCTCATGACCGAACGCATGAATCGTTTGTAGACTGGATTAACAAAATGAGCTCAAAGAAAAGGAGTTCCATGCGTGGCGGTGCATCTCGTGCAAAAGTAGCGAGACGTCGTCGTAAAACGAATAAGCGCAAAAGAGGCGGACGAAAATGGAGCCTAAAATATAAGCGCAGCATCAATTGCCGTCGCCCTCGCGGGTTCTCCCAGCGACAACATTGTAAGAGTCGTAAATAAATCCTGACGATAAATGCTTTGTTATATTACAAAATAATATAACAAAATGAGACGATAAAAATAGAAATAACAATAAAATTGATTTAGAATTATGGGACCTGTATTATCAATAAACTAAGTTAAAATGGAAAGGACCTTCAAGTTATATGATTTCAACGTTTACTCAAACAATGAGACGTCAAGTAGTGGCAGTGAAGAGGAACATCAATCTCATCGCGATTCTTCCAACTACATGATTCAAATGTTTGGAATCAATGAACAAGGCAAGTCGGCTTGCATATTGGTGGAAGGTTTCAAACCCTTCTTTTATGCCATGACGGATGACGCGTGGGACATGGCAAAAAAGGCGCGCTTCAATGAAAGCATCAAAGCAAAGTTGGGTAAGTATTACGAGAAATGCATTACAGGTTGCAAACTTATTAAACGAAATAAATTGTACGGGTTTGACGGCGGCAAGGAGCACAAGTTTGTTCGCCTCGACTTTGAGAATGTTGCCTCGCTCAACAAGGCCAAGGGGTTGTGGTATGGCGCCTATACCAAGACAGAGAACGGGAGAAGTGAGCGCAAGTTGCTGCCCGAAGGTCTCATATTTGAAGGGACCTCGACGCGCCTGTACGAGGCAAATATCCCGCCCCTTCTGAGATTCTTTCATATTGAAGATATCAGCCCTTCGGGTTGGGTTTCTTTGCCCCTCAAAAAGTCATTTGAGGTGACCGGCAGCGACAAGAAGACGAATTGCGATTTTGAATACGTTATTGACTGCAAGGAAATAGTTCCGTTGAACGACAAGGAGACGCGCGTCCCCTATAAGATTTGTAGTTTTGATATTGAGGCCAGTAGCAGTCATGGCGACTTTCCTGTCCCCGTAAAGTCCTACAAGAAGTTGTCGACGAATATCGTAGAGTATTTTGAAAAAATGACTGCTGATATTACGCCAGATGCGTGCAAGGAGCTCTTGACCCGGATCATACAAGTCGCATTTGGATTTGACAAGTCAATGGATGAGATTGACCTGGTTTATCCCAAGAAACAGCCAACCAAGGCCGAAGTCGTTACCATGACAACAAAATGGCTCAACGCACAGGCGCGATTTATAAACAAGACCGAACAGCAAAAAACCAACTCTATTGAGTCATTATTTGCGAAAATGCATCAAGACGAGGAACAAGACGACGCGGAATCATTCGGTTTCAAAAAATACACCAAGGCTTATGCAAAAAACACGGCGACCATCGTAGATATATTGTGCGACAAAAAGTTTGAACGCGACGGCAAGCTCAATGAATTAACATATTCATTGAATGCGACCTTTCCGCGTCTAGAAGGTGATAAGGTCACGTTCATCGGGTCAACATTCTTGAGATACGGCGAAAGCGACCCATACAAAAATCATTGCATTGTCTTGAATACGTGCAGCAAGCTCGCAGTTGAAAATAGCGAGCAGGAGTCATATTCCACGGAGAAGGAGGTTCTTCTAGCCTGGCAACGACTTATTCAACGCGAGAACCCCGATATTATTATTGGGTATAACATCTTTGGTTTTGATTATAATTTCATGTTTCATCGTGCAGAGGAAAATAATTGCACCGCGCAGTTTCTCAAATTGTCGAGGAACATTGATGAGGTTTGTGCGGAGAAGGATAGAGATTCACATCAATATAAGATAGAGGAAAGTAGTATTCAGATTGCGAGCGGACAACATGATTTACACTTCATTAAAATGAATGGTCGGTTTCAGATAGATTTGTATAACTTCTTTCGTCGTGAGGAGAATCTGACCTCTTACAAGCTGGACTATGTCGCGGGTCATTTCATTGGCGACTTTGTAAAAAAAATGGATGTGGACCGCACCGCAGGAATAACAACAATTCACACGACCAATCTGACGGGCTTGTTGGAAGGAAGCTATATTCATTTTGAAGAGATCGCACATACAGTAGATTATTACAACGATGGCGCGAAATATCAAGTGGGTCTAGTAAACAAGAAGGAGAAGTGGTTTCAGCTTGCACGGACGGATGTGTCGCCTGATATGCAAAAAAAGGTGCGTTGGTGTATGGCAAAGGATGACGTCACGCCGAAGGACATCTTTCAAATGACAAATGGCACAGACGATGACCGAGCAATCATCGCAAAGTATTGTATTCAGGATTGCAACCTCGTCCACTATTTGATGAACAAGGTAGACGTCTTGACCGGCTTTGTGGAGATGGCAAAGATTTGCAGTGTGCCGATGAATTATTTGGTTATGCGCGGCCAAGGCATCAAGCTTACAAGTTATATTGCAAAGAAATGCCGGGAAAAGCGAACCCTGATGCCCGTCATGGAAAAGGGGGACCTTGACGATGGATTTGAGGGCGCCATCGTGTTGGAACCCAAGTGCGATTTATATCTAGATAATCCAGTCGCTTGTGTGGATTACGCATCGCTGTATCCGTCGTCCATGATGAGCGAGAATTTGTCGCACGATTCAAAGGTGTGGACGCGCGAATATGATTTGGCGGGTAATATGATTGAAGAGTGGGGTGTAAAGGACAAGGACGGCAATTTCTTGTATGGTAGCTTGCCAGGTTACGAATACGTGCAGGTTACATACGATACATATGTATATGTGCGCAAATCGCCATCGTCTGCTGCAGAGAAAATCAAAAGCGGGCGAAAGATTTGTTGTTTTGCGCAGTTTCCTCAGGGCACAAGAGCGATCATGCCCTCTATCTTGGAGGAATTATTAACTGCACGCAAGACTACGCGAAAGCTGATTCCGCAACAGACGGATGATTTTATAAAAAACGTTTTGGATAAGCGTCAATTGGGATACAAGTTAACCGCGAATTCCTTGTACGGACAATGTGGTGCAAAGACAAGTACCTTTTATGAGAAGGATGTTGCAGCAGCGACGACTGCGACGGGTCGTTTAATGTTGACATATGCAAAGCGTATCATTGAGGAATGTTATGGCGATAACATAGTAAATACGGACAATCATGGTAAGGTGCGCACAAAGGCCGAGTACATATATGGAGATACGGACAGCGTATTCTTCACATTTAATTTACAAACACTAGATGGAATCCCGATTCGCGGGAAACAGGCACTTGAAATAACGATTGATGTTGCGCAACAAGCAGGACATCTAGCGTCGAGCTTCTTGAAAGGTCCACACGACCTAGAATATGAAAAAACATTCATGCCGTTTTGTTTGTTGTCCAAGAAGCGATACGTTGGTATGTTGTATGAAACAGACGCGAATAAATGTAAACGAAAAGAGATGGGAATAGTTTTGAAACGCCGTGATAACGCACCCATCGTAAAGGACATTTATGGCGGAATCATCGACATTCTTATGAAAGAACAAAATATTCAAAAGGCGATTGACTTCTTGCGCGGATCTCTACAAAATATAGTAGATGAAAAATATCCGATGGAGAAGTTGATCATTACAAAGTCGCTGAGATCAGGATACAAGAATCCTATGCAAATTGCACACAAAGTGTTGGCAGATCGTATTACGTCAAGAGATCCTGGAAACAAACCGGGTTCAGGGGACAGAATCCCATTTGTATATATTCATAATACGAGCAAAACGGCGCTTCAAGGCGAAAAGATTGAAACGCCGACGTATATCGTAGAAAATAATCTCAAGATTGATTATTCGTTTTATATTACGAATCAAATCATGAAGCCAGTACAGCAAGTATTCGCACTGGTCTTGGAGAAGATTTGGACGATGCAAAACAAGAAGACCAAGCTTATGAAATTCAAAACCGAGGTTAAGTCGTTAGAAGCGAGTTGCGACCCGGAGAAGTTTGAAGACAAGTTGGAGCAATTAAAGAACAAAGAGGTCAAGGCGTTGCTATTTGATGAGTACTTGCGCGAGACGAATAATGCCAAGGCAGGGACGCAAGCGCTGACATCATTCTTCAAAACAAAGGCCAAATAAATTATGTAAAAACTCCGATAAAAAAATATCCCAATAGTTTAGGTCATGAACGTGTTGCAATATTTATACTGCAATAAAATAAAACTAATGCTGTATGCTTTTTTCTTATTTGTATTTATAAGTCTAATTGGTATTATAATTTTTGTTTTTATAGCATGGATAAGCTACATATGTATAAAATATATGAAATTAAAATTGTCTGGGGAATTGAATAATATCATGGAATACAATGCTGCATCTAAAAGCGTATTGAATACATATGGCGATTTACGAATAAAACGTATATATCTAATGAGAGCGCCAATTGATACAAGAATTGATTTATTGTTTAATCTACTTTCTTTTTATCATTGGAACAAATGCAAACCACCAGTTACGTATCACATTGGTTTATTATTTGAAGTAGAAGTATCTAAAAATGTCTCAAAGCATATACTAGTTGAAAAAATCAATGGAATCTATGTTAAAACAGATTACAATATCACACAAAACAGCGAATTAATCCCGATAAAATTTGATAAACGTAAAATGCATACGATTAATAATGTGCTTCAAGAGACACAAAAGTGTATGGGATTGTTTCATTTTTATAACTGGAGCATGAATAGTCATTGTCAGATATTTACACACAACATATTGAAAGCCATTAAACCAAAAACAAAATACAAGCAATATTTTGACATGAAATGGTTTTCGCCAAGTTTTAGTAAAATGTTTCATGACTTTGGCATTCATTTATTCAATTATTGTCTTAAATTGTCGTCATATCATTACATAATACAGCATTAAATATGTAAAAATAATCTATATTTTTTATCGTGCAAGTATATTATGACAGATTCAAATAATATAACCGATAAAAATGTTATCTCCACCGAAAAGGAAGAGAAGCAGGAGAAACAAGAACCAAGTAAGATTAAGCAAGAAAGTGATGAACCAGTACAGGAGAATATGCCGACTATAAATGTATGCAACGCAAATAATAAACAACTTACTACTTGCGACGCATTTGTAACAAGTATTACACAAAATTATAAATCTTGGGTCTGCATGTTCGTAGCAATTTATTTTGTATCCAAGCCAAACTTGATTGAAGGATATTTTACATTTGGTGTAATGTTATTGTTTTCGTATTATATTCATAAAGAAACGCACGCTGTTAGAAATTTTTTAACCATCGCACATCACTATCATCACGAAAACAATAATTTTATATCCCATTTTGTGCAAATATTGCTAGAATTTCAAGCCGGATGCGGTCTTAATATGTTGCTCTACTATCTTTTCAATGGAAGATTTTTCAATACTTGGGCTATGATGTTGTCTTATTTATTTTACACATCGGTTCATAATATCAATTATTCCATATATCATGTAAATCATATACACGAATTACATCACAAACATCAAGATACAAACATGGGTCCTGACATTTGTGATATTATTTGTGGAACAAAAAATGAGAATATGCCCGCGAATGAATATATTGAAAATACAGACCACTACATATTCAATATAATAGCTGCTGCTATTATCGTATTAATTATACAAAACTTGTATTCAAATGATAGTTATAAAGAAATTATGCATTCAATCGCAAATTATTCCTTGTCAACTGCAGCAATCTTGATATTTATAATTACGACCTATATATATATACATGATGATGGACCAACTCATATAATCAAATAATTGGTTTTTACAAATCTAATAGACAATATTACCAAAATCTTACATGCAATCATAGTCCATGAATTGATTAATAACTCCAACTGCGATTCATACAATCGTCTGGATTTGTATAAAATGCCTGCCTTTTTCAGTTGTTTTCTTCTATCATTCGCAAGGCTTTTCCCCAAATATTTTTGTTCTAAAGCAGTTAGCGGACAATTATGAAGAATTATATTTGCAATGGCGTCCAATGAAATTATGATTAATAATATTATCAAATGTACGGGGTCATTATCTAATAGCATAATGAAGCAACCAAACCCAATTATTATATAGTGACAAAGTGTATAATAATATCCAATTACTTGTTTACGAATTTGTTTGTCTTGAAACCATTTTAATATTTGCGTGGTTATAGTTCGAACAATATTTGTGTCATCCATTACTTGTTATATTTAAATACAACTAAATTTTGTAATACTAAACGCGACGTCCGGCATTTGATTCAACAAATATTTAGCAAGACATAAAATGCGGTAAAATATAAGTATTTTAAAATAATGATGTTATAATGGCAGATAGCGTACAATACAAATCTTTGCCCGAAATATTATATTGTAAAACGTGTAATTATTATACGTGCAATAAAAAACAAATAGAAAAACATTTTCTTTCAAGCAAGCATATTAAAAATATGTCTATTTCTGTGGAACTTCCTGTTCCTCCTCTTCCTCTTCCTATTCCCGTCGCAGTAGAACCAATTGCAATAGAGGATACATTGCAATCAGATTCAGATATTCCTTTGCCACCACCAAATACTCCAACACCATTGGTATGTGAATGTTGTGGCAAAATATATAAACGCAAAAGAGCATTGCTTCGTCATCAACAGAGCAAACAGCAAGAAGCAGAAGAAGCATCAAAACAAGAACAGCAAGAAGCAGATACAAATAGTTCTCTCGTCGAGCAAGAAAATGACAATCAATCACTTGAATTGATTAGCGACGGCGACGACGACGGCGAATCGTCTAAGGTAGAGTTTGAATATATAACTATTGACCCATTAATTCTTGAACCATTAATTATAAATAACGATGTAATGTATTTCCTGCAGGTATTTACGTATTCAGTTGATGTTATGTTGGGTATTTCTGTATTTATTAATAAAATCTTTTCTTTTTTTTCACTAACATCTAACGACGATCGCGATTAATTATGTTGTGGGGCCTTTAAGAGCCTACAACATATAATATATTCCTAACTGGCTTAAAGAACGCAGCGACTTCACACGGACAAATATTTCTTATCAATGAATGTGTTCTCTGCTACGCGACGTATTATCTTGCCAAAGTCTCTCTTCACTTCATCTTCATCCACTGGCCCGATGGCTTCCATGGTCAGTTTCAGGTATTGATCGTTTTTCCTGCTGTTGTATTCTGTGCAACCTGGATTCGCCTTTTTCCAATCGTCCACCTTCAAGATATTCTTGTGGGTTATTTGTTTGATTATTTTTCTGAGCCTATCCAAGTTTGCATTGTCGCGTTCCCACTTGTTATCATCCTTGATATGGATTATTTCTCTCTTGACATCACTACAATGAATGGGTCTCTTGGTTATATCCAAGCTATTCAAGCGGTCAACAAAGAGTTTGGATACACCTTCGGCAAAGCCTATTTCACCCATCCTTTCCAGCTCGAACATACTCAATTCAAGTGATTTTATGAAATCCTTCATATTCATAGCATCCTTGCAGGTCTCGTTCAAAAAGAATTGGAGGTTGAATGTCTTGTTGTTGCTATGGCTATTGTTGATGGTATTGTTGATGGTTTTGCCGTCTTTTACTACATCTAATAATTGTTTCTGCAAATCTATATTCTCCTCGTGCTTTTCATACAATTGTTTATTTTGCTCTGTAACTATCTTATTCTGGTCAATTAGTAGCTGTTTGAATTCTTGATTTTGCTTGATTAGTTCAAAAATAAGGTTTGTTGGGACTTGCATATCGTCTAGTGAATGGGTGAGCTCTTCTTGGGGTGTCTCGGTGTGGGGCACGCATTTCTTTTTGTGTCGCCACAAGCTGGTGCGTTCCTTAAAATTTTTACTGCATATATCACAAGAATATGATTGGCATATTTTTAATGCTCCAGACGATAATGTTGTTGCAAAATTATGCTTTGATGTCAATAAATGATTTTCATAACTACTTTTCTTATTAGTTTGGTAATCGCATTTTTCACAGAAAAATCGGCATATTTGAGTGTTGCAAATTGTTGCCATTTGTTGCTATATATTTGCAACAGAAAAAATGCCTAAAGATTCCGCTTAAAAAATAAAAAAAATTAGCATCACAAATTTTGAATTATTTTTTTTGTGCTGAGACGCTAATTTTTCATTATGGTCTCAAAACATCGAATTCCCAAAAGTATTTTAGGATATTCAAAATTGGACATTTATAAATGTCCAATTTTGATTTCTTGAAAAAGGATTTGGAGTAAAAAATCGTAAAAATGCAATGTGGGTTGTGGGTCCCACAATGTTTGAATATTTAAATGCACTCAAAATATAATAAAAAAATATATACACGAATACATATGACTACAAAATTATTATACAAAAAAATATATAATCCATCAAAAGAAATAATTTATTCAGTTATAACTCCGGTATATAATCAAGAAAATATTGTAGTTGAAAATTTACAAAGTATCATAAATAATACGAGTGACAATTTTGAAATAATTATGATATTAGACTTTTGTTTTGATAACACAGAACAAAATATTATGAATTTTTTAGATAGTTATGATAATAAAGTAGACAATTTTATTCAAATAACAATTTTTAAAAATGAAGGTAAACCATTGTTTGAAACAAAATGTGATAATATCGGTTTTAAAAATGCATCTGGTAAATATTGTTTAGAAATACAATCTGATATGAAAATGGTTGAAAAGGGATATAATCTACAATTAACAAAGCCATTTAACGCATTTAATAATGTTATAGCCGTATCAGGAAGATGCGCTCATAATTTGTTTGGTAGTCAATTGGGCGTTGGTAAATTAGGTCATGATATTGAAAAACCAATTAATAAATTGAATGTGTGTAAAGATAAATTTTATGTTTATGAAACTTGTAATAGAGGACCATTACTGATTGATAAAAAAAAATTAGAAGAACTTAACTTTTTAAACGATGAAGAATATTTTTTGGATGATTCCGATCATGATTTAATGGTGCGTGCATATCTTGAAAAAGGATATATATGCGGATATGTTGCAATTGATTTTGATGCGCCACTATGTTTGGGTAGTACGCGAAACAATAAAATTTATAATAATAGTAAAGAATATATGATAAATAAATTTGAAAAAGAAGCGTTGAAGAATAAATGTGCGAGCAAATTAGGTTTGAATAAATTCAGATATATATGGAAAAATAAAAATCATATAATATACGATATATAAATCCTATACTATTTTAGGTACGTTTCATAAACAATATTTCGGTTTCTTGTGTTTCTATGATATTTTCAAGAAAAGGTTGTATGTTATTTGGTTTATCTAATAATTTTTTACTCATATGAATCGCCATGGAATGATGCGGTATCATGCCTAATTTGTATTGTGTTTCAGACACCATAAATTGTGTTCTTATGCACCAGATATTACTGACGACCAATACCAACCCGAACATAAACACGCGCATTTCTTGATAATACAACCCCATAAAACAAAACATCCAGCCGGTCATGAGTAGAATCATGTATGCGTCATTTATACTGAAACGCACGTCATCATATTTGTCAACCCACATATTCATAGTGGATAGCAACCCCGATAAAATCATTATAAAAAACATAACAACATAATGATTACTTTGTCCTGTGGTAGTTGCATGCAAATGTTTCATTATATATAAAGTATATAATAAAATAGCACAAAAAATGATAAATTTATGGATTTTGATTTATCCTCTACCGGCGGTCTTGTATAAATGTATTGAATGTAAACGCATTTGCGGATGGATCAAATGTTAAATTCTCAATATTATTATTGAATAGATTTGTCAAAATTTGACTAGTTTCATTATCCTCAAACATGTTGTGTAAAGCTTCATTTGCAAGAGTATCGAGAAGACTTGTTAAATGATTATCTAATGTAGACATAGATGCAGCATCGGTATTAGAACCTGTGACAGGAGCAGGAGCAGGAGCAGGAGAAGGAGGAATTGCAGGGGCATTAGGCATTGCAGTATTAGTATTAGTTGCAGGAGTAGACGGCGGAGGAACGTCCACGTGGTCGCGAATATCAAATCTACAAACAGGGCATCGCACATTTGTTTCAAACCATGTAGCTAATTGAGTACGATTAAATAGGTGCCTACAATTATTAATTTGCGTCACTTCGCTATTCGGTTGAAAAACCTCCAAACAAATCGGACATCTATCATTTGTCGGCGTTTCAATATCTTCATATAATCGGTGTGTGGTTGCTCTGGAAATTTGACGAGGCGTTGCGACGACGTTTACTGGGTCATTAAAAGTCCCCATGAGTCGTCCAATACTTGCCATTGGAGTTGAAAGTGTTCTTTGAGTTGTTGTTCGAACAATAGGTGTTCTTTGAACCGGAGCACGATGACGGGGTGGGGGAGGTACAGCAGCCATGTATGTTGGTGCCGGCATGTTATAAGTTGGAACAGGTATCTGCGGTTCAAGAGGAGTCGCACCATTTACATCTACCGGATTAGTATGATCGATAGTATAATAATGTCCGTTAAAATAGAATAAATTGCTGGGTCTTTGATTTTGATTTTGATTTTGATTATTCGGGTTATATTGTTGTGGTGCATTCACTAATTGACTATACAGAAACTCAATGTGTTGTAAAATAGTATTGTACATTTCCTTGTAAGTTTCAATCATAAAACGTTGGTCGGCATTGATAGTATAGACTCTATCTGTCCCATTAACCCGACGATTATCTAAAAATGCGTTGCCTCTTCTCGCTACAAATCCCATGTTTTTTTGTGTTTCTTCTAAAGAACGATATAGCAGACTTATATTACGATATACAAACGATGGGTTCATTATTATATATTAGTCAAATATGTTTAAATATATTGCGTCATATAGTATTATACAATGGAAATTTACAAACATAAAGGGCTAACTGGCTTAGCAAATCTTGGCAATACGTGTTTTGTAAATACTTGTTTGCAAATTCTATCACACACTTATGAATTAAATGATTTATTAAACGATGAAAAATATAAAACGCGTTTAAATAACAAATATGAAACGGCCTTGTTAGTGGAATGGGATAATTTAAGGACTATGATGTGGAAGGAGAATTGTATTATATCCCCGGGAAAATTTATTAAGACGTTGCAGAAATTGGCACAATTAAAGAATGTCAGCTTATTCACGGGCTTTGCGCAAAACGACTTGACTGAATTTTTGTTGTTTGTAATCGATTGTTTTCACATTTCTTTACAACGCGAGGTAAAGATGTCGGTCGTTGGAAAGGCGATGAATAATACAGATACATTGGCAGCTGAATGTTTTGAGATGGTTAAAAATATGTATAATAAAGATTATTCAGAGATCTGGAACATGTTTTATGGTATTCACGTCTCGCAAATAACGGCGATTAACAACAACGCTGAAATATTGAGCCGACGCCCAGAGCCTTTTTTTATGGTGGACCTATCTATTCCACAGCACATTAAGGAGCCGACGTTATTGAATTGTATGGATTTATATGTGGAAGGTGAAACGTTGATGGGTGATAATGCATGGTTTAATGAGAAAACGAATCAAAAGGAAGACGTAAGGAAGGGAATAACATTTTGGAGCTTTCCCACCATTTTAGCGATTGATTTTAAGCGATTTAATTCAAGAGGTATTAAGAACCAATGTTTAATTACGTTTCCCTTGGACAATTTAGATTTATCCAAGTATGTGGTCGGGTATAAAGCAGCGAGTTATGTCTATGATTTATTTGCCGTTGCAAACCATACGGGATCAACACTAGGCGGTCATTATTACGCAATGGTAAAAAACGCAAACGGCAAATGGTATACATTTAATGATACGAATGTAACTGAATTAGCCGACTTGAACCACATAGTTTCGCCCAAGGCATATTGTTTGTTTTATCGCAAAAGAAAAATTGGTGTTTAATCAATAATCCGCGTTTAGAAGATTTTTTGTTGGTTTTATATATAGATGTCGCTTGCAAACTATGAACCAGTTGTGCTTCAATATGGATTGAATCGTGTAGTATTTGGCGGTACTGATGTTGAAATACCTGATGACCTTCCTTTATATTATATGATACCAGTTGGAAATTTGTCCCAAATTAAACAGGTATCGTGGAATCATGAAGTACGTAGTGGGCTTAATGATACGTTGTTGCTAGGCGATGTACATAATGTGGAATTATATTATGACACGCGTGGTCGTATGACTATACCAGAAAAACGAATGGTAGCGGAAATTGGCCTTAAAGGTCCAGGAGGAACAGAAGCTAACCCAACTATACAATTGCCTCAAGACATACAAAAAAGGATAGCTGGTTATACAACGCCAAAGGGCGCGCATTTCCCAGGTTTTGGCGGTAAACGTAAAACAAAATCAAATAGAAAAAATAAAAAGAGAAAAACGAAACGCCGTTAATTATCCTTTTTAGAATAATATTTTTAATTACATATATTAAGATGCAAGTAACTACAGATGCGACATTGGACCCAAGCCTTACATATAATTATTATGATTCGTTGAACAATGTAAACATTACGCCGAGCGTAGTCATTATTATTATTGTGGTTTTAGTGGTATTTATTGGGATATTCGCCTCTTTAGGAAGTTCGGGGGAAGGCTCAGTCGATGGAACTGGAAATAACGAATATCAAAAGGGGTCGGCATTCTTTGGTGTATTGGCTGGGATCGTGTTTTTGTTTATTATAATATTAGGCGGTGTAGACTATTTCTACGGAACCACAATATACGCTTCTGTGAAAAATTTATTTACAAACACTCCTGAAATTGATATTACGTTGGATCAGCGAACGAATAAAGATCAGCAACCAGCTTCTCCATCTCCATTGAATGCATCTAGTGAACAAGTATTTAACATACCTGGAAACTATTATGGCTACGAAGACGCAAAGAGTTTATGCACGGCATATGGCGCGCGTTTAGCAAGTTATGATGAGGTGGAGAATGCACATAAAGATGGCGCCGAATGGTGTAATTATGGTTGGTCGCAAAATAAACTCGCACTCTTCCCCACTCAAAAATCAACCTATGATAATTTGCAGAAAATCCCTGGACACGAAAATGATTGTGGACGACCGGGCATAAATGGCGGGTACATGGAAAACGAAAAAATAAAATATGGCGTTAATTGCTTTGGTAAAAAGCCGGACATTACGCCAGACGAGATGATGCTCATGAGTAATACGACCCCTTATCCTAAAACGGAAAAGGATATTGCGATGGAAAAGCGCGTAGAATATTGGAAGTCCAAATTGAGCGATATTTTAGTTTCTCCCTTCAACTATAAGTCATGGAGCCGCGTTTAAAAAATATGAATTATGATATCCAAGACATGATATCATAAATCTAGTAATTATTTCTTTAGTTTTTTTGTTTTTCTGGCTTGTTTAGCGCCTGCAACTAGAACAATCTCCGCTTTTCGTGTGCCCGATTTCCGTTTACGTTTTTCATTTTCAGACGCAAGATTGAGTAATTTATCAAACAAGTCATTACTTATATCGTCTTCTTCGTAAATATTTTCTTGTTTACATTGCTGATTTTTTTGTTGTATGTAAAAAATACCTGCAGGTACAGAGAGATTTTTAAACATGTCAGAAACATGAGGGTGAATACTATTACCAGAGGAGGGTCTCGTTTCAGCCTCTTCTTCCTCTTCCTCTTCCTCTTCCTCGTCGTCATCGCTACTTCGTGCAGTACCGGTACCACGTAAAAAGGGTGTCAAGCCCATCATGGGAGATTTGCCTTCTCTCAAAAGTGCAGAATTCACACTAAATCCACAACTAGTTATTTCTCCATTTGGTTTTTTGCAAAAGATAAATTCGTCTTCATTATAAACTGGTCCATTTGAATCTGTATTATCCTCATCATTTATAGTTATGTTGAGGGGTTTCTTCATATATATTATTAAAAGCGTTTAATTTCAGAAACTAATTTTATTTCGCGATTTTCTTTCAAGTAATTAATTATTTGTTTTACTTGAGTTTCATTTTTTATAATTTCGCCTAAAGATGATTCCAAATACTTGTATGTTAATGGTGCGGGTACCCGTGTGTTGACAAACTTCAAATTTCCATCGCTAATTTGCACAGATTTATTGATCAAGTTATTCTTTTGGACAATTGACTGAATATTTTCATTGACGGAACTTCTCTTTTCGCGTATTTCTTTTGCCTTTTCATTTAAAATTTTTAGTTGATTGTCCAACAATACCCATTGTTTAATATTTTCTTCAAAACTCATTTTTTGAAATATAAATATAAAATAATTTAGCACATGTTCTGTAATTATTTATATCGTGTAAATATATAAATGGCACGTACACGTCGAAGAATGAATCGTTCAAGTAAAGCAAAAACCTCGTCAGTCAATTCGGCAATGGCGAATATAATGGCACGAGCAAAGTCAACTAATAAAAGCATCGCCGCGGCGATTGGTGGTCGTCGTACGCGAAAGCAAAAGGGCAGTATACCTAAAAGTGTAGCAATGCGAGCAATTAAGGCAAATAGACGCGTTGCATCTGCCGCCGCCGCGGCAATTGGTGGACGACGATGGTAAGTTGTTTGAGGGTTGAGTGATTGAATTTATTTGTAATGATGTAAATACAAATAAATAAACTGCAAATAAAATTATTTAACGCCTAAATCTGCGGCTACGTCTAGATTTGTTCATACGGCTCTTACGACGACCATATCTATTTTGTAAAGCAAGAAGACCAAAGGGCACAACAGCTTGGTTAATAACTTCGCCCATTAAGAACCCTCCACGCTTTTTAGTCATGCGTCCGCGTCCACGGCGTCCACGACGACGTCCTCCAGCGCTTTGGATCAAGGCCAAGTTCCCAGGGGTGGGCGTTTGAGATGCAGGAAGTATAGTGAAAGAGTTGCCTAAAGTTTTGGAACCAATATCAAAAACAGAGTTGTATTGTTGGTTTTCATCTCCGTATTTGGTTTCTACCCAACCCGCACCTCCTCCTCCATGGTCGGTGTAGTTAACTGTTGCAGAATTCTCTGCAAGAGGAGGATTGCTTACAGATCCTCCTAGAAACCCTCTATGCCTAGTTGAGCGGCGTCTAGATAGTCTATTATTACGTCGTCGGTTAGTTCTAGCCATTTATATATTAAACAAGGATAAAATTTATTCTGCCTTTGTGAAAATTCCTTTATTACGCATAAACCATATAAATAATGCCAAGTTCGCTAAAACCATTACAAAAATCATAAATAGTAATAAAATAGTGACATACGTATAAGGTCTAATTTCAAATAAAATAAATTCAATGATGGGGTTTAATAATAATTTCAACTCAGTTTTAACATCTTCGCGTTTCAAGACGTCTAAACATTGTTTTAACAATGAATCCTTCATGATAATATCTGCATACAAAAATAAATGAGTATTTTTGCGTGTTAATAGTGTTTAATTTATCTATAGATTCAATAATGGATAATATAATAGAACCGAGTTATAATTTTGATTTTTCTAAATTAAGTTTAGCACAACCAGTCGCAATTCAAGGCGGAGCGCATTTTACAAAAATATTAATGACCGGCAAACAGCTTTACATTCAATCACCTAAATGCACTACACGACAAGGTTTTATTAAAACAGGTAAAAAGATTCATTGCGATTTAATGTTTAACAACAACGACGAAGAATTTATCAATTGGATAGAAAGTTTAGAAACAAAGTGTCAAGAGTTGCTTTTGCACAAGTCAAATGAATGGTTTCAGAGTCCTTTAGAGATGACGGATATTGAGGCGGCATTTAATTCTCCGCTGAAGGTCTATAAGTCGGGTAAGTTTTATTTAGTCAGAACAAATGTAAAGGTAAACACGCTAACAGGTCAGCCACTAATAAAATTATACAATGAAAACGAGGAACCAGTTCAGATGGAGGATATAAACACCGAAACAAATATTATTTCTATTTTAGAAATACAAGGTATAAAATTTACGTCAAGAAATTTTCAAATAGATATTGAGGTGAAACAGGTAATGCTTTTGAATAAGGACATTATATTTGAGAATTGTTTGATTAAAAAAAATAAGGACGCGATTTCTAACGCAACTTTAACACCTCAGTCGTTAGGGTTGTATCCTGCACCAGAAAGCAAAGAAGTTCCCTTACAACTTTTCAATAACATTGTCGTGAATGATAAAAATATGCATGTGGAAGAAAATTCAATACTAGCCAAAACTGGCGCAGATAATTTAGAAGAAATGGAAGAGATTAAAGAGGATGAGCTTGACATTAAAGAAGATGTAGGGGGCGAAGAAGATGAAAGCGATGAAGAGGATGAAGAGGATGAAACACCCAAGATAAAATTGGAGATTGAAAAACCAAATATAAATTTAGAAATTATTGATACATCCGCCCCATCCACAAATAAAAATGATGTTTTGAGCGAGGATGATTTAGTAGATTCTATTTTAGAGAGTATGGAGCCATCCAACGAATTAACAGAGTTCAATATAGATTTACATTTAGATAATACTTCAAAAGATACTATTGAATTAAAAAAACCAGAACGTGTATATTATGAAATGTATCAAAGTGTACGTGAAAAGGCGAAGAAGGCCAAACAAGAAGCCATGCTCGCTTATTTAGAAGCAAAAAATATTAAAAAAACATACATGTTGGAAAATTTATCGGATTCTAGCGAAGATTCGATGGACGATATATCAGATACTGGAGATGAATAATTAAGTTGCTTCATTAAGGAGAAATTAAATATATTCTTAAAAATATTTTATCATTTGTTTTATATATAATGAGCGCTTTGCAAAAGATATTCAAAGAAAACAGCGTTGGTATGGTTCTCGCAATATTACTTATTGGGTATGGAGTTTATTATTATACTACGTATTTGTCTATGAAAGGTAGTTCCGGTTCAGAAAAAATGACTGGAAACAGCAATGCTGCTTACGTAAACGGCAATGGTGCAAGCGTTCAACCTGCTAACCCCGCGGGCCAAAATGAGGTTTATTCTTCTGCAAATGGTATCCAAACTAGCATGCCTGGCGCACCTTCCACATGCAACACTGCAAACATTCAAAATCCTAGCGAACTTTTACCTAAGGATAAAAATAGCCAATGGGCGCAATTGAATCCTTCTGGAAAGGGTGAGCTTGCAAATGTAAACTTGTTGAGAGCTGGCTACCACATTGGTATTGATACCATCGGTCAGTCGTTGCGTAATGCCAATCTTCAAATCCGGTCTGAGCCCCCGAACCCCCAATTATACGTGGGTCCTTGGAATCAAACTACTATTGAGCCTGACTTTATGCGCCCTCCTCTAGAGATTGGTGCTGGTGGATCGCAATAAATAAAATAGTGGTGATTTTCAACCAACATAAGTTGGTTTTGTAAATAATATACTCATACCTATAAGTATATTATTTTAGGCAAGACATCGTAGGACATATAAAAAATTGATTTGAATATACATCTTCTTGTTATTAGCAACGATATAATAATATGAGCGGATTTAAATTACCTACTATTTCAAATGATTATAAGACGGGTCAGCCCTTTGTCGGCGCGATTCACCCGAGCTTGAGGCAGTTGAACGATTACATTACCCGCAAGTTTAAGCACGATTTTGTTGGCGTTAATACGATTGCCTTGGACGAATATATTGAAATGACAAACAAGCCGTGGTCAGAAGGACGATATTACTTGTTTGGCCAGATTCACATTGGATTAGATGTTCCATTAACAAATGAGTTATTGCAACTAGCAATTGATACAAACGCAAAACGTCGTGATGAATATGGTATTCCCTGCAATAGCATGGAGGCGTCAAGTATTGCTCATAGCGAGTATATCTACAAGAACTTGTTATATTTATTACAAAAATATTATCAACACCCATATGATTTGATGGAATTGTATAAACCAGATGGCGAATACATGAAAAACTACATTGAAGAGTCCTGTTGCGGAAACTAGATACGCCGGACAGATATAAAATCAAAAAACCATAAAATATTTAGGAGCTCGGGAGCTCTTTTTTATTTTGGTCTGTAAAAAATTGATTTAGAAGCTGACTGAATATATATATACAACCGCGCATGGAAAACAATGGAGAATTAATCGTGAACGCAATAAATAGTATTAAAAATAGGGCATGTTTAAAATGTTGTAAAGAAATTGGTTCTGCTTCTACATGGATAAAATGTTTTCGTTGCAATATATTACTACACCATCATTGCGAAGAAATGCATAGTAATAGACGGACGTATTGTAAATGTCAGCTCTGTCAAGGAATAGGAACTTTATTTAACACTTCAAATATACTATGCGAATAATACCAATTACAATAGAAAATATTTTTGTAAATTATAATGACTAATAAATATATGAACGTAGATTTTTTTGGATATAT
>Ga0114966_10001234_pt1 | contig 23818 bp, 21 predicted proteins | sample M_130207_XF_Meta_FD_87029 | JGI IMG/M metagenome (GOLD analysis project Ga0114966, IMG submission 87029) | Freshwater microbial communities from Lake Montjoie, Canada to study carbon cycling - M_130207_XF_MetaG | ecosystem: Environmental > Aquatic > Freshwater > Lake | place: Lake Montjoie... | reverse complement strand
TCGACAGCACGTGCGTCATCGCCGCCGTCAAAGTCGTCTTGCCGTGGTCAACGTGACCAATGGTCCCAACGTTCACGTGCGGCTTGGTGCGCTCAAATTTGCCTTTTGCCATATCGGTTCCCTGTTGTCCTCTTTACTATCCTATCTGGTGCCCATGGCGTGGATTGAACACGCGACCTCTCCCTTACCAAGGGAGTGCTCTACCACTGAGCTACATGGGCAAAACGCTATGCGTAAAACCTTGCTGCCCGATCCCTCTTCATCCCGCCTGTCGCCACATTCGAAAAATGAACTGCCCGTCATTTTTCGACTGGAGCGGGTGAAGGGAATCGAACCCTCGTCATAAGCTTGGAAGGCTTCTGCTCTACCATTGAGCTACACCCGCAACTCTGATGGAACCAAACCCTTCCGGTGCCCCGTTTGTACTGGTGGAGGGGGAAGGATTCGAACCTTCGAAGGCAGAGCCGTCAGATTTACAGTCTGATCCCTTTGACCGCTCGGGAACCCCTCCGAACGAAACCGAACATTATGGCGATTTCCTCTATTTGTGTCAAACAGTTGAGGCAATTATTTGCGCTGCCCCGCGGGCGGGTGCGGCAGCGCGCCAAATTCGTTACCATAGGACCCAAAGTCGCATCTGCCATGTCCCCCTCCTCTTCCGTTTTGCGCGCCGTCCTCAACCCGCGCTCCGTAGCCATTATCGGCGCCTCCGAAAGCTCCCAGAAATTCGGCGGTAGGGTCATGAACTTCATTGTAAAACATGGCTTTAAAGGCACTGTTTTGCCCATAAACCCGGGCTCGCCCACGATTCTGGGGTTTCGCGCCTACCCCGGGATAAGCGATGCTCCGGGCCCGATCGACGTGGCTTTGCTGGCAGTGCCAGGGGCACAAATTGCCCCCACCATCGAAGCCTGCGGCAAGGCCGGCGTCAAGGCTTGCGTCGTGCTGACCGCAGACTTCGCAGAGATCGGCGCGGATGGCGCGGCACGACAGGACGAGTTGGTCCGCATTGCGCACCGCTACGGCATGCGCCTGATCGGTCCTAACTGCCTGGGATTCATTAATCCGGGACTAAGGTTAGCGCTTACTTCGTCTGTAGCCCTTGCGATTGAGCCCATGCCCGCTGGCAGCATAGGATTAGTCAGTCAAAGCGGCTCGCTGATGGCAGCGCTGATTTCGCATGCCCAGGACCTCGGTGCCGGCTTCAGCGCCGCAGTCTCTGTAGGCAATCAGGCCGACCTCGAGATCTGCGATTTCATCGAATATTTTCTTGACGACCCGGCCACCAAAGCAATTTGCGCTTATATAGAAGGCCTCAAAGACGGCGCGCGGTTTCTGGCGCTGGCCGCGCGCTGCCGCGACGCGCGCAAGCCCTTGCTGGTAGTCAAAGCCGGCCGCAGCGATGCGGGCGCGAACATCACGCGCTCGCACACGGCAAGCCTCGCCGGATCGGACGCCGCATGGACGGCGGCGTGCCGCAAGCATGCGGTGGTCCTGCTCGATGATCCCGAAGCGCTTATACAATGCGCCGATTTCCTGATCCGCTTTGGCGCGCCGGGTGGTGAAGGCATTGCTGCCATGTCGCCGTCAGGGGGCACCATTGCGGTGACCGCCGACCGCATCGCTGCCGCCGGCCTGCGCCTGGCGCAATTGTCCGCTTCGACGCAACGCAAGCTGCATGAAATCGTGCCTGCAACTCGCCCTGCTAATCCACTGGATGTCGGCGGGCTAGCGCGTGAACAGGGCCTTGCCAGCGCTGGCGCCTGCTATGAACTGCTCGCCGATGATCCCGACACGGCCGCAGTGCTGATCGTCGTCGCCACCACGCCGCAACTCGACGACAAAGTGCGCCTGTGGGCGGAACTTGCCCTTGCCCGCGGCAAGCCAACCGCCATCCTGCTGACACCGGGCACGCTAGTCGACAGTTCGCGCGCGAACCTGCGTGAATTGCATTGCCCTTATACGAATCGCATGGACGATGCGCTGCGCGTCCTGACTGCCGCCGTCGAATATGGCAAGGCGTTGAACGCACCTGCTGAAAAAACTGTTTTGCCCGCCGGCTTTGGCGCCGTCGCCGAATTTACCGCGCCGGCCGTGGAACTTACCGAGAGCGAAACCAAGCAACTGCTCGGCATTGCAGGCGTTGCCGTGACACCAGAACGTCACGCGCGAAGCGCGACAGAGGCCGTGGCTGCCGCCCGCGCCACCGGCTATCCCGTTGCATTGAAATTGAGTTCCCGCACGCTTACGCATAAAAGCGATGTCGGCGGCGTGCAGCTCGACTTGCGCAACGATGATGCCGTCGCCGAAGCCTGGCAGCGCGTCGCGAACAACGTCGCCAAACTGGAACCGGGAGCGGCGCTCGAATGCGTCGTACAACCGATGATTACCGGCGGCATCGAATTAATCATCGGCAGCCAATGGGACGCGCAATTCGGCGCCATCGTGATGGTGGGCGCAGGCGGCACCTGGGCGGAAATCCTGCGCGACACGCAATGCGCGCTGGCCCCGCTCACGCCACGGCGAGCGCTGGAACTGGTACAGCAATTGCGCATCTGGCCCATGCTCGCCGGCAGCCGCGGGCAGCCGCGCGCCGACATTGATAAAATGGTGGACGTCATCGTGCGTGCGAGCTGGCTGGCGGCGACTTTGGGGCCGCGCCTCGCCGAACTCGACATCAATCCGTTACTGGTAAGACCCACGGGCCAGGGCGCGATCGCGCTCGATGCCCGCGCCACACTACAACCGCCGCAAGGCGCCACCTCGAAAGCATCCTCATGACCGCCACTGCCGTCACTTATGAAGTCGTCGATGACATCGCCATCATCACTCTCAACCGGCCCGAGAAGCGCAACGCGATGAACAACGATTTGACGACCGGCCTGCGCGCAGCCTGGCAGCGTTTTAATGCCAGCGACGAGCAAGTTGCCATCCTGACCTGCGCCGGCGACGATTTTTCGGTGGGCGTAGATGTCAAGGCGCCGTCCGAAGATTTTCCGGCATGTGTGCCTAACGTCGGCGTACATCTGCAAAAGCCGCTGATCGCCGCGGTAGCCGGATGGACAGTCGGCGGCGCGGTGGTGATGGTACAGATGGCCGACCTGTGCGTCGCTGCCGACACCACGAAGTTCACCTTTCCCGAGGCCAAAGTCGGCTTTACCGGGGCGCTGGTCGCCGGCCTTGCCGCGCGCATTCCGCATAAAGTCGCGATGGAGCTCATGCTGCTGGGCGAAGTTATCGACGCCGAACGCGCGTACCAGGTCGGCCTGGTGAACAAGGTCGTGCCGCGCGATCAATTACTCGAAGCCGCCATGGGCTACGCGCGCCGCCTTGCCGGGAATGCGCCCATGGTCCTGGCGCTGCTCAAGGAATTCGTCAGCGACGTTCTTCCGCGCGGTCCGTCCGAGCACGTCGCGCGCGGCCGGCTGGCGATCACGCGCGTGCGGCAAAGCGAAGATGCGAAAGAAGGCGTGGCCAGCTTCAAAGCCAAGCGCAAACCGCAGTTCAAAGGCAAATAAAGTTCATGGCCGCCGCGTACGACCCGCTGTTCGCCGCCACGCCCGGCGCCGGACTCCCGCATGTGCGGTCGTACTGGGCGGCCACCGCCGGAGAACTGCCCCCAGACGATGGCCCGGCGCCGTCTCAACTCGAAACCGAAGTCGCCATCATCGGCGGCGGCTATACCGGGCTGTCATGCGCGTACCACCTCGCGCGCGAGCATGGCATCCAGCCGATCGTGCTCGAAGCCAACGTCGCGGCCTGGGGCTGCAGCGGGCGCAACGGCGGCTTCGCGCGCATGGCGCTGGGCCGGTTGAGTGCTGCGGAAATGTTGCAAGCATGGGGGGCCGCCACGGCAAAACGCGCGTTTGGCGTCATGCGTGCATCCCTCGACAGCGTACGCACCCTGATCAGCGACGGCGGCATCGAGTGCGACGCCAGCGCGGCCGGCCACCTCAAAATCGCGCATCGCGCCAGCCGCGTGGCCGAACTCAGGCGCGAGGCGGACGTGCTGCAGCGGGAATTCAACTATGCGGCAGAATTCATCGACGCCGACGCCCTGCGCAACCAACACGTCGGCGGCACGCAGTCGTATGGCGCGCTGCACATCCCGGACGCAGTTGCGGTGCATCCGCTCAAGCTTGCGTCCGGCGTCCTGCGCATGGCGCGCGCAGCGGGCGCAAAGGTGCATACGGCGAGCCCGGTCACGCAGTGGGAAAAACGCGGCGCCGCACACGTGCTGACAACACCGCACGGCATAGTGCGTGCGAAATCGGTGGTACTCGCGACTAATGGCTACACCCCGCAACATCTGCATCAGGCCGTGCGCGCGACACTGCTGCCGGTGCTCTCGCACATCATCGTCACGCGCCCGCTGACGCCGGATGAAATCAAGGCCGCCAATTTCGTCACCCGGCACGTGCTGACCGACTCGCGCAAATTGCTCTACTACTGGCGGCGGCTGCCCGACGACCGCATCATGTTCGGCGGCCGCGGCCTGATTGCCGACAGCGACGAGCGCAACGCGCAGCAGCGTGATTTTCTGCTGGCAGAACTGCAAGCCAAATATCCGGGCCTGGAACGCGTGACGGTCGATTACGACTGGCACGGCTGGGTATGCATCACGCGCGATTTTTTGCCGCACATCCATCACGCCGCGGACGACAGCACCGTCCACTACGCGCTGGGCTACCAGGGCAGCGGGGTCGCGTTGAGCCTGCATGCGGGCAAGCTGCTTGCGCGACAGGTCGCCGGCCATGCGACGGAGAACGCGCTGCCGTCAGTCAATGCGCCTCTGCTGCGCTATCCGCTGCACAGCCTGATACGCATTCCGCAACGCCTGATGTATCGCTGGTACAAACACCTCGACAACTCCGACTAAGAGCGCCTGACACCATGAAACTCTGCCTGACACTCCCTTTGCTGCTGCTCGCCGCCTTCTCACACGCGCAAAACTATCCCGCCAAGCCGGTCCGGCTGGTGGTGCCGTACTCGCCGGGCGGCCCGGTCGACATCGTGGGCCGTCTGACCGCGCTGAAACTGACGGATGAATTCTCACAGCAGGTCATCGTCGATAATCGCGCAGGCGGTGGCGGCAATATCGCAGTCGAAATCGTCGCCCATTCTGTAGCCGACGGCTACACCCTGCTGATGGGCGCCAACGGCACCAACGCGATCAACCCGGGCCTTTATCCCAAGCTCGCGGTCGATCCCGCGAAAGACCTGGTTGCCATCGGCATGGTGGCTTCGAGCCCTATGATCCTGGTCGTCCACCCATCGGTAACCGCGAACTCAGTCAAAGAACTGGTCGCTCTGGCCAAGGCGAAGCCGGGGGCGATCAATTTCGCATCGTCGGGCGGCGGTTCGACCGCCCATCTGTCGAGCGAACTCTTCAAGAGCATGACCGGGATCAACATCGTGCATATTCCTTACAAGGGCGCGGGCCCCGCGTTGACGGATCTGGTCGGCGGCCAGGTGCAAATCATGTTCACCGGCATTTCGTCGACGCTGCCGCACGTAAAGTCCGGCCGCCTGAAGCCGCTGGCGGTGTCGAGCGAAAAGCGCGTGCCGATATTGCCGGATGTGCCGGCGGTGAATGAAGAGATTGCGGGCTACGAAGTCATGACCTGGTACGGCGTGTTCGCGCCTGCGCAATTGCCCAAGCCTTACGTCACCCGGCTGAATCAGAGCCTGGCAAAAATCTTTGCCACGCCAGATGCGCGCCAGCGGCTGGCGGCGCTCGGCGCCGAGCCGGTGACAATGTCGCCCGGGCAGTTCGCGGTCGCTGTCGGCAAGGAAACGGTGAAATGGCAGAAGGTCATCAAGGATTCCGGCGCGCGGCCGGAATAAGCAAGCCCGTACTGCTCAATCGTTCCGGTAAGACAGGAACGCGATCAGGACAAGAATGCCGAAGCAGATATTGAAATACCACGCGGGCAGATCCATGCTCCCTCCTTGCATGCGGGAAAAGAATAGGAATACATGGCTTCCTATCCGCCTGCCCGGCCGCCAGCCATGTCTCGCTCCAGGGCAGAATTGTACGGACGCGCATACGCCTCGATACGCTGAGCACTATAGCTTTCCCTGTCATTGCGTGATCGACCAAAAAGCGCGGCTTTACCCCGCCAATCCTGCGTTTTTGTGACGGCGACCGGGTGCGGCGGCCGCGAACTGCGGCATGTACCGTGCGCTACAATCGAAATATCCACACGACTATTGGAGCATCGCCGATGGATTCAGTTACCAACAACCCGCAGTTGGCGCACAACGTTTCGCGCCTCTCGCGTCTCGAACTGCCGGGAGCCGGCCAGGTCTATGTTGCCGGCCACTATGCCTACATAGGCCACATCCCGAACAAGGAAAACCTCGGCACCTCCATTCTCGATGTGGCCGATCCGAAAAATCCGCGCATCGTGTCGCAGATTTTTCTCGACGACCCGGGTTCGCACAGCCACAAGGCGCGCGTCATCGGCGACATCATGATCGTCAACTCCGAGCGCAACATGACGGCGATCGGCCGCAAGGCGGATGAACTGCCGAAACTGCGCGTGCAATTGCGCACCGCCCTCGGGCGCGATGCGACGCACGCCGAACTCGCCGCCAAGTTGGGTGTGGCTGTTGCCGAAATCCCGGCAGTAGAAGCCGCGGAGAAGAAGCCCTACGACCAGGGTGGCTTCAAAATTTACGACGTCGCCGACAGGACCAAACCGAAGCTGATCTGCACGCAGAAAACCAGCGGCATCGGCGTGCACCGCTTCGACATGGATGCCGATTACGCCTACATCTCGACCGAGATGCCCGGCTATATCGGCAACATCCTGGTCATTTACGACATCCGCAATCCGGCAAAGCCGGAGGAGGTTTCGCGCTGGTGGATGCCGGGGCAGCATCTGGCGGGCGGCGAGACGCCGACCTGGTCCGGGCGCCAGCACCGCCTGCATCACACGCTGCGGGTCGGCGATAAATTATGGGCGGGCTGCTGGCACGGCGGCGTGCGCGTGATCGACGTTGCGGATATCACCAAGCCGCGCACCGTCGGCGCCTACAACTACCACCCGCCGTTTCCGGAACCTTCGCATACTTTCATGGGGCTGCCGTTCGATATCGACGGTAAAAAGATCGCGATTGCGATCGACGAGGAAGACCACGCGCACAGCGCCGAGGAAATGGCGCGCCGCCGCGGACGCCCGCATGCGGGCCTGTGGGTGTTCGACGTGACCGATCTCGCGAACATCAAGCCGCTGTCGATGTACGAAGTAAGCGAGCTCGATTCGCCGTGGAGCCGCGCCGCGCCCGGTCGCTTCGGCGCGCACCAGTTCCAGGAACACATGAAAGACACGCTCGTCTACTGCGCGTGGTTCGCGGGCGGGCTGCGCATCGTCGACATCGCCGATCCGCTGGCGCCGCAGGAAGTCGGCTACTTCATTCCGGAGCCCGCCAAGGGCAAGGTCGCGCCGCAGACCAACGACGTCGACGTCGACGACCGCGGCTTGATCTATATAGTCGACCGCTATAGCGGCTTCGACATTCTCGAATTCAAGCGCTGAGATTAATTACTCGACGCCGGCAGTGGTGAATGCCGCTTTGGCCGCCGGTGTCGCCAGCAGGCGCAGCACCGCTTTGGCCGCTTCGGCCGCCGGCGCACCGCTCATCATCGCCGCGTCGTAAGTCGTGTAGTTCTGCACCTCCGCCGGCAATGGTCCGATGAAAGTCAGGCCTTTCGACGTGTAGAGCTTGATTTCCGTGATCGCGCCGAAGCCGATCTCATTGCCCTTCCCTTTGATCACGTGCTCCATCACCGAGGCGCCATCCGGATAGCGCGTGGTCTTCGGCTTGATTTGCTCGAGTATGCCCATTTTGGCAAACAGCTGGTCGAGGTAAAGACCGCTGGACGCCGAGTTGTAGACTACCGAGTCGGCGCCGACCAATGCCTGTTTCATCGCGTCCACCGTCGCGACGTTGGGCGCCGCCGCTGCACTGCGCACGATGATGCCGGCGCCGACGCGCCCGACCGGCGCGCGCGCGTCGGCGGCGAGCTTGCCGTCCTTGATTGCCTGCTCGATGACTGGCGGCGTGACGATCACGATGTCGTAGACGTCGCCCGCAGCAAGACGCTTGACGATTTGCGGCGTGGTGTTGAACTGGATCTTCAGATCGTGCCCGAGGTCGCGTTTTACCAGTGCGGCGAACGCGTGCAACCCGGGCTCGACCGCGCCCCCGCTCAGCACCTTGACCTCCGCGGCAACGGCGGAGTTGAGCGCGCTACCCAGCACCAGAAAAACCACAAGCGAAATGCGTTTCATGTGTGACTCCATAAGTGATTGCAGCAAACAAGACGAAATCAATCGGCGCGCGCGCCGGAATCCTTGACGACCTTGGTCCACTTGGGAATTTCTTTTTTGATGTAAGCGGCGAATTCGTCAGGCGTGCCACCGATGATTTCGCCGCCGAGCGCAGTAAAACGATCTCGTATGTCCGGCATCTGCAGCACTTTCGCGACGTCTGCGTTGACACGCGACACCAGCGCTGCCGGCGTGTTCGCCGGCATCACGATGCCATGCCAGGTCGTCGCCTCGAAGCCCGGCACACCGGCTTCCGCGATCGTCGGCAGTTCCGGCATCGACTTCATGCGCGCCGCCGTGGTCACGCCGAGCGCGCGCAGCCGCCCGCTCCTGATATGCGGCACGACCGACAGCGCGGTCGCGAACATGAGCTGATCCTGCCCGGCGAGCACGTCGTTCAGCGCGGGGCCGGCACCCTTGTACGGGATGTGCACCATATCGACCTTCGTCATCGCCTTGAAGAGCTCGCCCGACAAATGCGCCGCGGCGCCGCTGCCCGACGATGCGTAGTTCAACTGGCCCGGTTTCGATTTGGCCAGCGCAACCAGTTCTTTTATGGTTTTCACGGGCAACGACGGATGCACGACCAATATGTTGGGCTGCGAGGCAACCAGTATCACCGGCGCGAAATCCTTGACCGCGTCATACGCGAGCTTGCCGTAGAGAGCGGCGTTGGTCGCCAGTATGCTGTTATTGCCCAGCAACAACGTATAGCCGTCACCCGGCGACTTGGCGACGATTTCAGCGGCGATATTGCCGCCGGCGCCGGCGCGGTTGTCGATCACCACCTGCTGGCCCCACAACTCCGCAAGCTTCTGTCCGAGCAAACGCCCGACCAGATCGGAGGGCCCGCCCGGCGTAAAGCCGACCACGAAGCGCACCGCTTTGTCCGGAAAATCGGCGGCGGCGGCAGTCTCCGCGCTTAATGCCAGCCACGTGCAAACGAGCATCGGAACGATTATGCGTTTATTGTTCATGAATAACCTCTCCCCACTAAGCCTCGCGACAGACTATACCAGTCGTACTGGGCGATAAAATACAGCACTGCCTGCGCACTTGTCGCCGGCGCCGCGATTTTCTGGCCGTGCGCTCTGGCGATCACCAGCGGCAAGCTCTCGCCGCTACGGTCGACGGCGGCCAAAACCGGTTATCCCGATTAAGTATTCACGAGCCGGGTCGGTATTCTGGTTCCTGCGGCCACGCCACCCGCTATCGCCGCCGCGCTGAATGCGCACATCGTCTAAGCGATAAATGCGCCCGGCGTGATCGACAAGCTCACCGCCGATGGCACCGCTATCATCGCCAATTCGCCCCAGAAATTCGAAGCCCATATTAAATTAAAGCCGAGCTCCCGCGCTCGGCGAACGTCGTCAAAGCCAGCGGCATCAAGCCCGAGTAAACCGGGCCGTCCGTCCGGTCAGAGCACCGCGCGCAAGCGCGCCGGTGGCGGCGTTTCCACTTCGTCCGGGTCGTAGACCTTGTGCAGGATCTTATTCTTGCCCAGCGCCTTCACGCGTTGCATCAGGCGGTCGCAAAAGGCGATGACCAGATCGGCGTTTTGCGGAACTTTCGGGAAAATGCCGACGCCAACGCTGAACGTGATCGGCCAGTCATGCTCGGCCATGGTCCGATCCAGGTTCTCGCACAATTTGCGGACTAGCGGCAGGACTTCAGTCTCTCCAGCGGGCGAGAACACCAGCCCGAACTCGTCGCCGCCGAGCCGCGCCACCACGTCGGTCTCGCGCAGGTTCGCCCGCAGCGTTTGGCCTACCGCCAGCAACACGCGATCGCCTTCGCTGCGGCCCAACCCGTCGTTGATGATCTTGAAATAATCGCAGTTGATATACGCAACGGAAAATGGCGCCCGACTGCGGCGATGGCGCGCCATCTCGACGGCGACTCTTTCATAAAAGCCGGTGCTGTTGGTCACTCCTGTCACGAAATCGACGCGCGCTGCGGATTGCGCCCTCTCGTACAGAGTTCTGGCCGCCGCCGCCAGGTACGCTATCAGCAGATAAGAAAACAGCCGGTTGCCGTTGCTGATGTAAAAATAGGCCTGCTCCGAAAACGTGGTCCCCGTCAGCAGGCCGATCTGGATTTCGGAAAATATCGACAGGAAAGTGAACAGCCCACCCCACCATACGCCGCAAAACCAGCTCACCGCGAGGATAATCAGCACGTAGAAGGCGCTGAGGCTCAATTCATACGCGGTCAGGTAATCCGCCGCCACCACGAGCCCCAGCGCCGTGAACGCGAGCAGCAGCACCGCCAGCCCGACTGGCAGTCGATCCGCGATCAGTTTCGCATCTTCAGACATGGCATCTGCCCGGCAAGACCGTTTGCATATTGTAGCGCAACGCGCAAACCGCTGTGCCCGACCAATGGCGCGCGCCGCCTCACTTCACCTCGAAGCCGAGCTCCCTGAAGCGGGCCTGCGCCGCAGGCGCGACCAGATAATCGATGAACGTCCGCGCCGCATCGCCGGCTTTTGCGCCGCTGTGCACACCGGCGGCGAATGCCGTCGAACTCTGTATTGCCGGCGGCAGCGGCCCGGCCATCACCACACCCTTGTTGGCAAGTATCTCGCTGATCTGGCCCAGCCCGACGTCGATGTCGCCGCGCGCGACTTCGATAAAAGCCTCCGGCGCGCCCGGGCGCAACTGCAATTTCGGCTTCAACTCCGCCGCCAGGCCGAGTTCATCGAACAACTTGGCGACGTAGATGCCGCTTTGCCCGCCGAACGCGGGGTCGGCAAAAGTGATCGAGCGTGCCGCGCGCATCGCGGCCTTGAATGCGTCGACCGAGCGCACGTCGGGCGGCGCGGCGCCGGCGCGCACCGCAACACCCACCCCCATGCTGCCGAGGTCGAGCGTGCTGTTGGCGGCGACCTGTCCCGACTTCGCGAGGTTCGCGAGCATCTGCACGGTCGTGATGACGACGTCGCCGCTCTCGCCGTCCGCGACGCGCTTGGCGACCGACCCCGCCGTGCCGTAGATGAACTTGACGGTGTGCCCCGTCGCCTGCGTGTACGACCTGGCCTGTTCAGTCACCACCGTCTGCACGGCACCCGGACAGAACACCACGACTTCGGCCGCGCCCGCCAGCGCAGCCACCAACGCCAGCACGCCCGCCAAAATAAATCGCTGCATCATTTTTCTCCTTTTATTTTACGCACCGCCGGTGCCGGTGACGCTGGTGCCGCCGCATACGAACAACGCCTGCCCCGTCACGTACCCCGCATCGCGGTCCAGAAAAAACAGCACCGCGCGCGCGACGTCGTCCGGCGTGCCGACGCGCTTCACCAGTATGCTGTCGATCACCGTCTGGCGCTTGGCGCTGCCCAGCGGATGTCCGCGGGTAAAGAGCTCGCTCGCTACCGGCCCCGGAATCACCGTGTTGACCGTGATGCCGTCGCCGCCCACCTCGCACGCGATGGTACGCGCCATGCCGATCAGCCCGGCCTTGGCGCTTGCATATACGGTGCGCGAAGTCTTGCCTTGTATCGCGCGCGACGAAATATTCACGATGCGGCCGAATTTTGCGGCACGCATCCCCGGCACGAAGGCCTGCGTCAGCACCATGGCGGCGCCCAGCGTAACTGCCGTTACGTACTGCATATCATCTATGGTCGCGTCTTCCAGCGCTGCGGGACGGTTGGCACCCGCGTTGTTGACGAGGTAACGCACTGGAAATTCAGCCGCCAGTTTCTGCGCCAGCGCCTGGGTCGCCGCCAGATCGGCCAGATCAATCTGGCGGAAATGCAGATGCGGATGCTTTAGTTTAGGCGCCGAGCGCTGCAGCGCGATGACGGCAATACCCAGGTCGAGCAATTTGCGCGCGCAGGCTTCGCCGATGCCGGAACTGGCGCCGGTGACCACGGCTGATTCGGAGGGTTGCATAGTATGGGGCCCGTTGAATGAGAAAGGTTTGGTACGACGTGCACTTAATGAAATTTGCCGACCGCAGCCACAAACCGCGCATAGGCTTCCGGATCGACCGTCGCGCGGGTTGCAGCTGGCGCGACGTAACCGAGCACAGCCAGGGTCTTTTCTATCGCGGCGCGCGTGATGCCGCGGGTTATGAAGACGATGCGCGAGGCGCGTTCGGCGTCCGGCCACGCGGGCAGCGGCAGCGGCTCATGCACGATGCGCTGTACTGCGTGCACCGCGACCGGCTCGCCTTCGACGTTGAAGACGCCTTTGACGCGCAACAGGTCGCGCCCTTTCAGCCCGGCCAGCAAATCGAGCCACAGCACGAGGCCCGCGCGCGTGACTGGTTCCGTGTGACGGATCGAAAAACTTTGCACGTTGCCGGTATGCGCGACAAAACCGCCGCGCGCGAGCGCTGATGCACCATCGCGCAACCACTCGCCGACGTCGCCGCGGCCCTGCGCGACGTCGAGGTATTCCACGCCGTACAGGATGCGCGGATCGGCGGCGCGCGGATCAATCCTGAGACGCCGCGCGTCCGCATTGAGTTCGTCCAACTTGAGCGTCAGCGCCGCCAGTGTTTCAGCATCGGCGAGATCGGTCTTGCTGATAAGTATGCGGTCGGCCACCGCGACCTGCCGGCGCGATTCGCGGAACTCCTGCAATTGCTCGAGCGCATTGACACCATCGACCAGCGTCACCACCGAATGCAGCGCGTAATGCAGAGGAATTTCCGGATGCGCCGCCAGCACTTCGAGGATGGGAATCGGGTCCGCGAGGCCGGTCGTCTCGACTAGCACGCGGCGAAACGCCGGCACGCCGTCCTTGCCCCGCCGCATCAACAAGTCCACCAGCGTAGCTATGAGCTCACCCTGCACGCTGCAGCACACGCACCCGCTTTCCAGCACGAACATGTTTTCACGCGGCGTCGCCACCAGCAGGTGGTCGATGCTGATTGCGCCGAATTCGTTGATGATAACCGCGCTGTCGGCGAACTGCGGGTCGGCGAGCATACGGTTGAGCAGCGTGGTCTTGCCGCTGCCCAGGAAGCCCGTGAATATCGTGACTGGAATTTTTGTTGATGGGATCATAGGAGAAATGAATGCCGCGAAGCAATACTAACAAAAGCGGTGGCCTGTTCATACAGCTTGCGCCGGGATGGAGTGGTTGACAGTCCGATGCGTGCCCGCTATCGTTCGCCGTTCTGAAAAATCAATATAAACACGGAGCGAGAATAGCGTGGCGGAGAAAAAAGACTGGTGGAAGCCCGAGCCCGCGTGGCCCGTTCCCGAAAACAAGGGCAAGGACGTCGTCGTCACCGGCGCGAAGCTGATCGACGGCAACGGCGGCCCGGTGACCGACAACCCGGTCATCGTCATCAAGGGCGAGCGCATCGTTGCGGTCGGCACCAAAGACAAGGTCAAGATACCGCCGGGCGCCGAAGTCATCGACGCCGCCGGCTGCACGCTGATGCCCGGCATGATGGATTGCCACATCCACACCGCGATGTTCAATTGCATGACTTTCCACAATCACCGCGTCGCGCAATGGGAAGTCACGCCGCAGCTGCAGCAGATGTACTCGCTCTTCCACGCGCAGAATTGCTTCGACATGGGTTTCACGACCCTGCGCGACCTCGGTATGAACTCCAGCCGCGGACTCTTCACGCAGGAACTGTGCGCGGTGCGCGACTCGATCAACGCCGGCATCCTCGAAGGGCCGCGCATGCTGATCGGCGGTTTTACGACGATCACGGGCTCGCATCTCGACCTCATTCAGCCGCGCGCGATGCCGCGCTCCGGCTTCAACAACGGCGATGGCCCGTACGAGCTGCGCAAACTGGCGCGCACCAACCTCCTGTGGGGCTGCGACGTCATCAAGACCTGCGCGTCGGGCGGCGGCGGCACCGACAAGGAAGAGCCGGACATCCGCAACATGACGCAGGAGGAACTCGACGCCATCTGCGACGAGGCGCACGCGTTCCACAAAATCGCGGCGGTGCATTGCTTCACCACCGGCGCCCAGCGCATGGCGATCACGGCCGGTGCCGACACCATAGAGCACATGGTGTTTTCGGACGATGAAACCATCGGCATGATCAAGGAAGCCGGCATTCCGGTAACGCCGACGCTCGCGCACCGCACCGATCACGCGATCCAGTTGCGCCGCGAACTCGGCACCGCCGAATTCGTGCTGACCAAATTAAAGAAACTGCAGCCGCACTGCTACACGACGTTTCAGAAAATGTACAAGGCCGGCATCAAGATCGCGATGGGCACCGACATGGGCTTCGAGCCGCATTTCGGCACCAACTCGTGGGAACTCGAAGTCTACGTCGCGCTCGGCATGACGCCTATGCACGCGATCCAGACCGCGACCAAGAACGCCGCCGAAGCCATCCACCTGGGCCGCGACCTGGGCACACTCGAAGCCGGCAAGTATGCGGACATCGTCGCCGTCAATGGCGACCCCATCGCCGACATCCGCATCCTGCAGGAAAAGAAAGCCATCCACATGGTGCTGAAGGAAGGCAAGGTCTACGCCGACCGCCGTCCCGGCAAAAGCAAGAACGTGGTGCCGGCCGAGAGCTGGAAGAAAATCGATTACTTATAAGAAACGGACCAATAAACATGGCAACTCCGAAAACCAAGACCGCCGGCGCGCTCAGGGCCGGCAACGGTAAATATCATTTCGACGTCGCGAAAGTGAAAAAGGTCGCGGCGGGCACCGGCTACTCGACTTCGCACGGCGGAGTTGTCGAAGGCGCGCGCATGTTGTTCGGCTACATCCACAAGCCGCGCGGCACCGGCTCACGCATGCACAGCCACCCGAACGAGCAGTTTAACTACGTGGTCAAGGGCACGCTCAAAGGCTCGGTCAACGGCAAGCGTGTGCTGGCCCCCGCCGGAACCCTGATCTACATTCCCGCCAACGCGCCACACACGCTGGTGTCCACCCCCAAGGAAGATGTCATTTTCCTGGCGCTGAAAGACTTGTCGCATGGCATCATCGGCAAAGCGGTTGACGGCACCATGACGGGCGCGCACTACGAACCGGGATTCGAGCCCAAAACCGCCCGCAAGCGCGCCGCAAAAAAATAGCTCGGCGCCGCAATCACGCTAGCGCGCCCGATGCGGCGCAACGCATTTTTTTGAGAAGCGATGACGCGGATGCCTTTCCGCTGGAGACTGGCGGCAGTGATTGCGCTCGGCGCTCTCGCGACCGGCAACGCGTGCGCGCAACGCCGGCCTCTCGCCGTCTCCGACACCACGGCACCGTACGAAACCAGTTGGGTCACGGTGGCGCCGCCGCGCGGAAGCTGGTGGTATGTATTTGAAAGGTCAAGCAGCATCGCCACGTTCGCCAAAGACCTGAGCTCCAAACAGCATTCTTTCCGCGCCGTCGCGTGAAGCAGAAACATCGCCGGTTGCTGCAGGGACGGCCGGGAATTGCTCGGCTACGTGCGCAAGGAAATGGCGGATTCCCGCACCATGGGCAGGTTTCGTCATAAGTCACAGGAAGCCGAAGCCGCGACCTGGGACGACATGGCATGCGTGCAGACCCGCGTCGTTTCCGCGCCCGGCGAGTCATTCACCTTTTTCCAGAAAGCCATTACCTGCGCGCAACCCGGAGCGACGGGGCCGTCATCGAAGTGAGCTATTCGGAGCGCGGCGGCCTGCCGGAGGGCACGCCTGAACTCGCCGCGGAAGGCGAGCTGTTCTGAAAAGCCTGAAGCAGCGGCGGGAGCCCGCCAAATAACATGAGAGCGGATCGAGATCCGGCAATTGCGATTCACGGCTTATTTACCAGCCGGAGATAAGTCTGTTAGGGTGGGCAACACGTTGCCCACCCCAGGTCACTTGATCAGTTTAAGGAGTTTGCATGCCACTAGCCCCTCAAATCCGCAGCCGTTTGCGCATCCCCGTGCTCAGCGCTCCCATGTTCATTGTGTCCGGCCCCGAGCTGGTGATCGAGCAATGCAAGGCCGGCGTGATCGGCTCGTTCCCCGCGCTGAACGCGCGTCCCCAGGAAGAGCTCGACCAATGGCTCACGCGTATCGAGACCGAGCTCGCGCAATACCAACGCGGGCATCCCGACCAGAAAGTCGCTCCGTACGCGGTCAACCTGATCATGAACAAAGCCAACAAGCGGCTCGACGCCGATCTCGAAGTCGTCCTCAAGCACAAAGTGCCCATCGTCATCACGTCGCTCTCGGCACCCACCGCACTGGTGCCGCGCGTGCATGAATACGGCGGCATTGTGTTTCACGATGTCATCAAAGTGCGCCACGCGGAAAAGGCGCTGGAGGCAGGCGTCGATGGCCTGATCGCGGTATGCGGCGGCGCCGGCGGACATGCGGGCAGCCTCAACCCCTTCGCGCTGGTCAATGAATTGCGGCGCATCCACCAGGGCCCGCTGGTGCTCGCGGGCGCCATCACCAACGGCGCGGGCATCCTCGCGGCGGAGGCAATGGGATGCGACCTCGCTTACCTGGGCACACGCTTCATTGCGACCAAAGAATCGATGGCGGTGGAACGCTACAAGCAAATGATCGTCGATTCCGACTCGGGCGACATTGTCTACACGCCGCTGTTTTCAGGCGTGCACGGCAGCTATCTTGCAGGCAGCATACGCAATGCGGGGCTGGACCCCGCTAACCTGCCGGCCAATGAAGCGCCGGGACAGTATCGCAATCGCGAAGAACGTCCCAAAACCTGGACGGAAATCTGGGGCGCGGGCCAGGGCGTGGGAAATATCGACGACGTACCGACCGTCGCGACGCTGGTGGATCGCCTAGAAGTGGAATATCTCGCAGCGCGCCGGCGCATCACCGACAGCGCAAAATAACCTGCGAGATGGCGCGGTCGTCGCGCCGCGTCAGGGCTTTTTCACCAGGCCCAGGTAGGTCATCACGCCTTTAAGTTCTTCATACTGTTCGGCCATGAATTTGCGCGAGTCTTCCGCGCTGCGGTAACTGGCGTCCCACTGGTTTTGCTCGGCGTAGTTGCGAAAGTCCTCGCTTGCCGTCAGGCGGCGAAACACGCTGTCCCAGAATGCGACCTGCTCCGCGCTGATGCCTTTGGCGCCTATGATGCCGCGCCAGTTTTCGAACACGCCCTTGTAGCCCTGCTCAGGCCACGTCGGCGCCGCCGCCAGCGCGCCCGTCATGCGCTTGGCCGAGGTGACCGCGATAGCGCGCAATTTGCCGCTGGCAACGTGCGGCGCGACATTCACCGTGCCGGCGGAAACCACGTCGACATGTCCGCCAAGCAGGGCAGTCACCGCCTCGGCGGAAGAATTGAACGCCACCAGCTTGACCTTGGTCATGTCCACACTGGCGGACGCGAGCGGCAAGCCGAATGAAATATGGTGGGTGCCGCCGGTCGCGCTGCTGATCGCGAGGCTCAGAGACCCCGGCGCCTTGCGCAGCGCCTCGATGACGTCCTTGCCCGTCTTCAGCGGCGAATCGGCACGCACTGCAAACGCGATGTATTCGGTGAGCACTACCGCGAGCGGCGTAAAGTCGGTGTAAGTCTGCGGAATATGCCCGTTGATGTGGCTGGCCAGCAGCGTCGATGAAGTCACCGCCAGAAAATGCGGATCTTTCGGGCGCTGCGCAAGATAGTTGTACGCCACTGCGTGCCCGCCGCCGGCGCGGTTCGAGTTGATGCTCGAAACCGGCAACAGCTTGAGATCGCCCCAGATGCGTGTGACAGTGCGCCCGGTGGTGTCGAGCGAGCCGCCGGCAGTCGCCGGGACGATGACTTCGACATTGCGCTGCGGGCTCCAGCCCTGCGCGGACGCGGCGCTCACGAACAAAAAGCCGGCAACGACGGCAAACCGAGTCAGTCTCATCGAACTCCTCCTGCGCAATTCTGCTTCCCCAACCCCATACTACTCAATCTTGAACCGCAAAGGACGCGAAGGAAAACCTTCATAGATCGAGAGTCCACTTGATTCCACCTATAACGTCAGTAGGTTGAAATTGACTCGCCAATCTTTTCTTTCTTGCCTTTGGATTCCTTCGCGTCCTTCGCGGTTCAGTCTTTTACGGTTTTCATCAAGTGATTAGTTTGCTTTCATATTGATGCGCGCCTGTTCGGCCTGCTCGGGCGTCATCGAATCGATCAGGTTCTCGAGGTACGGCGTCGAGCGCACGCTGACGTAACGCGCGAACGGCGACTTCACTTCGAGCCGGTAATTGTCGCCGCGCTCAGCCTGCAGGATATCGCCCGCCTTCAGCGATTTTTTCTCGCTGTTGCACTGCGCGCTCAGTTCACCGTGCAAAACGTAAAAGAATGTTTCATGCGCCGCCTTGGTTTCGGCTTCGTCCTGCCCGGCCCGCACCTCGAAATAACTGAACGCCAGGCGCTCGCCCTCGATGCGGTCCGCGCGCCGCGCCGACACCGGCGGCGCATCGAACGTGTCGATGACCGGGTAATAGCAAACATTGATGCCTTCGATAACGGCCTGCGATTTCCCCTCGGCTTTCTGGTGCTTGTCGCGGTCGCCGACGTTGTACTTTTTATTCACCTCAGTCACTGTCATCGCCTTGTCCGGCACCGCCTCGTCTTCAGCCAGCCCGACAACCGTCCACGTCTTGTCTTTCATATACAGGTACGAGCAATCGCCATCCTCGGTTGCCCGCATCGAATGGCGCGCATACGCCGGCGCATGCACGAAAGTACCAACGGGCGCGATGCGGCGGTCCTTGCCGACGATCGCGTTCAACTTGCCGCGCACCGGGAAAATCAACAGCTCGTTCGGGTGGTAGTGCAGCTCCGAACCGGTACCGGCAATCTTGTGCACGAGGCAGAAGTAGAGATACTTGCCTTCGATCACCGGCCCGCGCGCGCTCGACAAATGCGGCGTGAGGAAATTGCTTTCGATGTTCTCAAAACGATGAAACGCCATGCCATGCTTTCCTTTCTCTGTAATGCAACTGGTTGTCGCGTTATTCGGCGACGACGCCTGCGTCCTTGATGACCTTGGCCCAGCGCTCATTCTCGGCTTTGACGAACGCGCCGAAATCTTCCGGCGATTTGCTGACCACGACTTCCACGCCGCCGTCGCCAAGCCGTTTTTTCACGGTGGCGTCTTCCATCACTTTCATGACGACCGTATAGAGCTTTTTGACGACGTCGCGCGGCGCGCCTTTCGGCACGAATACGCCCTGCCACGAGCCGACCGTCATGGTCTGGAAACCGGATTCTACCATCGTCGGCACGTCGGGCACCGCCGCGATGCGTTTCGGCGCGACCACGCCGAGCGCCCGCAGCCGCCCCTGTTTCACGAACGAGATCGAGGACGACAGCGTGACGAACATGAGCTGCACCTCATTGCCGAGCAACGCGATCGCCGCCGGGCCCGCGCCACCCTTGTACGGGATATGCGTCATCTTGGTGCCCGTCGAGCGCATAAATAACTCCATCTCGAGCTGATTAGCGCTGCCGGTGCCCGGTGAGCCGAAATTGAGCTTGCCCTGGTTCGCCTTGATGTGGTCGATCAGTTCCTTGACGTTGTTGACCGGCAACGACGGGTGGACCACCAGTGAACCGGGCACATCGACCACCTGCGTAATGCCGATAAGGTCGTTGACCGGCTTGATCGGAAACTTCAGGTAGAGGCCGGGATTGATCGCCATCGTGCCGATATTGCCGAGCAGCAACGTGTAGCCGTCGGCATTGGCGCGTGCGGCAACCTCGACGCCGATATTGCCGGCGGCGCCCGCGCGATTGTCGATCACGAGCTGCTGGCCGAGTTCGTCGCTCATCTTCGGCTGCAGGATGCGGCCGACAAAATCCGAGGCGCCACCTGGCGCAAACGGCACCACCATGCGCACCGGGCGCTGCGGGTAATGGGCCTGCGACCATGCCGGCATTGCGCTCAAACCGGCAACCGATAAGGCCAACACCCAACTTGCGCGCGCAGCCAGGCTCGTTACTGAATTGATAACTTCCATAATCTCCTCGTCACTTTGGTTCGCTGGGTTTCTGCCGCACGTGCAGCCTGCACTTCACGCGGCCTGTCTAAGCAGGCCTGGCCATGGAGTCCGCACGGGGCGAACTGCTAATATTCGCGTACCGAACAAACGAGCCGAGATTAAACCATGAGTTCCCCTGCCGAGCCAAACAGCGCGCCGCTGTGCGCCGCTTTCGACCCCAATCCGCGGCCGCCCGGTTTCAAGCTGCCGCCCGGCGCCACCGATTGCCACGCGCATATCTGCGGTCCCGCATCGCGCTACCCCTACTTCGCCGAGCGCATTTATACGCCGCCGGATGCGCTGTTGAGCGATTATCAGCACATGCTCGCCACCCTGGGCGTCGAGCGCGCGGTGCTGGTGCAGCCCAGCGTCTACGGCACCGACAACACCTCCATGCTCGACGCAATGAAAACAGCCCCAGCGAAACTGCGCGGTGTTGCAGTGGTCGCCGACGACGTCAGTGACACAGAACTCAAACGCATGCACGAGGCCGGTGTGCGCGGCGTGCGCGTCAATATCGTGGATGTCAAAGACCGCAAGGCGGGCACGCTGCCGCTCACGGCGCTGAAAAAACTCGCGGCCAAAGTCCGGCCCTTTGGCTGGCACATGGAATTCCTCATGCACGTCGACGAGTTTCCCGATCTCGACCAGATGCTTGAAGACTTTCCGGTGCCCACGGTGTACGGACACTTCGGTTACCTGAAAACCGACCACGGCACCGGCAACCCGGGGTTCCAGGCGCTGCTGCGCATGATGCAGGCCGGCCGCGCGTGGGTGAAACTCACCGGCCCTTACCGCATTTCGGCGCAACCGCTGCCGCATGCCGACACCAATGCCTACGCGCACTCGCTGCTGCGGGCTGCCCCTTCCCAGGTCGTGTGGGGCAGCGACTGGCCGCACGTGATGGTAAAGACCGCAATGCCCAACGACGGCGATCTCGCCGATATGCTCAGCACTTCGATTGCCGACGCCGCGCTGCGCAAGCAGGTGCTGGTCGACAATCCGGCGCGGCTGTACGGGTTCGACTAAGACCTGCTGGACGCGAAAAAGCCTGATAATCCGACTTTCGGAACACAGGCAGCGATCCCGGCACTATGGATACAGCACCCAGCGGCACCTTTGGTCTTTGCCCGGTCGGCCCCGATGCGCTGCAAGGCATCAGGCGGCAGCAGACCAACCCCGCGCGCTGGCACGGCGCCAACTGGAACGAATTCGCCACCGAACTGGGCGGCCTCGGCGTTGAGGTGCTCGAATCCATGGCTGCGCGCGGCGCGTTTGCGACCGACGCCGGCGGCACCGCATACGGCCTGCCGCACGGCGTCGTAATTGCCAGCAGTGCGGTACATATTTCAGCGCTGTTGCGCACCGCGCAGGCTTATCACGTGCCGGTGACGGTGCGCGGCGGCGGCCTCACCACCGAAGGCGAATCGGTCGCGTTCGGCGGCGTATTGCTCGACATGACCGGCATGAGCCGCGTCATCAAAATCGACGCCGCGGCGCTGACTGTGCGCACGCAGGCGGGGATTTTCTGGCACAGCCTCGCCGAGGAACTGCGCCGCGAAAACCTCGACTACCTGTCGGCGCCGCTCAACCTGACTTCAACGGTCGGCGGCTCGCTCAACGTCGGCGGCATCGACGTCAATTCGCCGCGCCTGGGCTGCAGCGCCGACCAGGCGATCGCTTTGCAGGTCGTGACGCCGACCGGGGAAATCGTCGAATGTTCCGATACTGCGAATCCTGAACTCTTCCAGCGCGCGATCCTCGGCTACGGCCAGTTCGGCGTGATCACCGAGGCGACGCTTAAGGTCCGCCCGTATACGCCGATCCGCATGCATTACTTCTATTACTCGCGGCTCCGCACCGCGGTCGAAGACCTGCAGATGCTGGACCGCAACGACGCCAGCGACTATTCGGGCATCCTGACCATCATGGATTCCGCGGTGAACCTGCTGGTGGCCTTCGATTCGGTCGAGCGCGAATCAGCATTCCAGGCGCAATGGCAGTCGCGGCTGCGCGGACACGGCGAGCTGGGCTTCGCACTGCGCGCGGCTGTACGTTATGCGCTGCGCCCATGGAAATTGCCCGAAGCCTGGTACCTGTGGCAGCGCAAGCGCGAACTCTTTCCAGAATTCCGGCGCCCGGAATACGTGCGCGACGGCGTGATGCATGACCGCACGGTGGTGTTTTCACGCGCGGTGTGGAAATTCTGGGGCAACCGCCAGATGGTGATACCGGATATCGCCACTTCGGCGGAGAAGTTCGTTGAAGCCGTCGAGCGCGGCAACGCGGTGTGCCGCAAATACTTTCCGCATTACACGCTGTACTGCGTTGGCATCCGGCTGCGCGCCGACCATCGTCCGCATTACGAAATGTCGTGCATCCCGCCGGACGCCGAAGGCTGGGCCTACGGCTGCGAATTCGAACCGATGATAGGCACCGCGGTCTACAGCCGCGACCACCTGCAATCATTCAAGAACGCGATCTACGATATCGGCGTCGACATGGGTGCCAGCTACTACCGCTTCGGCGGCATGATGAAGGGCTATATCCGGCGCGTGTTCGGCGACGCGCTGGTCGACCGCCAGCTCGCGCTGAAACGCGCAGCAGACCCTGCGATGATACTCAACCGCGACGTGATTTTCTGATGCCGCGCCTGACGACCGGCGCGGCTGCGCCCAAACAGACTTACGCCGCATGCAGCGGCTGCAGTCTCTGCCTGCTCGTTTGCCCGGTGTGGCGGCACACGCGCGACCTGCGCTACACGCCGCACGGGCGCGCCAAAGCCCTGCAGCATGGCGCCACCATCGCCGATATCGCGCCGTCAGTCTCGGCGTGCACGCTGTGCGGCGCGTGCGAGCCGGTGTGCCCAGAGAACATCGGCCTCGTCGATATGGCTCTGGAACTGCGCCGCGCGCTGCCAACTTCGACCATCACGGAAAACCTGCTCACGCGCATGCAGACGGAAAAGCCGCGCGCACTGGTGACCAAGTCCGCGGCGGCAACAGTGCTGCTGCCCGGCATGCCCTTGTCGTGGAACCAGGTGTTGCTCGCCCGCGTGCGTGCAGCTTTGGGCGACATGGGCGGCATTGCGGTGGCGAATGACCATGGCGCCGACATCGCGCTGGCGCTGGAAACGGGCGCCGCGGTGCCGCCGCAGCATATCGAGCGTTTTCTGGCGCCCCTGCGCCAGTACAAGACCCTGATCGTTGCCGACGGCCTGCTGCTGCGCCAACTGCGCGCGTGGCTGTCCGACGTCAAAATCGTCAGCCTGGGCGCAGCGTTGAGTTCGCGCGCGCCCGTGCGCGCGCGGCTGCGCGCCGGCGACCTGTATGTGATCGAGCCGCGCGCCTATCATGCCGACTATGAGAAGCTCGTTACACACTACGACAAGCTGCGCGCGGAAACCGGCTGCGCGATGAACCTCGACCTGCAGCGCATCGCCATTCCCACCACGGTCTCCAGCATGCCGCGACGCTTCGGTTGGGAGACTGCAGCCGACCGCGAACAGTTGCTCTGGCTGCTCAAAGGCCGCAACGTCTCCCGCATCGTTATCGAAAACGAAGAGG